>Ga0116173_1004222_pt1 | contig 10479 bp, 7 predicted proteins | sample AD_UKC085_MetaG_FD_89800 | JGI IMG/M metagenome (GOLD analysis project Ga0116173, IMG submission 89800) | Active sludge microbial communities of municipal wastewater-treating anaerobic digesters from USA - AD_UKC085_MetaG | ecosystem: Engineered > Bioreactor > Anaerobic > Digestate | place: USA...
CTTTTTAGCGATATCAAATAACTTTGGTTCAAGTCCTTTTTTCTTTGCAAATTCAAAAAACCAAAAAGCAATTTTTTTTGCATTTCCTGTTCCAGAAAAATAATAAATAAAGACTTCTACCATTTTTTGACTCCTGGCCCTTGGATACGGCTATGACCATTTCCTATGGGTAGCACATTAATTTGAGTCTCAATTTCTTCTTTTAATGATTCCACATGAGTAATCACGCCTATCAATTTCCCTTCTTCTTGACGCAAATTAGAAAGCAAACTAATAGCCGATTGTAATGTTTTAGGATCTAATGTCCCAAATCCTTCATCTAAAAATAACGTATCTAAACGCACGCGATTGCTTGCCATGGATGATAAACCGAGAGCTAAAGAAAGGCTAATTTGAAAGGTTTCACCGCCTGAGATATTTGAAGTACTTCGAGTTTCTCCAAAATCGCTATCATGCAACTTAAAAGTAAGTTCAGTTTCTTGAGGTGTTAAAAAATACCTAGGATTCAATTTTTTCAAGTGGTAATTCGCATTAACCGTAAGCATTTTAAGTGTAATTCCCTGTACAAATCTCGAGAATTTATCCCCTTGAGCCGATCCAATCAGTTTATTCAAATTGTCCCAGATGCGATGATGATGGCGTTGCTTTTCTAAAGAATCCTGTAACGCACTCTTTGCTTTTTCATTTTCTTTTTGCTTTTCAAGCCTTAATCTTAATCCAATGATTTCTTCATTAAACACACTATTTTTTTGAGTTATTTCTACGCTTTCTGTATTTAATTCATCCAAAGATTTTTCCGTTAGCTTCTTCTCGTTTTCAGCTTGTAGCGTCTTTTGATTGTAATCATACTCGCCATTTTTCTTATTCAATTCTTTTTGATTGTCTTGAATTTGTTTTTCTATTCGACGGCATTCTTCTGGGTCCATTCTCGCACTTAAAAATTCTTCTGGCGAATCAAATTCTGCTTTTCTTAAATTAGCATTAAAATCTTCTTCTTGTTGTTTTTTTGCTTCATGCAAGTTTTTTATTTCTTGTTCTAATGAAGTGACTAAAGCCTCTGAAGAAGACCTCGCCTTTTCTTTTTCTTGTTTTTGGTTTGTCACTTGTTTCAATTGTTCTTCTAGGGTTTTTCTCTTGGCATCTACTTCTTGGCGGTCACTCTCCACACTTTTTTCACCAAAAATTTCTTTTCGCCTTTCTTGTTGCCTCAATAACTCCTCTGAAAAAGCCTTTACCTGTACGTCGACTTTTTGTTTTTGATTTTCAATCGTTTGTAAAAGATTCTGAATCGCCTGTTCTTTTAACTGATAATCACTTTTCTTCTCTTGATGCTCTTGCATCTGATTTTTACACTTGTCATATTTTTCTTTTTTACTTTCCAACTTTTTTATAAGAGAAGGAATTTCATCCATTGAATTAAAAGCTAGCGAATATTTTTTTAAGGATTCTTCTATTTCTACTTTTTTGCTCAAATATTTTTCATCAAAAGAAGCAAGATCCCCTTCTGTATCCTGAATATCTTTATCGGTATATTTCAATTTTTCTTGTAATTTTATTAATTCGTTCTGTTCATTTTGTACTTGTTCTTGAAGCTTTTTTAATCGCTCTATATTTTCCAAAGCAGAATTTTTTACCTCTGAAATTTCTTTCTCATGAAACGGATGCTCTAATGAACCGCAAACAGGGCAAGGCGTATTTTCTTGAAGCTGCTCTCGAAGCACGGCTGATAGCGAATCCAACTCTTGTTCTAAAAAACTCTCCCTTTCCATTCTATGATTTTCAAGTGATGATTTGATTTTTTCATCATCTTGCTTTAAATCAGTAAATGCTTTCTTTTGCTTTTCTAATTTTTGCTTTTTCTCTTGAATAGCCTTAAAGAAATCTTCTATTTGATTAAATAAACCTTTTAATTTTTCTATATCCGATGATAAAAATTCATCGTTTTGATTCTCATCAATATATTTCTTAGCGATTTCAAAATGAGAAAGTTCTTTATCCCATTCCTGTTTTAATTGGTTTAATTTTTTTACTTCTTCTTGATATTGTTCCGTAATATGGTCGCGTTCTTTTCTTATTTCTTCTATTTCTTTTTTCTTTGCTTTAATCTGAATATCTAATTCGTTGACTTGATCCCATACACTGATTTTCGAAGCCGCTATTTTTTTCGCTTCTTCTATATCATTTTCTAACGTTGTATTTTTTTCAACTATGAGTTCTATTTCTTTTTTTATACTCTCTATTTTTGATAGATGATTCTCTCTTGCTATTTCTTTTCTTTTAATTTCTTCAATCGTATTTTGATACGCCTTATAAAACACCTCTACTTCTAAGGCACGCCTGGCTTTTTCACACAATACTTTTTTAGGATTTAATTCTTCTTCTTTCTTTTTTAATAATTCAATATCACTTGCAATGTTCGCAGAAGCTTTCTTTAGTTCATCTATTTTTTTCAACCAAGAAATCGTTTCTTGTAATTGAAGAATTTGCTTTTCTAACTCTTTTTGATGTGCCTCTTTTTCTTGCAATTCTGCCTTATAATTCTCTTCTTCTTCTTTCGTTAGTAAAAACAAACTTTTAATTTTTTCTTCAATAGAATTTAATTTTTCCCTTTCCTTTTTTTCTCTCTCAAAAACTTTTTTTGAATACTCTCGATACTTGCCAGATCCTGATAATTGCTCCAGTATTTTGGCTCGATCATCATTGTCTGAAGTTAAAAAACGACTAAAAGCACCTTGTGGAAGCATCACGGCTTTAGTAAACTGTTCGTAATCTAAACCAATCAATTCCTCAATTTTCTTGGTTGTCTCTGTATTTTTATCTGTTAGAGATTCTTCAGTCTCATCTTCTTTTATCTTATACAAAGATAATTTTTGCCCTTGTAATTGACCATCTATTTTTCCGCGCGCTCGTTTCTGTTCAAAATAAGAACGATAAATAACTCCATTCACTTCAAATGTCACTATCGCTGAACAATTCGCCGTGCCATAAGTCATGATTTCATTATTACTTCTCACATTTTTTTGACGAGGCGTTTGCCCATATAATCCAAGCGTAATCGCATCTAATATAGAGCTTTTCCCAGAGCCAGTGGGGCCCACAATAGAGAACAAACCATTCTCTACAAATTCTTTATTTGTAAAATCAACTTCCCATTTGCCAGCAAGAGAATTTATGTTTTCAAAACGTACGTGTAAAATTCTCATACAATACCCTCATCCTCTTCGAGAGCGATAATCTCTCGAAACGCAGCTAATAACTCTTGACTTTGTTCTTCTGAAATATGATTGACTTCTAGTAACTTTAAGAAAACCTCTTCTTCACGCATTTCCGATAAGTCTTCAATTTTTTCATCTAAAAGAACACCTGATAAATACTCTTTTTGATTCATTAAACGAACTACCGTAAAAGTCACCTCTTCTAAATCATCTTTTAAGCGATAGCTTAAATTATTGATCAATTCTTCGCCATTATAAATAATTTCCACAAAAGCATTTGACTTTTTTTCTCTAAGTAAAGAAAGCTCTTTTTGAATAGTAAAAAGATCTCCACTAATACGAACAAACTCTTGAAAAGAAGGGACCTCTAATTTTTCAACAACACAAGACTCTCCTTTCGGAAAATCAACAATATGAACAATTCGCTTTTGACCTATTTCATCAAAGCCCATCAGAAGAGGCGCCCCGCTATAGCGAATATGATTTAATCCCCCAATTTTTTGAGCTCTATGAATATGCCCTAAAGCCACATAATCAAAACCTTCAGGAAACACATCTACATCAATTAACCCTAAATTCCCGACCACATCACGAATCCCTTCATCTTTACCGCCACTCACATTAGCCGCAAATAAATGACCCATCGCCACTATCGGAATTTCTGGATTTCCTAATTCTTCTTTTTTTTGTAACGCTAAATCGTACACCGCATGGTAATGAGCTCTTGTGCCTTCGACGACTAATTTTGCAATATCTCGATCCACTTCTTTTGGACAAACATCACGTAAAGCGGCTTCTTTCAAATAAGGAACCGCACAAACAATCATTTCAACGCCGCCATCCTTATTTTTCAATTCAATCATCTCGCCCGATAAATCGCCTTTCACCACATTCCCGACCACAAAAATCGAAATCGTAGACAAAAGATTCTTGGGCGCATCTAATAACAAACCAGAATCATGATTCCCTGCGATGATGACCACTTGCGAACAACCACTCAAAGCAATTTTCGATAAAAAACGATAATAGATCTCTTGAATCCGGTGGCTTGGATTAGCGACATCAAAAATATCGCCAGAGACCAACAGAGCATCGACCTGCTCCTCTTTCAAAGCTTCCAAAACCCAAGTCAAAAAAGACTCAAATTCATCTGTTCTATCTTTATCTTTTAAGGTGTTCCCCAAATGCCAATCCGATGTATGTAATATACGGAACCCTTTTTTTTTCAACATAAAAACTCCAAATCCAATCGCGTTGTTTAAGGACTAATATAAAAAAGAATAGATGGCTTTTACTTTTTAAAATCATCCCCTCCTTTATTCAACCCTTTTAAATGCAATTCAAAAAAACATCACCAAAATACTTCACATAATTTCAATGAGTCATGGGGGGAAGCCTCCCCCTCGCTTCAGCCTCCTTAAACTCACCTGATTTCATTAGACAGGAGTCTTCCGCTACCCCCTCTCATTTTATAATGGATTTTTGTCTTTTAAGACTTACCTATTTTTTGTGGAATATGTTCTTTATGGATTACAACTACTTCCATTTTCAATGACAACTAACAAAAATTGCATAACGATTCTATTCGTTTTTATACCCTTTTTTTGTTCTCATAAAATCCCCATTGATTTCTCATTCTTCACTATTTTAAAAAAGGCTTAAATTTTCAAAAATTAGGTCTTTTTTGCGCATTTATTACATTTTTCTTGAAATTACAACCCAGCAAAGTACATACAAGTATTGTCGTATCGATTCTTATGTAGTTTTCAACATATATTCACATTTTATCCACAAATGCATTAGGTCAATCGTAAAAAATAAAATGAGAAGTTTAAATTGAAGTTATAAAATCTTACAGAAGCATTTGAATAATCACTTTTAAAACTGTTTGCCTTTGCAGAAGGCGTAATATCAATCATTGATGTCAATGATATCTCTATTCTTTTTATTCGTAATCCAACACCATGCGCCAAACTCACCACGTCACTATAATTATTTTTTATTGCAACTTCCTCACGTATTAGTGGGTCTCCGCTTTCATGTGCATAGTAAATGTGAGAAGGTGGTTCTTCATAACTTTTAAATTGAGGGCCTATTTCCAAATAAAAAAAGGATGTTGGATAATATCGAAATAAAAAAGAAAGAGTTCGATATTCGAAATGAAAACTAGCCTCTTCTTTATAGCTTTTTATTTTATCAGCAAGACCAGTATAATCAGTACTATAAATTCCATAACTAAAATACCAAGCCATATTTTCTTTAAAAAAATAAATTCCATAAACAGAAAATTGAGACGCACTTCCGCCGTTATAATCTTCCAGATCATTACTTTTAGAATCACTGGTAATTAATCCCGAATACCCTAGACCTAAACCGACTCCCAAATCCATCCTTATGGCATATACCGAAGAAATAAAGAATAAACACAAGAGAAGTGTTACATGAAAAAAAGAAAAAGACTTCATTACACCCCTATACAATGAAAAAGTAGACTTAGTCTATATATATATTCTTTTTTATCTATTATTGTCCTCATTTTCCAATTTTTGTTCTCATTTATGTTCTCAGAAATTGATTTATTATTTATATTTAGAACGTGAATAAAGAAACAAATATTTTTCAATTTACGCATTTCCGTAAATATTTAGAACAGTATCAAGAACAGCGTGTTCTTGAAGAACCTTCTTTTACCCGAACTGAAATATGCAATTTACTTGGCCTTTCAAAAAGCAGAAGTTACTTCGCGGATGTTTTAAGAGGGAAAAAAGTATCTCCTCGAATGGTTCAGAAGTTTATAGAAATTTTAAACTTAAATAAAAAAGAAGCTCAATACTTTAAGGCAATGGTTCAGCTTGACCAAGCAAAAAATGAACAAGTACGCTCCCAAGCGATGGAAGAGCTTCTTCATATTCACCCAACGCCAGAACACTTACTCAATTCCGATGCCTACGATTATTACGCCAAATGGTATCACAGTGCGCTTTTTGCCATTTTAGATGTTTTAGATATTAATGATGATTTAAGGCCTGTTCAAAAGCGAATTTTTCCAAAAGTCTCTTTAGGGAAACTCTCCTCATCTATTCAATTATTAATCCGTCTAGGTTTAGTCCGTCAAAATAGCGATGGTTTTTACAAACCTACAAAAGATTCTATTTCTAGCGGTCCTTACAATAATGATGAGCTCATCCGTCAATACCAATTGCAATGCTTTGAACTTTCAAAAGAGGCGCTTTTAACGCCCTCCAAAAATCCTCATATCATGTCCACGCTTGTCTTTAGCTTATCAAAAGAAGCTTATCAAAAAATGGAAGCCGAATTGCAAGCCTTTAAGAAAGCAGCCCGCCGCATTGTCGCCGAAGATTCGAACAAACCCGATAGCGTCTACCACCTAAATTTACACCTATTCTCTAATTTAGAGCCGGAGGGAAAATGAGAATCATGACTCTCTTCAAAAAATCATCTTCCCAAAATCTCATTCCATTCAATGGAAATAACGCGTTTTTTAAAAAAGCTCTAATTCTTTCTTTTGCTATTCTTAACTTTTGTATTCTTGGGTGTACCGTAGATTCTGCAGGAGTGATCACCGAAACAGAATCTGGAAAAACACTAGCAGGTATCGTCACAGACTCTAAAGGAACTCCTTTAGCAAATGTACAAGTCGCACTGATTGATTCTCAATATATTTCAGTAAGGCCTTTGTTTAAAAGAGAAGTCATTTCTGATGACTCTGGCCGCTTTATAATTGATAGTATCCCACAAGGATCTTATCGGTTAGCCTTAATGGATTCCTCTAAAGACCAATCTCTACTCACTTCTGTTGATTTAAGCAAAGAAGATTCTCTTCAAACCATTTCAGTAAATAATCTCAAGCTATTAAAAAATGGTTCTTTCAACTTAGACTTAAATCTATTCCAATTAAGCGCGGGCGATACTCTTTGCCTCACGGGCTCCCTATTCTGTAAAGTCATCGAAAACGGTGATGATTCTCTTCGCCATATTGAAGTCACTGGAATGACTCCTATCTTATTTAGAAGCCTACACATTTTAAAAGCAAACCATTCTTCTGAACAAGTTGATATTCAATGGAATATCGAATCAGAGAAAAAGCTCTTTATTACAGAGCATGGAAATTTCTTTAGCAAAACAACGATCTCAAAAGTTTTTGAAGACTCATTAATGAATGGAGGCTACACTGGCGATTCAATTCCAATGCGCTTTGTATTGTCAAACACTTGGGAAAAGCCAATGCTTCTCGATACCAACGGAAACACGATTCTATTACAACCAATTTCAACCCAAGACGATTCTATTGTCTATTTCGGAATTGTTCCTAAAGTAGATTTTTCTAAATCAACCACGCTTTCCTTTGCTGTCATTGATTCCGCTCAAAATGGTTCCTTAAATACGCCTCCTGTAAGATCCTTTCATTACTTTAATGAAAGCCTCACTAATAGTACAACAATCACAGAACCCGTTTTTCAAGATAGCGCGATTGGACTCTCTTTCCGATTCAAGATAGACGGCAAAGATCAAGACACATTAGGCGTTGTTCTTATTTCGGCTCGTACTGCAGAAGGGAAAGGTTTTGACATTCGTCAAAGAGAATCCACCGATTCTGTGTCTATTTGCGTCAGGCTTTATTCCGATACACTTAATAACGTTATAGCGGCAAGTGATACCATCATTTATGGAGCAGCAAAACTACTTGATAACGAATGGCATCATTACACGCTTTTTATTAATAAAGCACATCTCACAATTAGTGCAGATGGCGAAATCATACGCAATACCGATATCAAAGTGACAGAGAACTTTTATAACCCATCTGAGATAATAATTGGAAGCGACCCCTTGTTTAGAGGCTCTCTAACCGAACTTTTTATTTTGGATGGAAAACAAGATACGTCGTGGATTAAAACACAATACGAATTACAGAAACGTTAAAACTATTTTTAGAGACATGCTCTTGCCATAAAAGTAGATAACTTTTCTTCTATTAAATCCCACTGCCCCAAACGCATTTGTGTAGGGTTAAATATACTCCCTCCAAACGCAAGCAAATCAGCTCCTGACTCTCTATACTCAGGAGCATTTTTTTCACTCACGCCGCCACAAGCCATTAATGGAATATCTCTAAATGGGCCTCTTAAATCTCGAATATAAGAAGCGCCTCCCATGGCCCCCACAGGGAACACTTTAACAAAAGAAGCGCCTAAATCATAAGCACGCTGAATCTCTGTTGGAGAAAGTGCTCCAGGAATAATAGGTATTTGAAGATTTACACAGCGCTTGATAATTTCTTCTGAAATCGTTGGCGTCACAATAAATTGAGCACCAGCAGAAATAGCCGTTTCTAATTCGCTTAAATATCGAACAGTACCCGCGCCAACCAAAATGTCTAATGGATCAGCAATGGAGCGCATATTTTTTATGATCACCTCTGCATTTGGCGTATTCATTGTCACTTCTATCGCCTTTAAGCCACAACGTTTTGAAACTCGTAGGCAATCATTTTCTGCTCCCATAGGAATATCTCTTAAAATGCCAATCACAGGAGCAGACTTTAACAAAATACTTAACATAATTCACCTATTTTATAAAAACCCTATTTTTTATATCCTTTCTTATAGGACACTTAACGCCATATTTCGTCACTCAAATTAGCAATAACACGATTATAACCACATTTCATTTCTTTGAAAGTTATTCAAAACGCAGTGCTTCAATAGGATCTAAACGACTCGCTTTCTTAGCTGGGTACCATCCAAAAAATACACCCGTTGCAAAACAAACAAGAAAACTCACAATCACACTTGTAAACGAAACACTCATAGGCCAATTTAAGAATAATTTGACACCTTGAGCTGATAATATACCCAAAAGAATTCCGACTAATCCACCAAGCAAACTAATAATTACAGACTCAAATAAAAACTGAAGTAAAATATCTTTACCGCGCGCACCAATCGCCATACGAAGCCCTATCTCTTTCGTTCTCTCCGTCACAGAAACATACATAATATTCATAATCCCTATGCCTCCCACAAAAAGACTAATACCTGCAATTGCTGTAAGCACAATCGAAAGCAACTCAGACGTACTGGTGACCATTTGAATCATCTCTTCTTGAGTTCTAACTCTAAATGGTTCTGTTGGCTTTGTCCAGTTTCGGCGTTCTTTTAAAATTTCTAACACCTCATTTGTAGCTTGTTTAGCATACCCTTCTCCAATCGAATTCGCATATATCGTACGAATTTCCGTATTCGCGTTAAAGCGTTTCATGACTGTTTGATATGGAGTAAAAACCACATCATCTTGATCTTGCCCAAAACCACTGGAACCTTTTGGCTTTAATGTCCCGATTACTTTTAATGGAATGTTTTTATAGCGAATCGTTTTTCCTATGGGATCTCCTTCTGGAAATAGATTATTCACCACGGTTTGCCCAATCACACATACTTTTGACATCCGATCTATTTGATCATCAAACATAATGCCATCTTTCATTTCATAGTTTCGGATTATTAAGTACTCTGCACTTATTCCAGTTAATGAAACAGGCCAGTTATTATTCCCTACCACGGCTTGCCCATTCGCAGTAACCACAGGTGAAACTTCTTTAATAAAGACTGCTTTTTTTCGCAATGCAAAAATATCGGCTTCTTCTAACGTTTCAGTGGAGCCACTCGCATCTAATTGGACAGGCCCTCTTCGTGAAGAATTAGGCATAATGGTAATCGCATTTGTCCCCATCGAAGTCATTTGATCTCGAATTGATTTTTTGGACCCTTCTCCCATAGCGACCATTGTAATCACGGCAGCAACACCAATCACGATACCAAGTACAGACAAAAATGTACGCATCCGATTTCTTAATAGTGCTCTCAAAGCAATTTTAATCAAAGTAATCGGACTCATTCATCACCTCCATCACTAAGTTCTAAATCTGAAGGAGGTAAATCTTTCAACGCTTGTTCTGCGCTCAAAACATGATTGTTATAATAGTCTTTTTTTAATAACCCATCTCGAAGCGTAATTGTTCTACTAGAAAAAGCAGCTATATCAGGTTCATGAGTAACAAAAGCAATCGTTTTCCCCTGCTTATTCAAATTCTGAAAAATCATCATAATTTCATAACTAGTTCTAGTATCTAAATTACCTGTTGCTTCATCCGCTAGAATAATCACAGGATCATTCACTAACGCACGCGCAATTGCTACTCGTTGCTGCTGACCTCCAGAAAGCTGATTTGGCATATGATCCA
>Ga0116173_1004223_pt1 | contig 10476 bp, 8 predicted proteins | sample AD_UKC085_MetaG_FD_89800 | JGI IMG/M metagenome (GOLD analysis project Ga0116173, IMG submission 89800) | Active sludge microbial communities of municipal wastewater-treating anaerobic digesters from USA - AD_UKC085_MetaG | ecosystem: Engineered > Bioreactor > Anaerobic > Digestate | place: USA...
ATCCTCGTTCTCGTCTCGCAAGCGAACCAGTTCCTTGGTCATCTGCATCAGCATTGCCCGGTAAAAGGGGCTGATGGCGATCTCAATCTCTGTATCCGAATCTCCACCTGCTATGCCAATCCTGATATCATTGGCTGCCTGGCAAACACTACCGCTGATATTTGATTCCTCAGTAAGACCGGTGATCGAACCATCCAGAGCTAGAGTGGAATCATTGATACTATCCCGGAATCTGACATCATGGCGCACGAGTACCCGGGATTTGATGATGCTGCATACCTGCAGATCTCCCAAGACCTGAATGCCGGGATTCACGCAACCGATAATACTGCCTTCCACCAACAGGTCTTTTTCGCAGAATACGCTGCAATCCTTGATGTTACCGGTTACTTTCAGTGTGTTTGCCACCGCGATGTTACAATTCTCGATATCGCCGATAATCTCCAGAGCCAGGGGGCTGCGGATGGCTTCATCTGCATCGCAACAATCAGCCTTGATCGTGAGTGAGTCCAGGATGCAGATTTGTCCGTCATCATCCAGATAGGGATATCCAGTGGCCAGGGCAATATACTCACCAGCTTCATAGCCAACCTTTGTTCCTGCCAGTCTCTGCGCCTGTTCGTCGTCTACTGCCATGGGGCTGATCAGCTCACCGAAGATATCGTAGATACTGCCCTCCCGCTCGAAGATGTTATCAGAGTAAGCAGCCAGACAATCGCCTTTATTGGCGTAGGATAGTTTGGCCAGATCCTTTAGTCCGAGGATAGATATCTGTCCTTTTGTCAGAGTGGCATCAAAGTGATAATGCAGCTTCAATTCGTGGGAGCTGTCTTCATTGTGGCTCACTGCGATGGGAAAGGGGATGTCAAAATCCTTTTCCAGACCGCGTTCACGCATCATTTGGATTGCCTCACTGAAGCCAGTCTTGATGCCAGCTTCTTCGAGCAGATCCAGGATATCCTGTTCATCCACCAACCGGTCACTGCGCTTGATCGTCAGCCATGCGGATGCACTCTCTTTGCGCAATTCCAGGATCAGGTTTCCGCTTTTGTTCTTTAATATCTTATTCATCGATGATCCCGATTATGTTTATCTGACGGTTATTGGTCCCATTCCGGCGATAGGAAAAGTAGCCGGTATCTTCATAAGTACAGACGTGGACGTTTTCAATATTGATAAACCGCAGCCCCGCCCGGATGAGCTGTTGAAAAATCGTAGTTCTGATGTTCAAATGCCTGTGAATATTGGTGCAAGGGCTAAAGCCCTCACTGATCAAGCTGGCATTGAACTCCTCATACATTGCCTCACTAACCTCATAATGCGCTTCACAAATGCCGGCTCCGATATGGGCAACAATATCAGCAGGGTTGCAGCCATAATGGCCGATCATGGCATTTACACAAGCTCCGGCGATATTCTTACGCGTGCCCTCACGACCGCTGTGCACTGCTGCCACTACCACCCGCTTTGGATCGATGAGTATGATTGGCGTGCAATCTGCAGTTCTGATCAACAGGTATTGATGGGGAATGTCGGTGATCAGAGCATCTACCACAGGGATCTGCTGATGTGTGCCAAATCCGGCCCCGCAATCCTCTTCCCGGCATAGATGTACTACTGCAGAATGGGTTTGATCGGCGATCACGGTGCGATCTGCTGGAATGCTGCGTCCCGCTACTTCAAAATCAGTATGCCGCTTCATAATACCCCGATAATCAGGATCCATTGCTCCTAGATGGAAGAATACACTTTTCATGAGTTCAACCTCAGCTTGGGAGCACGGTAAGCCGCGCTGTTCGAATTTGACACCAGCATCTTCAGCATATCCCTGGTAAAGCGGGGAACCAGACGTAAACTATTCAGGCTCCAGAGGAAGCATATCGACGCGCAGATCAACAGCGCTGTTTGAGCCCCCAAACGCGAGGACAGGCTTCCTGCCAGCAGTCCACCAAAAGGCGTCATACTCATGAAGCTCATAGTGTATGCGCTTAACACCCGGGTTCGCATATCATCGGAGACGATGGACTGGAGCAAGGTGTTGGTAGTGGCCGTATTCATCATGATCCCAAAACCGATAAAGAGCATCATAAGCATGGATATAGCCAATACACTACTTCTGGAAAATATGATCAATCCTGTGCTGGCAATCAACCCCACCACAATCAGCCTGATTTGCAGCCCCCTGATGCTGGATTTGGAGGCCAGGATAATGGCTCCAACCAATGCTCCTATTCCCGCGGTGGACATCAAAAGCCCCTGAGTTCCGCTATTCCCGCCCAAAATGTCGCGGGCGAAGATGGGGATCAAGGTGGAATAACTATAACCAAACAGGGTGTAGATCGCCAGATTCGCGATCAAGAAGCGGATGGGAAAGCTGTGGTACACATAGACCCATCCGGCAGCAATCTTCTGTAGTATGGGTTGCGGGGATTTTGGTACCTTGGGGTAGCTAACCTTTATGAATTGTAAAGAAACAATGATGGGAAGGTATGATGCTGCGTTGATGGCAAAGCAGACACCCTCACTGAACAGGATGATCAGGAGTCCCCCCACAGCAGGCCCCACCAGCCTGGCGCCGTTAAACATGGCGCTATTGGTGGCGATCGCGTTTGGGATCATCTTTTTATCCCCCACCAGATCGATCAGCAAGGCCTGGCGCGTGGGGGAATCCACCGCCTCAATGATACCTTGCATCAAGGCCAGCAACAATATTGGGTAGGTGAGGTTCTCATTGATTACATTGGTCAGCACCAGCACTGCGAGGATGGTGTTTTGCACCAAAAAAGCTATCTGCGTGTAGATTATCGTCCGATGCCTATTCCAGCCGTCTGCCAAAGCTCCCACAAAAGGAGATACGAAAACGGAGGGTATCATAGATAGAAAGGTAACCAGACCAAGGATCATGGCGGAATTGGTAAGACGATAGACAAACCAGCTCATGGTGGTCCTTTGGATCCAGGTTCCGATCAGGGATAAGATCTGTCCGCTGAAAAAGAGCCGGTAGTTCCTTATGGACAAAGAGATGAAAGTCTTTTTGATAAAGTCTATCATTAGAGGATAAAGCGCGAGAGATCCTCACTCTCGATCACCGGTCCGAGCCGTTTAATTACGATGCTTTTACTGATTTTTACTTCATTCAATTGTAGGGAAGGCATTTCAAACAGGTAGTCGTCCAAAAGAGTATTTAGAATGGTGTGTAGTCTACGAGCTCCGATATCCTCCATCCGCTCGTTGGCAATGGCCGCGTAGTGCGCGATTTCCGAGATAGCTCCGCCACTAAAGCTCAAATCCACAGCTTCGGTTTTAAACAGCTCGGTATACTGCTTGGTAAGTGCATTCTCTGGTTCTTTTAGAATGCGGGTAAAATCATCTTCTGTAAGGCTATTCAGCTCTACCCGGATGGGGAATCTGCCCTGCAGTTCTGGGATCAAATCGCTTGGTTTGGCGATGGAAAAGGCTCCCGCTGCGATGAATAGGATATGTGAGGTATCGATCGGGCCATATTTGGTAGGTACGCTGCTGCCTTCCACAATGGGCAGCAAATCTCTCTGAACGCCACTGCGTGATACGTCGATGCCTCCTTTGTTGTCTGTGCTGGCTATCTTATCGATTTCATCGATGAAGACGATCCCGTTCTCCTCCACAGCCTGTCTCGCTGCTTCCACCACCTTTTCCCGGGGGATCAATTTGTTTATCTCACGTTCAGTATAGCGGCGAAGGGCTTCCTTCACGTTATGACGCTGCTTTTTGCCGGTCATCCGGGTAGGCAGGATATTGGCCAGCATATCTGTCATATCAAAATCTATGGCTTCCAGGGAGAAATTGCTCATGATCTCAAAACTGGGAGCGCCTTCATCTCCGATCTCGATCTCGATTTCCCGATCGTCCAGCAGGCCTTGTTGCAGTTTGTCCCGCATCTTTTCCCTGCTCCGTTCGGATCTGGCCAGTTCATCCTCGCTTAAACTGCTGTTCTTATTCTTGCGTTTTGGCATCAGGATATCCAGAATGGCGTTTTCGGCCAAAGCGCGGGCATTGTCTTTCACTTCTTCCACCATCTGTTGCCTTGTAATGGCCACTGCGTGATTCATCAGCTCCCGGATCATCGATTCCACATCACGTCCCACATAGCCCACTTCAGTAAACTTGGAGGCTTCCACTTTGATGAAGGGAGCATTTACCAGACGCGCGATTCTTCTGGCAATCTCGGTTTTACCAACCCCCGTAGGGCCGATCATGATGATATTATTGGGCACAATCTCACGCCCCAACTCGCCGCCTATCTGTTGTCGCCGCCATCTGTTACGCAGAGCGATGGCAACGCTGCGTTTTGCCGCGGCTTGGCCAATGATGTATTTATCCAATTCTGCCACGATTCGACGAGGGGTTAAAATCTTGGGATCCAGCACTCTACAGCACCTCCACAATGCACTGGTTGTTTGTGTAAACACAGATTTCTCCGGCAATGCGCAACGATTCGCTCACTATCTGTTCCACCGACATATTGGTATTGGCTGCCAAAGCCCGAGCAGCAGCCAGGGCATAGTTCCCTCCGCTACCGATGGCGATCAATCCGTCATCTGGCTCCATCACGTCACCTACTCCGCTGATCATCAATATCCCGCTTTTGTCACCGGCTATCAGCATCGCTTCCAAACGGCGCAAATACTTGTCTTGACGCCAGTCTTTGGCAAGATCGACAGCAGCTTTACGCAGGTTTCCCTTGTTTGCTTTCAGCTTCTCTTCAAACTTTTCGAACAAAGTGAAAGCATCAGCGGTAGCCCCAGCAAATCCAATGATCACCTTGCCATCATAAATCCTGCGGATCTTTACTGCCTTGGCTTTGACCACTGTATCACCCAAAGTTACCTGTCCGTCTCCGCAAATGGCTGTTTTGCCCTCACGGTGAAATCCCAGGATCGTAGTACCATGCATTACTTTCTCAGGCACCGGGCTGCTCCTCTTTGTTATCATCGAGTTCCACGCTGGTGTCAACTTCCGCGATCTCTTCCTGACTGTGTTCAAAGCGCATTTCACGTGCGCGAGCGAACTTTTTGTCCACCATTGCTCTATCCTCATCGCCCAGATCTTCCATGATCAGCTGGAATATATCTTCTGTGCCCAGAGTTTCCTTCTCTTGCAGCACTTGCGACAGTTTATCCAGGAGAGGACGGTGGCGGTTCAGGATATCGGTGGCTTTTTGATGGGCTTCGTTGATAATGGCGCGAATCTCACTATCCACCAGGCGTGAGGTCTCATCGCTGTATATATCGCGGGAAAGGATTTCCTTGCCCAGATACACTTCACCCTGATCCTTGCCTATAGTCATGGGACCCACTTTTTCACTCATACCCCAAGCGCAGACCATCTTTTTGGCTATATCCGTTGTGCGTTCCAGGTCATTGCCAGCTCCAGTGGTTAATTCTCCAAATACCACTTCTTCCGCCGCTCTGCCTCCCAAAAGGGTAACCAGAAACTGCTGCAGGTAGGTCTTGGAATATCCCGTCTTGTCGCTTTGCAGATAATGCGTGGCGCCGCCAGTAAAACCTCGCGGAATAATGCTGACCTTATGCACTGGCTCCACCATATCCTGAAAAATGCTAGTGAGCACATGCCCAATCTCATGATAAGCTGTGAGGCGCTTATCATCTTCGGGAATCACACGGCTCTTCTTTTCTTTGCCCAGAGTAAGCTTATCCTTCGCTTCTTCAAAATCCACCATTTCTATCTTGCTTTTGCCCTTGCTGGCAGCGATCAGTGCAGCTTCATTCACTAGATTTGCCAGGTCTGCACCGCTAAAACCGGGTGTACCCCGAGCGATTAGCTCCAATAGTACATCTGCGCAAAGAGGGACTTTGGCAGCGTGCACCCTCAGAATTTCAGTTCGGCCTTTTATATCCGGTAAATCAACTGTGACCTGACGATCGAATCTACCGGGACGCAGAAGTGCCGGATCCAGGATATCAGGACGATTGGTGGCGGCAATGATGATCACCGCTTCATTTGGCTCAAAACCATCCATCTCCACTAAAAGCTGATTCAGAGTCTGTTCTCTTTCGTCATGACCTCCGCCCAGCCCCGTACCGCGATGCCTGCCCACGGCGTCGATTTCATCGATAAAGGTAATGCAGGGAGAATTTTTCTTGGCCTGTTCAAAGAGGTCACGTACTCTCGCTGCGCCCACGCCTACGAACATCTCTACAAAATCCGAGCCAGAGATGGAAAAGAAAGGTACTCCAGCTTCACCGGAAACAGCTTTGGCCAATAGGGTCTTACCTGTTCCGGGACGTCCCACCAGGAGCACACCACGGGGAATTCGTCCCCCCAACCTTTGAAACTTGGCGGGATCTTTCAAGAATTCCACTATTTCCTGCAGCTCTTCTTTGGCCTCGTCCACTCCGGCCACGTCTTTGAAGGTGACCTTGGATTTACTGGCTTCATGCAGGCGGGCTTTGCTCTTGCCAAAGCTAAAGGCCTTGGAATTTTGGCTATTCATTCCCCGCATCAAAAAAACATAGAAAAAGATCAAGACGATGAAGGGAAGAGCATAGGAGATTAGTCCCGTCCAACGCGGCGGTTTGGCAGTGGATACTTTGATCCCGCGTACTAAAAGACTATCCACCAGACGCGCGTCGTCAAAGGGGATGCTGCTGATGTATTTCTTGCCGGAAAGATCGGCATAGATGATATCGCGTTCGGTAAATTGCACCGAGGTGAGGCTGCCATTGTGCATCCGCGCTACGAAATTGCTGTAGCCTTCTTTGGTGACAGTATCTTTGCTACTGCTGTAGGTATGCCAAAACACTATGCCCAGCATGATCAGAATGAACACCAGAGGCATGGATAGAAAAGATTTTTTGGCCGGTAAAGGGGCTTTGGGATCCTTGATAGAAGACTGGGTAGGTGGGTTTACCTTGCGTTTGATCAACCATATCCGAACCAGGCCGATCACGGAGATCAGGATGATGGCGTAGATAAACCATTGCAGCATATTGCCAAAGCTTTCCATCACTTCCGGTATCTGATCAGAGACCACCGACAGACTATCGTTTAAAACCTGTGCCCCTAGCGCGAAACTGAGGACGGTCAGGATGATACTGAGCACGATTTTCATGAATAGCACTCTTCCTTGAGGATGCCGATGTAAGGCAGATTCCGGTATCTTTCGCCAAAATCGAGTCCGTAGCCAACCACAAACTCATTGCCTACTTCAAATCCCACATACTCAAAAGAGGTTTCGATCTTGTGCGCGTTGGGTTTATCCAATAGTACACAGGTACGAAGACTCGCTGGTTTATGCTTCCAGATGTAATCCTTTATGTATTGTAATGAGAGGCCGCTATCCACGATGTCTTCCACGATGATTACGTCTCTTTCGTTCAAGTCGATATCGATATCTTTGCGTATCTTTACCACTCCACTGCTGGAAGTGCCCGCACCATAGCTGGAGATGGCCAGAAAGTCGATCTCAACGTGGATCGTGACCGCGCGCACCAGGTCGCTTAAAAACATGAATCCGCCCTTTAGTACGCCGATGATCACCGGAACCTTGCCTTCATAATCCGTATTGATTTGTTGGCCTATCTCACGAATGCGATGTTGAATACGCCGTTCGTCAAACAGTACTGCCGATATATCACAATTCATCAAATTCATCAGTTCCTCTCTTTATTCTGCTTGCCGCCCGTTTGGGCTTGCTGGTTACGGGTTCTGCCTGTATCATCAGAAAGCGGGAGCTACTTTGATCCACCTTTACGCGCTCGTCAATCCGATGACCGCAAACCCAGATAAGCTTCTCCCCGTCCGTAAAAATGGGGATCAAATCCCTATCGTATTTAGCTACTTTTTCGTCAATGAAAAAGTCTTTCAGCTTCTTCAAACCCTTCATGCCGAGGGGGATAAAACGATCTCCTTCGCGTCTCGATCTGATGCAGATGTCGCCGGTCAGCTTGTCTACGTCGATCATCGCGTGGTTCCTATCCTGTTCTTTGTAATTGTGGGGCAATACTTTCAGATATTTAAAGCTAAAGCGGTGATCCATATGTACGGCTCTGGCGCGTTCCGGCTCGATGATCAATTCTTCGCTGGCCTCAGGATGCAATTCCTGACTCTGTGTGCTGAAGATTAGCTCCTGATATTGCTTTATCACGTACACACTGTGCGGCAGGGAAACGTATTTACAGCCCTTTGCGCTCATTATTGTCTTTACCTCACGCAAGTGTACGCCCAGAAAATCCAGCTCAATATTGGCCAGAGTTTGATAGGCAAAGCGAAGGATATAATACTGCTCAATGTCTGGAGCCTTGAGAATATCTGGTAAACTGAGGATCAAGCGCTCCTTGGTGACATCCAGTAGTAGCTTGCGGTACTTGCGCAATGCTCGCTCCTTGATGTAGGTGTCTGCTTCGCTGATGATGCGGGCTTCATCACAGAGTTTTTCCTTGATCTGGGGATTGTACTCAGCTTGAAGCTTGGGGATGAGATCGTTGCGCAAACGATTGCGTGTAAAGTGATTGTGCATGTTTGTGGCATCCTCACGCCAGAAAAGTTTCTGCTCCTGTAGCATCTGTTTCAGCTCGTCTGGGCTAAAGATCAAGAGCGGATGACACACATCCCCTTGCAAAGCCTTTATCCCTCCCAATCCGGACAGACCGGATCCCCGCATCATGTTTAGTAACACAGTTTCCGCTTGATCCCATTTGTGATGTCCCAAAACGATCTTGTGAAAGCGGTAGCTTTGGAGTACGCTCCGAAACGCCTCAAAACGAGCTCCACGTGCTCTATTTTCCAAATCCGCACCTGGCTCCAAGGTTATCCGACGTATTATCAGGGCTACATTCAGGTGCACGCAGAGTTCCTTCACATGCTTCTCGTCCAAATCGCTGTCTTCAGCTCTCAACTGATGATTCACATGCACTGCCAGAAGCGAGAGATTGTGGTGATATCGCAAACGGGAAAACAGATACAAAAGAGCTGAAGAATCCGCACCTCCGGAAATACCCAGAAGCAGCTTATCTCCATTTGTAACAAGGCCTCTGCCAATCACGTGTTCTTCCAGCCGGGACAGGATTTCTGTGCTGATACTCATGCTAAACCTTCAAAAATAGTCCTTTTGTCCACCATCGTAAAGTGCTATAGACTGTCAATGGCTTTTTTTATGGCATTCTCACCATTTTTCAATCCAGTCTTATTTTCATTTGCCATTGATCACGTCTGGCCTGGATGTTATGCCTTCGTTTGTATTGAACGATCATGCCCATGAGGGTATTTAGGACGTTGATGAAGTCATTTGTAGCCCGGAGGTTGACGCTATTCATGGATAAACTTGACGGAACTGAATTGAGAATTGGGGGCACGCGGATTAAGAAGAGAATTGAGAGTATACCTTCAGTGATGAAGACAGGTTCTTTGGCACGCGGATTACGCGGATTTAACATATGATTGGCTACGCTGAGGGAACGGACAACGAAGAGTGCTATGATGGAAAACTGACTGGACTGACGGAACTGACTCTCCTGATAAGCGTCACACGGAGATGCAACACATCACTACAAAGCCCAATCCGGGGTTCAGGATGTTGACAAATCCAGTCGTGGTGCTAGCCATGTTTACAATAAGTCTTTATTGTATTCACAGGCTACGCGCCATTATCGCTGGCTGTTACATACACCACCAGGGCGAAGCTGATCCAGATGATAAAAGGTAAAGTCATCTTCAGGAGCACGTTCTGAATCCCATTCCACTTGTAGGGCAGTAATACATACACAATGAAGGTTAGTCCTGCGCCAAGGTAAAGTGATAGCATCAAGCGTGTCCAATTAATCCTCTTTTTCATAACTCCTCTTGATCGGACACCTTTCTTTGGGGCACTTATATGTCAAGAACGTTGTCCAGAGGATTGCAGGCCCTACAGAAATAATACTAGAAGAGAGGCATTTGTAAATGGCTAAGATGAAATGATTTAAGACTTATCATCAGCCATGTGGAAAAACATCAACAGCCTTAACATAGTAAAAACATCTTGACAGAATGTAAGGTATGAATTACATTGTGTCTGGTGAACATTACAAAGGCTGATGCTTCGCGGGGCTTAAACTACTGCGAAAATAAAAGATGGCCGGTTCACAAAGAGGAGTTTGACTAATGTCAGTACAACAAAAAGAAGCTCTCTACACGCTGTTCTGCAGCATTGTGTATTTCATTGTCCTGCTGTTTGTTCCATGCCTATTCACAGCGATCAGTTCCGAAGCTGTGTTGCTCATCTTTTTGATGTTTATCCTCAGCTTGTGGTTGATCCGCAAAAGTAGTGGCTGCAAATACCGGGAGATGGACGAAATGGATAGAACCATCCGTTTACAATCGGCGATCATCGCTACTCATGCTTTTGGATTAACTGTAGCTCTGTATGCAATAGTGCTTTATTTATTGCATCGGGGACAGGGCTTTGCCCCCGTTCATCAGGTATTGCTCCTGGCGCTG
>Ga0116173_1004236_pt1 | contig 10460 bp, 6 predicted proteins | sample AD_UKC085_MetaG_FD_89800 | JGI IMG/M metagenome (GOLD analysis project Ga0116173, IMG submission 89800) | Active sludge microbial communities of municipal wastewater-treating anaerobic digesters from USA - AD_UKC085_MetaG | ecosystem: Engineered > Bioreactor > Anaerobic > Digestate | place: USA...
AAATCGCGCCCACGCTCGAGCCGCTCGCGAAAGACCCCAACCAGGCGGAGATCATGGACCTGTTCACGCACGAACAGTACTTCTGGCCGTTCTACGCGAATTACATCGCCGATCACCCCCAGCGGCTCGACGCCGCCATCCGCTGGGTGACCGACCACGGCTATCGCCCGGTCTTCCTCCACGAGGGATTCCTCGGAGCCCCGATCCCTTCTATCGAGACCCCAACCAGCCCCGGCTGAACAGGCCACGGACGATCGTGTGGCGGGCTGAGAACCGTCCGGTTCCCCGTCGAATTGCTGAGTACTGCCGAGTCGGCTGGATACCCTACACAGACCCCTCACCCCGGCCCTCTCCCATCCGATGGGAGAGGGTGCCCGGAAGGCGGGTGAGGGTGACGGTGTAGTGCATCTCGCTGATTCCTCAGTAGAGTGAGCTTTCCGGCTACGGCGACTCGACGCGGTAGAGGTGGGTCTTGGTGCGCAAGTAGAAAGCCCGGCCGGACACGGCCGGCGAGGCCATGAAGCCGTCGTCAAGGGTGTTGGTGGCCAGGACCCGGAACGCGCGCCCCGGTTCGAGGACGGTGGTCACGCGCTGCTGATTGAAGAAATGGAGCCGTCCATCGGCGTAGACCGGCGATGCCGCGTACTTTCCGCCGATTCGTTCCTTCCAGACGGTGTTTCCGGTGGCCGCTTCGAGACAGGTGACGAAGCTGTCCTCGGCGGCGGTGTAGATGAGCCCGTCCACGAGAATGGGCGAGGAATACTTGCCGACGTGCGTTCTGAGCCGCCACACAACGCCGGTGTCGGTGACATCGCCCTGCCCATCCGTCTTCACCGCGAGCAACTCCGTCTTTGACAAGCCGGTGACGAAGAATGCCAATCCGTTGTCGTAAAGGGGGCGAGGCGCCGCCGACCAATCGTTGTACTGCACTCTCCACAACTCGCGCCCGTCGCGCGGGTCATACGCATAAGCCGCCTTCGCCCCGGCGCTGAGCATTTGCGTTTGTCCGGCCGCCGAGACGATCAACGGCGTGCTGTGGGCTTTGCGCAAGTCGCCGTCGCGCGCCATTTGCCCCGGGACATGCTCGTCGTTCCAGGCGACCGAGCGTCCGGTTTTCCAGACCGTCTTGCCGGTCTGCTTGTCGAGGGCGACGTGATACTGGAGGTCGACGCCATCCATGGTCAGGATCAGGAGGTTCTCGAAGGAAATCAGGGACGAAGAGGGACCCCGATAATGCCGGCAGGGCAGATCGTCGCGTTTCCAAAGGACCTTGCCAGTCCCGGTCTCGAGGCACGCCGTCCCGAAACTCCCGAAATGCACATAGACTCGCCCCGGCTCGATCACCGAGGAAGGGGTCGCGTAGCAGTTCATCGAGGCGCCGTTGCCCAGCGGCTCCGGATTGTCGCTGTGAAACACCTTTTCGTGAACAACGACTTTCCCCGTGCCCGCGTCCAGGCCGAGCACGAAAAAGTCATGACCGTCCTCGGTCGCCGTGGTCACCCAGACCTGGCCGCCCATGACAACCGGGGTCGACCAACCCCGATGGGGGATTGCAGTCTTCCATCTGACGTTGTTGGTTTCACTCCAGTGCAACGGCACACCGACGGTCTTCCCATCCGGCAACCCCGCCGCGTGACCGTTGCCCCAGGGCCCGCGAAACTCCGGCCAGTCGGCCTGAACCGCCGCTGCGCCCAAAGCCAGAACCGCCAATGCAATCACAGGATTCATGGGGGCAGGGTGTGTTGAATGCCAAGCCAAGTCAACGGCGCCGTGCCGTCCCCACTCAACGGGCCAGGCTGATATCGACGCCGACCTTCCACTCAGGGCGATCCTGCAGCAGCCTCGCAACCGAGGCACGCACGATCGTCTCCTGCTCCGGCGTCTGGAAGTGGAACGCGACTCGACCCGGCCTGTCCCCCGCCGGCTGACCGGACGGTGGAGTCGCCGGACAGATCGTTTCGAAGAACATGCCGATCAGGCGCGCGAGGGGCATCTGCGCGGGATTGTACTCGACCTCGAACAGGGTGTCTTGACCAGGCGCCTTCAAGGGGCCGGTGTCTCGCGGGCGAACTGCCGAGACGCCGTCCAGGCGCCGCAAGGCCGCTTCGATTCCCGAAACACGGTCCGCTCCAAGGACAATGCGCTCCGGCCCCTGGCCGGCGGGTGGGCGCTCGTGAAAGGCAAGGGCGTCCGAGTTGATGCAGTAGCGCAGACGCGTCGGCGGCGGTCCGTCGGTGAACACATGGCCAAGGTGGGAAGCGCACCGGACGCAGTGGACCTCGGCGCGAACCATGCCGTAACTCGTGTCGCGCGTCTGGCCGATGTTCTCCTGCGCGAACGGCTGGAAGAAGCTGGGCCAGCCCGTCCCGGAATCGAACTTGGCATCCGACCGGAACAGCGGCAGGCCGCAGCCGATGCACGTGTAGAGGCCCGACTTATGGTTGTCGTGGAAGACGCCGCAGAAGGCCCGTTCGGTGCCGTGGGTGCGGGTGATGCGGAATTGTTCGGCTGTCAGTTGGGCCCGCCAGGCCGCGTCGGATTTGACCACCCTGGGAACGACAAGCGGTTCGGTGACCTGGCCCGAGGCGCCGAGGAGGCGCACTGTGACGGTTGGCGTGTTCATGGGACTGGCGGCGGGTGCGCAGAGAAGCTGGACGCCGGCGGCCATCACGGCCAGCGGAGCGCAGAGACAATTCGCGATCGCTTTGGTTTTCATCGTGTCCGACGGTCATCGCCCGGGGGCGAGCCGATGGAATATGTCCCCGCGCGCCATTCGCGCAAATGCCAGTTCGAGACTTACTGCCAAGTCGGCTGGATAGCCTACACAGACCCCTCACCCCGGCCCTCTCCCATCCGATGGGAGAGGGTGCCCGGAGGGCGGGTGAGGGTGACGGTGTAGTGCATCTCGCTGATTCCTCAGTAAGCCGTGCGCCGGCTTGGTTCGACTCGATCCGCCGCCATCCCGCAAGCCGCGACACGGATCGCTTCGGCCAGAAGCCCGTCCTGACCCGCACTCACGGTGCGCAGGTCAAGGCGCACACGACCGCCGGAGAGGAAGCCGATCACGGGGGGCGCGCCCGCGCGCAGCCGCGCCAGGAACTGGGCGGGCGCGACCGTCTGGGGCGACAGATCGAGCGTGACCGACGGCAGGGAGGCCCGCGGCAGAGTGCCGCCTCCAACCCGGCCCCTGCCCTCCCCGACTGTGATGGTCAGGGGCAGTCCGGACAGTTCGGTTCGCAGGGCGTGGGCCCGGGCGCGGAGGGTCTCCTCGGTTGTTTCGAGCATTCCGAGCACGGGAATCTGCCCACCCAGGCCAGCCGGGGCTGCGGAAGGGCTGCTCCCGCGCCCGGCCCGAGGCGCGCGCGCATAGGCCTCAGCCGTCGCTTCGAGTGCGCCCAGAATGAGCTTGTCGCAGCGCAGGGCCCGGAAGAAAGGCTCGCGCTTGAGCGCCGCGACCCAGCGGGCCTTGCCGGCGATCACACCCGCCTGGGGCCCTCCCAGAAGCTTGTCGCCGCTGAAACAGACCAGGCCGACACCGCGCCTGAGGACTTCGGACGCCGTGGGCTCGCGTTCCACACCGTAACTGGCCGTGTTCAAAATGGCCCCGCTGCCCAGGTCCTCGATGAGTGGCAGGCGTTTGCGCCTGGCCAACTCCGCCAGGGCCTCGATCGAGGGCGAGTCCACAAAACCGTCCATGAAGAAATTGCTGCGGTGCACCTTGAGGATCAGCGCCGTCTTCGCACCGATCGCATCGGCGTAATCCGCCAGGGTCGTCTGGTTGGTTGTTCCCACCTCGCGCAGAGTCGCGCCGCTGGTCTCGAGCACATCCGGGATGCGGAATCCGCCCCCGATCTGGACCAGTTCACCCCTCGAGAGGATGACCTCCCTGCGGGCCCCGGCGGTGAAATGGCGCAGCAACAACACGAGCGCAGCCGCGCAATTGTTGACGACGGTGGCCGCTTCGGCCCCGCAAAGCACGGCCAGGAGCTGCTCGACGTATGCCGCGCGTCCGCCGCGCTCGCCGCTGGCCAGGTCGATCTCGAGGTTGCTGTAGTTCGCTCCGATGGCCGTCAAGGCCTCGATCGCAGCCGGCCCCAAGGGCGCCCGCCCGAGGTTGGTGTGGATCACCACGCCGGTGGCGTTGATCACCGGGCGCAGCGCCGAACGCCGCAGAGTCTCGAGCGCGTTTCGAATCCCCCCGACAATCGTCTCGAAAGCAGGCACGGCCCCGCCCTCCCGCAACCGCCCCAACTCGCGCCGCACGACGGCGACAACGACCGGTCTCGAGAGGCCGACGTCGCCCAGCGCCTGGAGCACGTGCTCGACGGCAGGGATGGCGCGGCGCGGGGACTCAGGCGGACGCTCGCGTGGTTTCTTGCGCATCGGGTGACCGGACAGAGGCCGGGAATCCGTGTCCTCGTTCCGGCATGAGGTTACCGGGCTAGCCTGCGGCTATCCAAACGCATTGGCAGCGGCGGGCGGTGCAGTACGGAAGCGGCAACTCCGGAAGCCGGTCGATGTCCAGCGGCGTGCCGCGCATACTCAGGGCCATGGCACACTGCTCTCCATCGCGGTTGGACGGCAGCAATTCGACGCTCTTGATCTCCGCCGCGCGGCAGTCTTCGATCAAGGTCTTGCATGCTCGGCGCGCGATGGCCGTCTGCCTCGGGTGCGCGGTCTCGGCCCCATCGCCGCCAGCGCCCCTGCCGCCGTCGCGCTCATCACTCTTGCTCTCGGTGGGCTCCGGGGCGGAGGACGCGCGCAGTTCGAGGTCCGAACAACGCACCTGGGCCTCCCGAACGATCTGGTCCAACTGGGTCTGGGTGAGGCCGATCTGTTCACAGAACACCTCGATCGCCTCGCGCTCGCCCGCCACCAGGTCCGCATCCGCCAACCCCACGAAGACCATGTCCTCGAGGTTCCGCACCTGGGCACCCAGAGTGCCCACGCCTCGGGCTGTGAACTTCGCGTCCTCGACCAGGCGGGTGGCCTCGGTCACGTGAATGCGTTTGGCGCCAACCAGGCGCCGGACTTCATCGAGCGCCGCCAATTCCTGCGATGTCAGTCGACCGTCCTGGCTGGCGATATAGAGGACGTTCGCCAAGTAGGTTGTGATTTCTTTGTCGTGCATAGCCGCTCACCGCCTTCACTCGATCGGACGAAGGGCTTTCGCCACAAAAACCACCTTCCCCCGCCCTCTCGAATCGGGTGCGATTTGACAGATTCAATCCCCATCGGTCCATCCAAATCGCATGCGCCGCGGGACCCGTGCATCTGGAGGTTGTCGGTGGGAATGGAGTTTGCGCCGCGTGGGGGCACGCGGCCCAGCCCGCATATTTCACACCCCGATGATGCACAGGGCACTGAGACTTCGCAAGAGGACTGCTATGCGGGCCAGAGCGGGAGTCTCCATCCGTTGCGGGCCCGGTGCCCTCACCGGGCGACAGAATACCGACAACTGTCAGATGCACCGACTGGCAACGCGCAGAGCATCCGGACGGCCTGGCCGAGTTGGCGGTACTGCGCGATGGTGTTGTAAACCTGGGCCGAGACGCGCAGATAGCGGATGGGCGGCTGCCCGATCCGATTGAACGGGACCTCGATGCCGAACGCGTCGTAGAGGCGGAGCTGATCCGCATCGATCTTGCCGGCGGGGGGGCGATTCTGCAGACGCGCGGGCAGCGGCACTGTCGCCATGCAACCGAGCATGGACGCGGGGCAAGGGGGGTTCACCTTCCAACTCCGGCACAACAAGGCGCGCGCCTGCACCGCCAGGGCGTGATTGCGGGCCCGCAGCGCCGGCCAACCGCCGGGCAGGAGGCTGCCCATCCACCGGATCGCTTCCCCGACGCACATCCAGGCCGTGGGATCGATCGTCCCGGGCCAATCGAACCGGTCCTGGAATTGGGTGTGACCGGGTCGGGAGCGATTGTTGCCGTGGCTGACGACAGGCGGCTGGAGGCCGGACTGGAGGTCCTCGCGCGCCCAGAGGAAGGCCGCTCCCTTCGGGGCACAGACCCATTTGTGGAGGTTCCCGGTGTAGTAGGCGGGGCGGAGGCGCTCGAGGTTCAACGCCACCATGCCGGGCGCGTGGGCGCCGTCCACGAGCGTCGGCACACCGCGCTCTTCGAGCCCGCGCACAAGGCGTTCGAGAGGCAACACGAGGGCCGAGTCGCTCGTCACGTGATCGAGCAGGGCCAGACGCGTTCGGGGCGTCACAGCCTTCAACACCGCCCCCACGATGGCGTCGCCGCCCGACACGGGAAACGGCACTCGAACGACAATCAGCCGCGCGCCGGCGCGCCGCGCCGCCTCGGCCAGCACGTTCCGGCAGGCGTTGTAGTCGAGGCAGGTGGTCAGGAGCGCGTCGCCGCGGCGGAGATTGAGCGAGCGCACCACGGCGTTCACGCCTGTCGTGGCGTTGGTGACAAAGACCAAATCGCTCGGTCGCGCGCCGACGAACCGGGCCAGCGCCTGGCGCGAGGGTTCGAGTCGCTCATCGTAATGGCGCCACAGGAACTGGACCGGCTCCGCCTCCATCTGGCGGCGCAGTTCGGCCTGCAGTTCGAGAATCGGCTTCGGGCACGCGCCAAACGAACCGTGATTCAGGAAAGCCACGCCGTGCTTCAGTCCCCACAACCCGCCCGGAGAACCACGGGGAGCCACCGATCGACACGGGCCACCGATCGACACGGACGGACACGGATCGGACAGCTTACCGGACGCGCCTCGGCGGATGGCACAGTTCATGGCTTTGGCAGAAGGATATGGTCGAGCAGCCGGGGCACATACTCGGCGACGCGCGGCACGCTGGCGGAATCCTGGCGCCCCATCGTGGACAGCATGTCGCGGAGGCTGGCGGCCTTTGGACCGAGGGCGTCGATGGCATTGAGGGCCAGGAGCGAGACGTGCAGCCCGTTGCGGTCGGGCGGCTTTCGTTCCCAGAAAAACGTCTGCGGGGCCTCGAGTCGGCCCTGATCATACAGTGTCTTCCAGACCCGCGTGGTGGGAGTCTGGAACATGGAGTCGATGTGCTGTCCGTAGATCAGGTCCGGACGGTGGTTTCGAATGTACATGTCCATACGGGGCGGCCAAAGATGGGTCCGGTTTAAGCGTGAATGCAAGCGCAACCCGCCGATCATAATATGTTTGGGCTTTCCGCGATTCTGGGCTAGGTGTGTGTCATGCCGCGGGCCGTCCGCAACCGACCAAAGGCGTCTTCATGGCTCCTCCGAGCATGGAGATGGGCCGCCCTTGGCCTGGTCCTGGTTTGGGTGCACGGACACGCGGGCGCACAACCGCCCGTCCATTCAGTCCCGTCGCCGGACGCCGCGCCGCCCGCCGCAGGCCCCAGCCCGTGGCTCGAGGGCGACGCCGACTTCGAGGCTTCGGTTCCGACAACGCGGGTTGTGCCCAACCAATTCGTGGTGCGCTTCCGCGACGCAGCCGCCTTTGCCCGTCCGGCTTACGCGGGCGTTGACCTCGGTCCGGGCATCGAGTCCGTTCGATGGCTGTCTGGTTCCGGCGCGGGCCGGGCTGGCCAGACTTCGACCCGCGCGTCCGTGTTCGATCGGCTCGCCCTGGTGACAGCCGCGACCGGCGAATCCGCCCATCTGGTGCTTGCCCGCCTCGAGCAGCATCCCGCGCTGGCCTACGCCGAGCCGAACACGATTCTGACCCTGTTCGACGATCCGCACCCTGCGCGCTATCCGAACGATTTCCGCTTCGGCGAACTGTGGAACCTCCATAACCCGGACGCCGCCGCCGGGCGCCCGGGAGGGGACATACGGGCCCCTCTCGCCTGGGCCCTGACGACCGGTGACGCCGCCATCCGGGTGGCCGTGATCGACACGGGCATCGACTTCTACCATCCGGACCTCGATGCGAATCTCTGGACGAATCCCGGTGAAATCCCGGGCAACGGTTTGGACGACGACGGCAACGGGTACGCCGACGACGTGCACGGTTATGATTTCGTGAGCGACGACAGCGATCCGATGGACGACCAAATCCACGGGACGCACGTGGCCGGAACGATCGGCGCGGTGGGGAACAACGAGATCGGGGTGGCGGGGGTTTGCTGGCAGACCAGCCTGATGGCGATCAAGGCATTCAACGCCAGCGGGGAAGGCAGCCTCTTCGACGTGATCGCCGGGATTCGCTACGCCGTTGTCAACGGGGCGCGCATCGTCAACGCGAGTTGGGGGCAATTCGAGAACAGCAAGGCTCTGGCCGAGGCGATCGCCCAGGCCCACGCGCAAGGCATGGTCATCGTGGCCGCGGCCGGCAACACCCGCAGCGATGCGCTGTCGTACCCGGCCGCCTATCCGGAAGCGGTCACTGTCGCGGCCCTGGACCCTCGCGACGAACGCTCCATCTTCTCGAGCTACGGCCCCCATGTCGACCTGTCGGCGCCGGGAGAGAACATCCTGTCGACCGTTCCCGACAACCGTTTCGAACCCGCCAGCGGCACATCGATGGCCGCACCCCATGTCGCCGGCGTGGCCGCGCTTGTCCTCAGCCGCCACCCGGAGTTCACGCCCGTCCAGGTCGAGGACATCCTGCGCAACGCGGTCGATCCGATCCAGACCGCCGTGTACTGCGGAGCCGGGCGGCTCAACGCATGGCGGGCCGTGCGTGTCGACGTCCCGCTGCCGACGGCCCGGCTCGATTTGGCTCCGGTGCTCTCGGGCCGGATCGATCTCGAAGGCACGGCTTCGAGCCCGCAGTTCCGGGGCTATGCCCTCGACTATGGACAGGGCGTGTACCCCACCAACTGGACGCGCCTCCACAGCGCCGAACTGCCCGTCGACCGCGGCGCCCTTCTGGCGGATTGGTCGACGGACAGTCTACCCGAAGGCTCGTATGTCCTGCGGTTGACGGTCTGGGACACTCTGGACCAACAGGCGGTCGATCGCGCGACGGTGACGATTCGGAACGTCCACCTCGCCTCACCCCTGCACACCGACGTCGTCCGCGCCGGCAGCCTGGTCCCGCTCACGGGCACCGTCTACGGGGCGGGCCGCACGTACACCATCGCGCACGGGATCGGACGCGATCCCTCGGCGTGGTCGACCGATGGGATTGTGCTGGCGAATGGGGGCCAGGCGCCGGTGATCGGGGGTCTCTTGGGAACGTGGGACACCGGGGCTGTGGCCCCCGACACATTCTACTCGCTCAAGCTGACCGCCTGGGCAGGCGGCGAGACTATCGGCTCCTGGACCGCCACACTGGTGCACCTGGACGGACAGCTCCGTGTCGGCTGGCCTCAGCACGTGACCGCGCCATCCGGCTACAGCACCAACGACTGGCGGCAAATCGTCGCCGCCGATCTGGATCAGGACGGCGCGCAGGAAATCCTGACAGTCGAGGCGGGCAACATCGAGGGGAAGATGGCCCGGCTGCTGGTGTATCGGCCCGACGGCACCCTCGAGTGGTCGCGCGCATTGGCCGCGGGGTTTCCCACCACAGACCTTCCCACAGTCGGCGACATCGACGGCGACGGGATGAGCGAGGTGTTTGTCGACGCGGGCGACAGCGGTCGGGTCTGGGCGTTCCGGCACGACGGGCGTCTGCTCGATGGCGATTGGCCGGCGCTGGCCGGGGGCGGGAACTTCGGCAAGGCGCTCGCCGATCTCGATGGCGACGGCACAGCCGAACTCGTTGTCTGCGGAACCGGCGCAGCCCCGCATCCGACCGGCCAACGGATGCTCGCCGTGCTCGACCGGTGGGGTCGCATTCGGCAGCAGTGGTTCATGGCCGACGCCGCCCTGCCGCTCGAAGTGCCGCGCCAGTTCCCGGCGGTCGGCGACTTGGATGACGATCCCGACTTGGAAATCGTGGCTGTCGCGGGCGAAGGCGGAGTGGCGATGTTCGATCCGCGCCAGCCGGCGGGCCCCGTGTGGCAAGTCCAAACGGGCGGGTCCTTGTACGGTTCCCCGGTTGTGGGCGACATCGACGGCGATCATCGGGCCGAGGTGATTGTGGCCTCGCACGACGCCGGCGCGCGCGGCAAGGCGGGAACCCGGGGCGGGGTCTTTGTTTATGATCGCGAGGGCCAGATTCGCCCCGGTTGGCCGGTCCTGATCCATGAGTCCTTCACGGCCACACCGGCACTCGGGGATTTGGACCGCGACGGAGCGCTCGACATCGTCGCGGTGAACTGGGAGGAGAAGCTGATCCACCTGCTGCGCCACGACGGCTTCGATCATCCCGCTTGGCCGGTCGGGCCGATCCTGGCCAACAACGCGTCCCTGTTCCCCATGCTCGGCTCGGTCAAGTCGATGCCCGTTGTGGGAGACGTGAATGGCGACGGTTGGCCGGACGTTGTCGTGATCACACCGGGATATGCGAACCAGGCGGCGATGACTGGAGACATCTCCTACTTCGGCGGCGTCAAGGCATGGTCGCGCGCCGGCAAACCGATTGACCTGCATCCGCATCCGCACGTCACCGCCCTG
>Ga0116173_1004237_pt1 | contig 10459 bp, 9 predicted proteins | sample AD_UKC085_MetaG_FD_89800 | JGI IMG/M metagenome (GOLD analysis project Ga0116173, IMG submission 89800) | Active sludge microbial communities of municipal wastewater-treating anaerobic digesters from USA - AD_UKC085_MetaG | ecosystem: Engineered > Bioreactor > Anaerobic > Digestate | place: USA...
ACAAGGGTCAAAGATATCAAAATATGGAAAAGCAAAAATCTTCCTGAAAATCTTGTGTCAAAACGAATAAAAACTCTATCAAACCAAGCATGTTTTTAGACCCAAGTTTTGAGCACTCTACCCGTCTGTCTCGCAAAATAGATGAGGATGAATCATTATCCTATTGAATTCAAACATAAAAAGGTAGATAAAATCATTGTGTAAAATATTGATATATAATATTTTGCGCACAATAAACGGGGCGCTCCCCGTTTCTACGGGTAAACGTGCGATATGATGCACATTTTTTCTCTTGATCCGTTTTCTGTCTTTGCCTCCCTGCTTCTTTGTGAAACAGACTTTTTGATTTGTAAAATTTGAATTTTATTCTTGTGACATTCCCGTAGATTCCGTAAATTTGTAGCCCTTTGTTTGAAGGAGTATTTTGAGAGTTAAACGCTCTTTCTCTTGATTCAAATAAAGGGAGTTTTTTTACGTCTCATACAGAATGAATTGTTTTGAGATGTTTTATAGTTGATAGCCAATTTATTAGAAAAAATGTTTTCGGTCCTTATAACAGAACATCGTCTTTGGGGATATGTTTTTCAACCGTATATTCTGAAGAAAGGGGAGAATAGTCTCCTTTATTCAGTAGTGGAATGTGTCTCGAAGAAGAGCAAGGATTCGCTTGAAAACCTCTCTGCAACAGAACGTGAGGTGGTGGATTTGTGCGACAAATATTCGGAGACCAATATCCTGAAGCTTTTTGTGCGCGAGAAAATGACAGTTGTGGATTTTATCAAACATTATGAAAAAAGACCGAAAGAGTACGAGCGCATTTTACCTTATATAGACAAGTACAATTACAAAGTGGCTCAGTTGTTAATGACAACTGATATTCCGCTCTTTTTGCGTAAGAGTGGATTTCTTAATGTTTATGATGCGGATCGGTTGATCGTGCCTCGTACCTATACAAAGGCTGTCTCTTCGTTTGAATTGACGCCCGAGAGTCTGCTTTATTCCCTAAAAATTTATCAGGACAGAGATAACCTCAGTCTACGAAATCTCAATAAGGACAAGACGGTTGTGTTGAGCAATTCGCCTTGTTGCACGGTTTTGCGCGACCGCTTATGTGTGTTCGAGAAACTGGAATCCAGCAAGTTGGTTCCTTTCTTTTTGAAGGAGAATGTGGTGGTTCCCCGAAAAACGGTGCCAGTCTATATGAAGTCGTTCGTCATGAACACGTTGAAGTCCGAAGACATTGAGGCAATCGGTTTCTCTGTGTTGAACGAGAGTCCCAAACTAAAACCTGTTTTGGTGGTGATGGAGGACCTTGCACATAAGGTGGCGTTTCAATTGAGGTTTGTCTACGGTAACAAAGAGTTTTCTAGCGACATTGTCAATAAGCGTTCGGTTCTGCTCGATGATTCAGACGACTTTACATTTCACGTTTTTGAACGCGATGAGGAGGGTGAAAAATATTATGCCGATCAACTCTCTGCGTTGGGATTGAAGCTCTTCAATATGTTCTATTATCTGAAGAGAGAGAACGACGGTACTGTTGATTTATATGGTGTGGTTGATTTCTTGGTTGCGAATAAGGCAAAATTGTCTGAGTTTGAAATCAAGCAAGAGCAGGGAGAACAGGTTTTTTTCCTAGAACCGATGAGTTTGAATATCTCTGTCGAAGAAAAGGATAAAGATTGGTTTGATCTTTGCGGAATCGTGACGGTGGGCAATTTTCAGATACCGTTTTATAAATTCCGAAAAAATATCATATCCGGAATTCGTGAATACACTTTGCCAGATGGTACGGTCACACTTTTGCCGGAAGTGTGGTTTGCAAAGTACTCTGACCTTTTAAGGTTCTCTGATGAGAAGAATGATGAGCTTCGGGTGAAGAAGTTCCATTTCGGAATGGTGGAGGAACTTTCAAAATCGGCCAACCAATACCGTGGCGCGTTGGATCAGCAGATCCCGATTCCGAAGGGGATAGAGGCTCATCTGCGTTCGTATCAGCATACGGGTTATTCGTGGCTGGTCAGCCTATACGAGAATAACTTTGGTGGTTGCCTAGCCGACGATATGGGATTGGGTAAGACGCTTCAGTTCCTCTCATTTTTCCAGTATATATACAAAGGCATCGAGGCTGTTGCAAACAGTCCAATGGATCTTCCTTCGGATGAAAATGCATTTCAGACCGCTGATAACAGCGCTGACCCTTGGCCTTATAAAGATGATCAACCAACGCTTTTCGACCAACTTTTTGCTCAAGAAGAAACTCCGAAACAACCTGAGGTGATAGTGCAAAACGAGGAAACAAAATCGGTTGAGAATAAGAAGCCGGCTTCGCTTGTAGTTTTGCCGACCTCTCTACTTTTTAACTGGGAACGTGAGAAAAAACGTTTTGCGCCGATGCTTCGTTCGTTGGATTATTCTGGCTCCAAGCGTGTGCGCAGTCATGATGTAGGACGAATATTCTCACATTATGACCTCGTCTTCACTACATATGGAGTAGTGCGCAACGATTTGGATTTTTTACAGAATTATCACTTTGAATGTGTGGTTTTGGACGAAAGTCAATACATAAAAAACACCTCGTCACAGGTTTATCAATCGGTCCTTAATTTAAAGGCAAACCATTATTATGTCATTTCAGGAACGCCGATTGAAAACTCTTTGAACGACCTTTGGGCGCAGATGAATTTTGTAAACAGAGGAATCTTGGGAAACATCAATTACTTCAAGAACTATTTTGTGACTCCCATAACAAGGCAGCAGAACGAGGAGCGCGAGCAACGTCTGCAGCAGATTATCAAACCGTTTATCATGAGACGTACGAAGTCTGAAGTGGCCAAAGATTTGCCGCCGATGATAGAGCAGGTGGTGCTTTGCGAGATGACGGAAGAGCATAAGAAGTTTTATACGCAGGAGATGTCTGTTGTGCGAAATAACCTCATGGACCGAATTCTTATGGATGGAGTAGAGAAGAGTTCAATTTTGGCTATTTCAGCCTTGTTACGGTTGAGGCAGATTTCGAATCACCCTTCTTTGGTGACAGATGATTATGAGGGCGAGTCTTCGAAGTTGGAGGAGGTTCTGTCGCGCATAGAGAGCCTTCGTGCTGAAGATCATAAGGTGTTGATCTTTTCCTCCTTTGTGAAAAATCTGGATTTGGTTGAGGCTCGTCTGCAGCAGTTGGGGTTGAAGTATTCCAAACTTATTGGTGCAACGCAGAATAGGGAAGAGGTGGTGTCTGAATTTCAAAACAAACCGGAAATAGGAGTTTTCTTGATTTCTTTAAAAGCTGGAGGTGTTGGATTAAACCTTACGGCTGCTGATTATGTCTTTATATTAGATCCTTGGTGGAATCCGGCGGCAGAGGCACAGGCAATCAACCGTGCGCATCGTATCGGTCAGGATAAAACCATCATGGTGTATCGTTTTATTATGGCGGATACAATTGAGGAAAAGATTCAGAATCTCCAGGCTGAGAAATCCAAATTGGCTCAGACTTTCATCAATAATAACAATCCGTTTTTGTCTATGACGGCTGAAGAAATGAAAGCTTTCTTTAGTTAAAGTTGACTTTTGAATTGTTACTTCGAACGGAATATTGTTACTTTGTTGTTTAATATGAATAAAAAGATAATGAACAGAATTATATCATTAGCTACGATGACACTTGTTTTCTTGCTGACGGCTTGTGGACAGGTGCAATCTAGTGAGCAAAAAAAGGAAATTAAAGCTTCCGATTTGATTAAACTAATTAATAAAGGAAAAGATATTAATCTGGATAATAAGATCATAGTAGATGATGTCGATTTTACTACCATAAAAGCAATGAACATAGCATCTGCTGGAAAGTTGGAGTGTAATGTGGATGTGAATGTCTTTTTCAGCAACTGCGTTTTTATGGGAAATGTTACGGCTAAAGGCGAGTACAAAAAATTGTTGAAGTATACCTCTTTTGGAAAAAATCTGACGTTTTTCGAATGTGATTTTCGTGGAAATTTGACGATGGATTATATGGATGTTAACGAAACAGTTGAGTTCTCTAGATCCGTATTTAGAGGAAAAACCTCTTTTAATAATATTCATGTGAGAGGTAGTCGATTGGCTTTTGTTGAGGTTGAATCAGAACGACCATTTTCTATGGTTTATGCAAACATAAAGGGTAATGCTAATTTCATGAATGCAAAATTTGATTCAACAGCCAATTTTTTAGGCATGAAAGTTGAAACTATACAATTTAGTAATGCGGTCTTTAAAGGAGATTTGGATTTTTCAAATTCCATGTTTAAAGGCGATGTGTTATTCAATTATGTTGAATACGGAGAGAATGCTCAATTCTCATTTTCAAAATATTATGGAAATGCAGATTTTATGCATTCAAATTTTATTGGAAATGTATCCTTTGAACGTTCATTCTTTTATGGCAGTACAAGATGGAATAAAACCACTTATGCTTCCACAATAGAGACCAAAGATGCTCTTTTCTTTTCCGCTCCTGATACAACAGGTGTGTCTTTGAAAGAGGGTATTGATATACAGGTTGTTGAGACTAATAAAATGAATATAAACAAGTAAAATAACTGATTTTATGATTAAATTTTTCAGAAAAAAGATAGCTGTCTGGGTGATGGTTGTCTGCTCGTTTTCTCTGGTGAGTTGTGATGAGGAAGAAGAAGTGGTTAATCAAGTTGTAGAGGTCCTCTCTGAATTCTTCGGAATGTTGGGATGGAATCTTGATGACGAGAATGCAAAGGAACAGGAAACACCCGATGATGAATATGATCAGACGACTGACGGTACATTGCCCGCAAGTGTTGATTTAACTAAATATTTCCCTCCAATCGGAAATCAAGGTAGTTATGGAACTTGTGTTGCTTGGGCTACAGGTTACAATATGAAAACAGCATTGAATGCAAAAGAGAAAAACTGGACATCTTCTGATTTGAGTAATTCAAGCAATCAGACTAGTCCTGTTGATTTGTGGCATTTGATTTCTACAAGTGCAAAGGGAAAAAGTTGCGAGGGTTCTAATTTTGAACCAGCTATGGATGCTATCCAACAAAATGGAGTTGCAAGTATGGCTGACGTTCCTTTCCCTGGTTTGAAGATGACTTGTGATAATGTCACAGGAAAAGGAAGCTCAACTAATAAAATATCTCAGTACAGAATCATAGCTTATACCCAAGCTTTAAGTGGAGACAAGGATTACAATATGAATGTAGAGACATTTAAGTATTGGTTAAGTAAAGGTTTCCCTATCCTTATTGGTGCTCAATTAGGAGAATATTTCATGGCATGGAATAGTTCTTCTGTCATCACTTTTGATACAAAGGATTATCAGGGTCAACATGCTTATCATGCTATGGTTTGTGTAGGATATGATGATTCTAAAAAAGCATTCCGTGTTCGCAATTCATGGGACGCAGACTGGGGTGATCTTGGTTCTATCTGGGTTGGTTATGATTTCTTCATCAAGAAATTCTGTTTTGGTGGTTGGATTGCAAGTAACAAAGATGGCGAGTTGACTTCAGCTACTCCTTCTTTACGTTCAGCAGGTGCTCCTGTAGATTTGGCTGCTCATATCGTATCTGATAGTGAGGCTGCCAACGGAGAGCGTGTTTTGGAATACAATGTCTTGAATAATGGTGATAATACAGTATCTTCAAGCAAGGGTTGGAGCGTTGTTTATATGTTGTACAAGGCAAAACGTATCAATGAAAAGTATATTTTGATGCATGATTATTACGGCTCTGATGTAGCTGATGGTCAAATTGCAAACTATAACAAGGGTCTTTCGGTTTACAGTTCAAGATCAACAGAGACAAATGTTGAGGTTGCTCCTGGTAGCAGTGTTGCTGAGGCTTTGGGTGGCAAAAGTTTGAAGTTCAACTACAAATTGCCTTTGGATGAGGATGGTCAACCTTTGGATGGTATGTTCTATTTGGTGTTGATGGTTAACTCATTCAGCGATTTGAACGATACAAACATGGACAATAACTGTAGTTTCGTAAGTGTAGGTGATCAACCTGTCATCATCACCAATGGTAAAATTGTGAATATGCCATCTTCTTTGAAGGATGTAAGAACTCTTGTTACTGAAAAGAACTGGAATACTTATACTGGTCAGCAGTTGTTCAACATGTTGTACAAACAAAAGAAGAACGGCCGATTGAATAAATTGGTAAGATCAGAAGATAATTCTTTGCGCAACGGAAAAGTTGCGAAGAGCGTAAGCAAATAAATTGATAATTTGCTAGGCATTTCGTAAATTTGCCGAACAAACATAAAGGGTGAACTTGAGGAATCGATTTTTTCATCGGCCGAAAGTCACCCTTTTTTCTGGCTTTATAAGGACGAATGATAACTACGTTCGGTTGATTTAGAATATGGATAATTTGAGATTTTTTAGCATAGCGAGTGGAAGTAGCGGCAATTGTTATTATTTGGGCAACTCCGAATATGGAATATTGATTGATGCTGGTGTAGGCCCAAGGGTAATCAAGAAACGTCTGAAAGAGATTGGTGTTGAGATGAACCGTATCTTTGCGGTCTTCGTTACGCACGACCATTTTGATCATATCAAATCGGTTGCTACGTTGGGAGAGGTATATCATCTTCCTATTTATTCTACCGCCAAGGTGCATAGAGGCATCGCCTTCAATTGTAAGGTAACGGAGAAACTATCACCAGCCAATAAACGTTTGATTGAGAATGGTCAAACCGTTGAGGTGAAGGATTTCAAGGTCACTTCATTTCCGCTTCCTCATGATTCAACAGACAATACAGGCTATGTGGTTGAATATGGTGATCTGACTTTTACTTTTGCTACCGATTTGGGTAAGGCAACAGATAAATTGTGCAGTTACATTGCAAAGTCCGATTATCTTTTGTTGGAGAGCAACTACGATGAGGATATGCTGAAGAACGGAAAATATCCTTATATGTTGAAGCAACGTGTGGCTAGTGAGCATGGACATCTAAGCAACGCAGAAGCCTCGAAAGCTGTTTCTTCTTTTGCTACGAATAAACTTAAACAGGTGTTTCTTTGCCATTTAAGTAAGGAAAATAATATTCCTGAATTGGCTTTGCAGAAGGTCTCTGATGGTTTAAAGACAAAGACCGAAGTGACCGTTTTACCTAGAACGACACCTTTATTGGTGGATTTGGACCGTTGATTCTTTTAGAATAGAATTTTTCTCTTCTTTATTTCGCTATAAACAGCTTCAGGTAAGAAGAAACGGACATCTTTCCCATTGTGTAGGGATTCGCGGATGAAGGTAGATGATATTTCGAGGTTGGGCGCATTTATCAGGGATACGTGCGCCCAACCTTTTGGTATTTCATTGTTATATCCTGGACGTGGATATACAAGGATGGAGTGGTTCTCCAGAATCCATTCGTAATTTCGCCATAAAGCAAATTTCTCCAGATTGTCGCCGCCCATGATGAGCGTGAAATCGCACTCCGGTTCGCTTTTTGAAAACTCTGTAAGTGTCTGATAGGTGTAGGAGGGTTTGGACAGGTGAAACTCAATGTCAGAGACGCTGAATTTGCCGTAACCCTTTATGGCTGCATGGACGAGCTCCAAGCGAATCTGATCGTCTAGCAGCGCTTCGTTGCGTTTAAATGGATTTTGAGGCGACACGATGAAGCGGACTTCATCCACATCTGCAAATTCTGCAATGTAGTTGGCCAAAGCCAAATGTCCTATGTGAATAGGATTGAATGACCCGAAATATAATGCCACCTTTTTTTTCATATCCATTTATGTTTAGTTGAATGAAATCGATTTTTTGGCTGTAGCTTAAAACAGCGTTTGAAAAATGAAACTTTGAATTGTCTGTAATTAAGAGCAAATAAAATGTTCTTTACGCCATCCAACATGCAACTTTTGACAAACCCTCAAGGCGTATTGCCTCATTTACTCAGCCATGATGATATGCAGAAAAATGCTAGATTATACTTACAGCCTTGGTCTTATTTTAGGAAGTCAGCGATCAAATTCTTCAAATCGTTCTTAGCCTTCTCTAAATCATCATTCACAATGATCTTGTCGAATTGAGGAGCATATGTAAGTTCTTTCTCGGCCTTTGCTATACGGCTTTCGATAACCTCTGGAGTATCTGTCGCTCTTGATTCAAGACGTTTCCTTAACTCGGCAATGCTTGGTGGCTGGATGAAAACAGAGAGTGCACGTTCGCCGTAGAACTTCTTGATGTTGAGTCCGCCTACAACATCTACATCAAATAGAGCCACTTTGCCTGCATCATTAATGCGGTTGACTTCGCTTTTGAGTGTTCCGTAGAATTTGTTGGTATAAACCTCTTCCCATTCCAAAAACTCATTATTGGCAATTTTGGACTTGAATTCTTCGGGAGTTAAGAAGTAATACTCTTTTCCGTTCACTTCGGTTCCTCTTGGTGCACGACTAGTCGCTGAAATGGAAAATTCGAAACAGTCCATGATGGACATGAGATAATTGATTAATGTTGATTTTCCTGAACCAGAAGGGGCGGAGAATATGATGAGATTTCCTTTAGACATGATAGTTTGTATTTTTATGGTTACAAAAAGAGACGTGAATAGTTCGCGTCTCTTTTTTTTCCTATGTTGTTGGGATCTTTTACAATACGTTCAAAACCTGTTCTTTGATTTGTTCTAATTCGTCCTTCATCTTAACGACGATTTTCTGCATCTCGGAGTGGTTTGACTTAGAACCGAGGGTGTTGATTTCACGGCCAATCTCTTGAGCGATAAAGCCCAATTTCTTGCCTGAAGAACCTTCAGCATCCATTGTTTCTTTGAAGTAGGTGAGGTGTTGAGATAATCTGTGTTTCTCTTCATTTATATCCAACTTCTCTATATAGTATATTAATTCTTGTTCAAAACGATTCTTGTCGAAGTCAATGTCTTGTAGCTTGGCAAGATTGTCTTGGATGCGATCCTTGATCTTCTCTATACGCTCTTTCTCGAAAGGATCAATTTCAACCATAAGTTTACTAATGTTACTTAGCTTCTCATTGAAAACGCTTCTGAGAGATGATCCCTCTTTCGTTCTGAATGAAATAAGGCCATCAACGGCAGCGTCGAATGTTTTGCGAACAGCGTTCCACTCTTCTTCATCCACTTCCTGCATTTCACACTTCATTGTGTCTGGCATTCTGAGTAAAGTTTGGAACCACTCTGTTGGTTGAGGGATGTTTAGCTTTTTAGATACTTCTATTATCTGGTTGTAATATCCTTCAATGATAGGGAGATTCAACTGAGCTGAAGTCTCTTTTCCTACATTCTCAATGTAGATGCTTAAATCAACCTTACCTCTCTCAAGTCTTTGAGAAATCACGTTTCTAAGTTCAAGATCTTTTTCCTTAAAGACATTAGGAACTCTTGTTGATAAGTCTAATTGTTTGCTGTTTAGAGACTTGATCTCTATGGTTATTTTTTTGTTCTCTACTTCGCATGTCGCTTTTCCGAACCCTGTCATTGACAATACCATATCTTTCTGTTTTTATTAAGAAATTATGTACAAATTTAATTTTTAATTTTGTCTTTTGATAGAAAAGGCACCGAATTAATGTACTTTTGTGCTACTTTATTATTTGATATTCGAATGGCAGCATTAATAAACGTAGAGACATCAACTGAAGTTTGTTCGGTGGCTCTCTCTTGCGATGGCAAGGTTGTATGGCATAAGGAAAATTTTGAAGGACAGAATCACTCTGTATTGTTGACAAAGTACCTTGATGAGTTGATGGGTTATGTTAAGAAAGAGGGTGTGAAGGTTGAAGGAGTTGCAGTTAGCTGCGGACCAGGTTCGTATACAGGTTTGCGTATTGGCGTTTCTACCTGTAAAGGTTTGTGTTACGGAATGGATGTACCTTTGATCGCTGTGAATACTTTGCAGACAATGGCCAATCACGTAGTGAAAATGGGTAAGGCCGAGGCTGGCGCATTGCTTTGTCCGATGATTGACGCAAGAAGAATGGAGGTTTATACTGCATTGTTTGACTGCAATCTAAAACAGGTAAAAGAGACAAGTGCTGATATCATTGATGAGAATTCATATTTGGATAGAACGGAAAAGATGATTTGCTTCGGCAACGGTGCGAATAAGTGCAGAAAAGCATTATCACGTGAGAATGTTGAATTTTTGGATGATATTTGTCCATTGGCAATAGATATGGTTGAATTGTCTGAAAAGGCTTATCAAGATAAAGAATTCCAGGATGTGGCTTACTTCGAGCCATTCTATTTAAAGGAGTTTATAGCAACAGTAGGAAAGAATAAGGTATTTAATCAGTAAGGATTGATTACTTGAAAAAAAGGTAGCGATTATCGCTACCTTTTTTTATGTTCGCCCAGCATGGGCACGTTCTAATGGGTGAAAGTCCCCAGCACGCCCTAACAGTGGGAAGTGCATAGCCAAAGACAAGGGTGTCCGCCGTGAGACGGAATCTGGAGGAAG
>Ga0116173_1004262_pt1 | contig 10423 bp, 8 predicted proteins | sample AD_UKC085_MetaG_FD_89800 | JGI IMG/M metagenome (GOLD analysis project Ga0116173, IMG submission 89800) | Active sludge microbial communities of municipal wastewater-treating anaerobic digesters from USA - AD_UKC085_MetaG | ecosystem: Engineered > Bioreactor > Anaerobic > Digestate | place: USA...
AAACGGATGGAAGATAGTCCGGAATATAGCCTTAGCCGGGAAGATATTTCTGCCTGGCTGACAGAACAATAATAGAAGTTCCTTCCGGATAAATATCTACGTATTAAAATACGTATTTTAATACGTATTTTAATACGTTGGTAACTTAAATTTATTTTACCAGTTCCAGTACAACAACCGATTTTGCCGACATTGTAACCGTCAGCACTCCTTCCTTCCTCTTAAATCCCTTGAATGATGCCGGTTTCACAACTCCCGGTTTGCCGAATGTATTTAAGGCATTTATCCGACCCGCCGTCAGAACCGTAACGGAAACCGCTTTAAAGGTTTAAGCATGATTTAAAACATAAATTTGATTAACTTTGTAGTTAAAATGGATAATTTAATTGACAGCTTTTTCGACTGGAAGAAGATGAAAATTATATTTTCAGGCGTTATAAACATGGATTCTAAACAATAAAAACATGGATTCACAAATAAATATTACTATATCATACAATCAGCTTTTTGAGCTGGTAAGGCAATTACCGGTCCGTGAAAAACAAAAACTCCTCACATCTCTGATAAAAGAAAACTTAAGCAAATCCGGTAATGATACCATTCTGACTCATTTTGCCAGTGAAGAAACTCTTGCTAAAGATTGGCTCTCACCTGAAGAAGACAAAGCATGGAAAGATTTGTAAAAGGTGATATCGTTGTTATCCCGTTCCCGTTTTCAGACCTTTCAGGTAGCAAAAAGAGACCTGCCCTGGTACTGGCCGACCTCCAGGGCGATGACGTAATCCTTTGTCAGATTACAAGCCACCAGGTCAAAGATAACTATGCAATTTCAATAAAGTCCAATGACTTTAAAACCAACAAGCTTCCTGTATCCAGTAACATAAGACCCAACCGTATTTTTACAGCCGATAAAAACATTATTATCAGAAAAGTGGCGTCGCTCAGTGAACCGGCCGTAAATGCGGTTGTACAAAAAATTATTGATATTATCTCATAAAGCAGGACGGATACATTTGAGATCAGAGATTATTTCACCAGTTCCAGTACAACCACCGATTTTGCCGGCATTGTAACTGTCAGTATGCCATCCTTCATCTTAAATCCCTTGAATGATGCCGGTTTTACAACTTCCGGTTTGTCGAATGTATTGAAGGCATTCATCTGACCTGCCGTCAGAACCTCCCCTGTAATAGTTTTAAAGGTTTCACCAACGACCGGACAGGTAAGAGTGATATCTTTGCTGGGATTCAGATTTGCAAGGGAAATATGGACTTTACCATCATTATCCACCGATGCTGAAGCCGAAATTGCAGGTATTTTCCTGCCCTGGAATTCATAATCCTCACAGACAAGATCAGTGTTCAGGAGCTTTGCTTCCTGATGTACCCTGTACATTCTGAAAACATGATATGTAGGTGTAAGAACCATCTTATCATCCTTTGTCAGGATAACTGACTGAAGAACATTGACCATCTGTGCCAGGTTGGCCACCTTCACCCTGTCGGCATGCTGGTTGAATATATTCAGGTGAATGGCTGCCGTAACGGCATCCCGCATAGTATTCTGCTGATACAGGAACCCGGGATTTGTTCCCGGCTCCACATTGAACCAGTTGCCCCATTCATCAACCACCAGGCCTTTTGTTTTCTGAGGATCATAGCGGTCCATTATTGCTTTATGACCTTTAATTATTACATCCATCTGGAGGTTTGAATTCATTGTTCTGAACCATTCATTTTCACCGAACTCGGTCGCTGAACCCTTGTTGTTCCATCCGTCGACAAGAGAATAATAATGTATTGATAATCCCTGGAAGCGTCCCCGTATACCCGGATCCTTCATAAGTGTTTCGGTCCAGGCATAATTATAGTCCGATGGCCCGCAGGCTACACGGTATAGTCTGTTCCCCCCGTAGTTATTCAGGTATGTTGAATACTGACGCATGACATCCGAATAAAAATCTGCCGTCATATTTCCTCCGCAGCCCCAGTTTTCGTTTCCTATGGCAAAATATCTGACCTTCCAGGGTTCTTCCCTTCCGTTTTGTTTACGGAGCCTGGTCATGGGACTGTCAGAGTCAGAAGTAAGATATTCGACCCATTCCGCCATTTCCCTGACAGTGCCTGAACCAACATTGCCATTGATATATGCATCACAGTTTATCAGCTCGGTGAGTCGCATGAACTCATGAGTTCCGAATGAATTATCTTCTGTAACGCCTCCCCAGTGGGTATTGACGATTGATGCTCTCTGGCTCTGAGGGCCTATACCATCTTTCCAGTGATATGTATCAGCAAAGCAGCCTCCAGGCCATCTCAGGTTCGGGACCTTGATCTCCCGTAAGGCAAAGAGGACATCATTCCTCAGACCCTCGGTATTCGGAATTTTAGAATCGCGGCCTACCCAGAGCCCTCCGTATATGCATGTTCCGAGATGCTCCGAAAAGTGACCATAAATATCCTTGCTTATCACCGGTCCCGGATGGTTGGCTACCACAATAAGCTGATTGACAGGCGCAGAATTTTCTTTCTGAGCGCTTATACTCTGCATTCCAAGGAATACAGATACTAATAAAATTAACAGTTTTCGCATGGCTTATTCTTTTATGTTAGTTCATTTTCAATAAATGACCCGAGTTTTTTGTATTTTTTAAACAGTTCGTCATATTTCCTGGCACGTGCAGGATTTGGTTTGTATGTTTTTTCGAAACCTCCTCCCATTGCTTTCTGTGCTGCAGGGAAATCTTTATGGATCCCTGCTACAACCGATGCTGCCATTGCAGATCCGAGAGCGCATGTCTGGTCCGATTTAGCCACTTTTATCGGCACATTCAGCACATCAGCAACAGTCTGCACAACGAAGGGATTCTTTTTTGCAACACCTCCCACAGCTATTACTCCATCTATCCTGGCACCTTCTTCAATGAATCTTTCATTAATCATTTTTGAGCCGAAAGCCGTAGCTTCAACAAGAGCTCTGAATATACGCGGCGTATCAGATCCGAGTGATAATCCGGCTATTACCCCTTTAAGAGCCTGGTTGGCGTCAGGCGTACGCCGGCCGTTCATCCAGTCGAGCGCAAGAATTGCACTTTCCCCGGCCGGCAAAGACTCTGCTGCTTTACTCAGCTCTCCGATTATTTTATCCGATACTTCTCTCCTGATCCTGTCCCTGGTCTTTTTATCAAGCCACGTCATTTTCGAAATGATCTCATCAACAGGCCATGATATAAGCTTGCCGAACCAGGCATAAATATCCCCGAAAGCTGACTGACCTGCTTCCAGTCCCAGCATGCCCGGAATGATTGATCCGTCAACCTGTCCGCATATTCCTCTGACAAGTTTCTCCCCTCCTTTTTCTATTGGTGACACGAGCATATCGCAGGTTGAAGTTCCCATTACCTTAATAAGCTGAAATGGTTTTATCTCGCCGCCGACAGCTCCAAGGTGAGCATCAAAGGCTCCAACCCCGACTTTTACGGTTTCAGGCAAGCCAAGCTTTTTTGCCCATTCCCCGGTGATCGTTCCCACAACTACATCACATGGATATGTTTCTTCATACAGGCGGGTTCTCAGTCCGGCAAGCTTAGGATCGAGCTTTATAAGGAACTCTTCGGAAGGCAGTCCGCCGAAATCTTTATGCCACATTGCCTTATGTCCTGCTGCACAACGGCTTCTTTTAATTGTAAGAGGATTTGTGTCACCTGTCAGTAATGCAGGTATCCAGTCACAATGTTCAACCCATGAAAAAGCGCTTTTCCTTACTCCGGAATTTTTACGTATCACATGAAGTAACTTCGACCAGAACCATTCGGAAGAATAAATCCCCCCTTCAAACTTAGTGTAGTCAATCCCTCCCCATGATCCTGCCAGTGTATTTATTTCGGCAGCTTCCTTCACTGCAGTATGGTCCTTCCAGAGTATGAACATTGCATCGGGATCATCCTCAAATCCGGGCTTGAGAGAAAGAGGAGCTCCTTTCTTATCTACGGCGACAGGGGTTGATCCTGTAGTATCAACAGTTATCCCGGAAATATTCCTGATAATTTCTTTACCAAGTCCTTTAATCGCTCCTTTGACGGATCTTTCAAGTCCTTCAATATAATCCAGAGGATGCTGGCGGAACTGATTGGCAGCAGGATCACAATAAAGACCCTTTTTCCATCTCGGATATTCAAAAACTGACGTACCGATAATATTTCCGTTACCCGCATCGGCAACAACCGATCGTACTGAATCAGTACCGTAGTCTATCCCTATTACATATTTCCCGGCCATATCAAAAAGATTTATTTTAGACGTTTAATAATATATATCACTACTATCCCAATTAATACAGGTCGCTCCTAGGGAGCTAAAATCATGAATGGTAATTATTTCTTCTTTTTCTTCTGCCCGTAATAGGCGTTCTTTCCGTGCTTTCTTTCATGATGTTTTTTCAGAAGATAATCATCGGCAGGTTTTGAAGTTCCCAGAGTAACGGTATAAAATGCCATACGAGCGATCTCTTCAAGGGCCATGGCATTATGAACAGCTTCCTCAGCATCCAGTCCCCAGCTGAAAGGACCATGACAGTTTACCAGCACTGAAGGGACAGCCAGCGGATCGGATTTTGCCAGCCTTTCAAGAATTACTCTGCCTGTATTAACTTCATAATCATTTTCAATCTCCTGCTTTGTGAGTCTCCGGGTACATGGGACCTCTCCGTAAAAATGATCGGCATGAGTTGTTCCCAGGGGAGGAATATCCTTTCCGGCCTGTGCCCATGCAGCAGCGTATGTTGAATGTGTATGTACAACACCGTTAATTGTTTTCCATTCCTTATACAGAAGGAGATGTGTGGGTGCATCTGTTGAAGGTTTATACTTTCCTTCAACAATCTTACCGTCCTGGTCAAGTACAACCATGTCTCCAGGCTTCATCTTTTTATAGCTAACCCCTGAAGGCTTGATAACTATCAGGCCGGATTTAATATCCCGGGCGCTGGCATTACCCCATGTATGGATCACAAGTCCCTGCTTTACAAGACTCAGATTGGCTTTAAATACTCTTTCTTTAAGTTTTTCAAGCATATATCTTCAATTGATCAGATTATTCCTCCGGAAAGATGATAAAATACTTCATTCCATCTTAATTCTTTTTTAAGCTGCGACAGATCGCATTTTTCACCGATAAGAACAAATTCGATTCCCATCATTCCTGCAAGATCTTCAAGGTATTCGGAGTTTATTGCCATGCTGAAGCCGGTATGATGGGCGCCTCCCGCGAGGATCCAGGCAGCAGCGCCCGTTTTAAGATCGGGAAGAGGTTTCCACAGTACACTGGCAACCGGAAGCTTAGGCATATCCGGACATTTAACCACTTCAACCTCGTTCACTATCATCCTGAACCGGTTGCCAAGGTCAATGACTGAAACGTTGATCCCTTTTCCCGGAGCTGTTTTAAAAACAAGTCTTGCCGGATCGGCCTTTCCTCCTATTGACAGCTGATGGATCTCAACAGCCGGCTTATTCTCAGCGATAGTCGGACAAACCTCAAGCATATGGGCGCCGAGTACTCTCATCCCTTCGGGATCGAAATGATATGTATAATCTTCCATGAAGGATGTCCCGCCTTTCAATCCATCAGCCATTACTTTCATCGATCTTACAAGGGCAGCAGTTTTCCAGTCTCCTTCCGCACCAAAGCCATAACCCTTTGCCATAAGCCTCTGAACAGCAATCCCGGGTAATTGTTTAAGACCGTGAAGATCCTCGAAAGTTGTTGTAAAAGCTTTAAAACCGCCTGTCTCAAGAAATGATGCCATCCCTGCTTCAATTCTTGCTGCCTCCTTAAGAGATTCGGATCCGGCCACTTCTTTTGTCATCTTATATTCTGATGAATACTCCGACAGCAGCTTTTTGACGGCATCATCAGATACCTCGTTAACCGCTTTTACAAGGTCGCCGATCCCGTAACCATAAACAGAATAACCCATTATGATCTGAGCTCCTACTTTATTTCCCTCAGTAACAGCCACTTCTCGCATATTATCCCCAAACCTGGCTACTTTCATATTACGGGCATCATCATATGCGGCAGCAGCCCTGATCCATACAGCTATTCTTTCCGTAGCTTCACTATCCTGGTAATGACCTACAACGACCTTCCTGTTCAGCCTCATCCGGGTGCCTATGAAACCGAATTCGCGATCGCCATGGGCGCTCTGGTTGAGATTCATGAAGTTCATATCTATTGAATCCCATGGAATATCCCTGTTAAGCTGGGTATGGAAGTGAAGAAATGGTTTATTAAGTATTCCCAGTCCCCCTATCCACATCTTTGCAGGCGAAAAGGTATGCATCCATGTTATGAGTCCGATGCAGTTTTCCGAACTGTTTACCTCAGAGCACAGTTTATAAATCGATTCCGGAGAAGTCAGCACCGGTTTGAAGACTACCTTCTGAGAAATCAATGAAGCTTCATTTAGTGATGAAGCGATCTTTTCCGAATCGGCAGCTACCTGCTTAAGTGTCTCAGGTCCGTAAAGGTCCTGGCTTCCGGTAACAAACCAGATCTCTTTATTTTGTATTTTGTTCATTTGCAGACATTTCAATTTCTACCAGAAATATATATAGAATCCTATAATTACAACTATTATAAGTCCCGAGAACAGCAGATCCCAGTTGTTCCAGCTTGCCCGGGTCAGAGCTTTTTCTTCGGCGGTTGCAGAACCCACATACAATCCCCTGATCGCTGCAGGATCGGCCTTGCGGGTGAACATGCTTATTACTATCATCATTATAATAATCAGGAAGAAAATGATGATTTCATAATGCAGCCAGTTTGCCTGCAGGAAGACCTTGTAAAAGAAATTATCATGACTCAGTCCCGAACCGAAAACCTTGAATGCAAGTCTTGTCATTCCAAGGATGAATCCTGTTAAAAGTCCAATGAAACCTGCCTGCGGGGTTGTCTTCTTTGATGCGATACCGAGAAGGAAAACTGCAGCGATGCCCGGAGCCAGAAGCGACTGGACATCCTGAAGGTATGCATACAGAACTTTACCAAGCCCTTTCATTACAGGGATCCAGAGAACTCCCAGTACCACCACAACCATCGTTGCTATCTTTCCGACTTTAACAAGTTCCTTTTCGGAAGCCTGTGGTTTGTATTTCTGGTAAAAATCGACTGTGAAAAGGGTTGCAGAAGAATTGAAAAGGGAGGCAAGCGAACTCATAAGAGCAGCAAGCAATCCGCCCACTACCAGTCCCTTGAATCCGATGGGCAACAATTCCTTTACAAGAACAGCAAATGCAGAATCTGAATCCGGAAGAGTGATAATACCTTTTGCATTAAGTCCATAGGCTATCATACCGGGAATAAGGAAAATGAATACCGGGAGAAGCTTAAAGGAGGCTCCGAGAATGGCGCCCCTTCTTGATTCTGTCTGGTTACGGCCCGAAAGTACCCTCTGAACAATATACTGATCGGTACACCAGTACCAGAATCCGATTATTGCAGAACCAAGGATTACACCTGTCCAGGGATATTCCGGATCGTGCGCCGATCTCATAAGTTCCGTCATGTTATTTCCATAATCATGAACGGGCACGGCACGGCAGATATCCATCATTTCACTCCATCCTCCAAGCTTTATCAGGCCGATAATAAGTACTGCAATGGAACCTATAAGGAGTACAGGAGTCTGAAGAACCGAAGTATAAAGAACAGCTTTCATACCTCCGAGTGTTGTATATATCCCGGTAAGCACCACGAGTCCTATGGCGCTGATCCAGAAGAAATCGATCCCGAATATTGATTCAATTCCAAACACCTGTTTGAATACAATACCTCCGGCATATACTGTAACAGCAACTTTTGTAAAGACATAACTCACAAGAGATATGATCGAGAGGACACTTCTGGAGCCTTTGTTATATCTTTTCTCAAGGAATTCGGGCATTGTAAATACACCGCTGCGGGCGTAAAAGGGCACGAAGAACCAGCCCAGAATGAGGATTATCCATCCATGCATTTCCCAGTGAGCCATAGCCATACCGCTTGAAGCTCCTGCTCCTGCAAGACCAACGAGGTGTTCCGAACCGATATTTGAAGCGAAAATCGAGGCCCCGATTGCAATCCAGGTTGCATCACGGCCTGCAAGAAAATAATCCGTTGATGTCTCTTCCTTCTGCTTCAGTACCCAATAGATTATTCCTGCAAGACCGAGGCAAAAGAGCCCAAGAACGATCCAGTCTAATGTTGCCATACCAGATGTTTTAAATTGTTAATAAGAATAAAAGTATGTATGAAGAGGTCCATTAATGATCATACTTATAGGTTCAGGGTTATCTGATCAATGATCGGTGTACCCACAAATCTATTAAAATAATGTTTAACTAGACATGTTGCAGGGTAAAAAAACAAGAACCTCACTGCCATTCCTGCAATGCTTTCTGAATGAAGGCTATGATCTTCTGATTTTCATCCTTTCCTGTTCCGGTAACAGGAAACGGTTCACCAAATCTGAAATAAATATGTTTGCTGCTGTCAAGAGGACCGACTTCCCTTATTATTTTGCCATTACCCCAGAAATCTGTTTTCAATGCTATGGGAACTACCTGAACCCCTGCCTTTTTCGCCAGTTTAACACCCAGGGAATTGAATTCCTCCGGCTTGAATTCAACATTTCTTGTACTCTGCGGGAATATAATAATAGAGATACCTTTCGACAATAATTCCATCCCTCCGGTCATAACCGCTTCCAGGTCTTTACGGGGATCGGTACGCCCGACAATTATTGGATTTCTCGACCTCATTACATCTCCGAACAGCGGATGTTTTACAAGGCTCTCCTTCACAACAAATGTTACCTTCCTGAGAGGTGAAATTATACATGGAAGGATCATTGTTTCAAGTGTACTCATATGATTCGCGATGAACAGTACCGGATCCGGGATCTTTGTAATGTTATCCATTCCTGTTATATGAAAGATACCTCCAGATCTTTCAATAAACCTGAAAATATACCAGGATGAATCGGCCCATTCCCTGTCGCCATACACTCCGCTTTTTGCCTGATGTCTCGTAGTCAGAACGATCCGGGCAAACTTCAATGTAAAGTACAACCTGGTATGGAAAAACATCCTGTCAGCTATGCCCGGTTTCCTGGCGGGAGTATCATAAGATCCCGAATTAAAATATCCTTTCTCCATTACTATCAGTAAATTCAATGTTCAACTTCCATCATTGCTTTCCTGTATTTGTCCATCAGCTCTTTATTCAGGTCAAGAGGAGGTCTGGCACCTTCCGGAAGAAATGATTTATAAGGATGTGTTTTGGAATATTCGGCAAATTCATTTTTTATTTCCGAAAGAAGTTTTTCATCTGTGAGAAGATCCATTGCTGTTGCTGCAATGACTTTTGCACCAGCATTCAGTCCTTTCCATGCAGCGCTTCCATAGCCGGCGGCAACTGTCGACCAGTGGTGTCCGAAGGCTCCGGGAACCCCTCCCGGGAAATTAAGTGTTGCAGTAGGAGCTATGAGTGATACTTCCCCGACATCGGTCGAACCTCCGCCAACCTGAATTGCTGAAGGCTTACCAATGGGTTCCAGCTTATCAGGATAGCCTGTTTCTTTTGCCCCCAGTTCCTTCTGAAGTGATTTTGCAAAGAGTGTCTCCGATTCTGTCCACTCCGGTAGCCCGATAAGCTCAATATTTCTCTGGATAGTCTCGGCGAGACCTTTATTTGAATGTTTCTGATGAACACCTGTCAGGATTGTAATTGTATCAAGCCGGGTTCCTGAAGCCAGGGCTGCACCTTTCGCACAATCTGTAACCCGTTTAAATGTATCCTCAATCCTCTCGTCAGTATTTCTCACGTAATACCATACTGAAGCTTTATCAGGAACAACATTCGGAGCTTCTCCACCTTCAAGAATTATATAATGCATCCTGTATGTATAATGAAGATGCTCCCTGAGATAATTAGTTGCAATATTCATCAGTTCGACGCCATCCAGAGCGCTTCTCCCGCTCCAGGGAGCGCCCGCCGAATGAGCAGTCTTTCCCCTGAAGGTGAATATTGCCGAAATAATTGCATTCTCATTAACCCCATACCTGGTACCGAAATTTGATGAAGCATGGTTGTCGATAACTGCGTCAACATCTTTGAAGACCCCGGCCCTTACCATATAAGGGCGGCTGATTATTGTTTCCTCGGCAGGTGATCCGAAGAACTTTATAGTACCCGGGACATTATTCTGTTCCATACTTCTCTTAACGGCAATTATCGCAGCGACTGCAGCGGTTCCCATCATGTTATGTCCGCATCCGTGTCCCGGCGCTCCTTCCACAATCGGGGACTTGACCGGGGTAAGCGCTTTCTGAGAAATCATGGGAAGTGCATCAAATTCCCCAAGGAAACCTATTACCGGCTTA
>Ga0116173_1004276_pt1 | contig 10381 bp, 13 predicted proteins | sample AD_UKC085_MetaG_FD_89800 | JGI IMG/M metagenome (GOLD analysis project Ga0116173, IMG submission 89800) | Active sludge microbial communities of municipal wastewater-treating anaerobic digesters from USA - AD_UKC085_MetaG | ecosystem: Engineered > Bioreactor > Anaerobic > Digestate | place: USA...
AATTTCGTGTGATTTTCGTGTGATTTCGTGTGATTTTTGACTGAAAAGCAGTCACACGTAACTGCAAAAATGCAGTTGAAACTGGTTTCTGTATGTAACAGAAAAGCCTGTATTTCGGTGTTTTCCTCGAAATACAGGCTTTTTAATTCTGGCGGACAGAGAGGGATTCGAACCTTCATCACGTTCATAATTTCTCATATACAATTACTATTTCTTTTTATGTTCGTTCTCATAAGACTTGATACCTGCCACTGTATCAGGTTTGAGGATAAAGTGCTTGAACAGCCAGTTGCCGCGTAAAATATCCTCACCATAGAATTGTATCTCTTTATACATTTTCTTAGGCTGAATATCGACCTCTGCACCGATAGCATCGGTGATATCCGTATTTATCGGTACAGATTTTGGAGCATATATCCTGCTCATGCCATTCATTCTGAAACCATATTTTTTCATCATTGCGCCCATTTTGCCAGGCCTATATTCAAGCTCACCTATACTGTTCACGTAGACAACAGGGACTCCGAATGCCTCAATATAAGCCATACAGCGCTTGTCATTTTCATTGCGTTCTTTATTTGGTTTATTCGGATCTGCAGGTGAACCATGCGGAAATAGTATCAGTGAAAGTTCGTCATTCCTGATGTTATCATAGAAGTGCTTGCGGCGTGAATCGTAGCATATACCCACACCAACATTTCCAAATGGAGTATGAATAATACTGCCGAAGTCCCCGCGCTTGAAAACTGCTGATTCGCCCTCAGACTTGGTAACAACACCACATACACCGTCAGGACATGCGATCATATAGCGGTTATAGTAGTCGCCGTTCTCCTTGTCGAGATAGCCTGCTCCGATATAGGTATTGTATTTTTTGGCTATGCTTACAGTCCACTGGCTTGCGTCACGACCGCAGTCATCTGCAAGTTTCCATATCTTCTGACTTGCCATATAACTGCATATGGCAAGCTCGGGCAGAACTACGATATCAGGCTTCGGAAGTTTCTCAATAAGCCCCTCGATATATGCTTTTCTGCGTTCTATACCGTTGATGTCGTTATCAAGCTCCAATGCAAATATACGCATAATATCACTCCGTTGGAAGGTCAATGAATGTAGGCTCGTGCTTGGCTGCGCGGACATATTTAAGCATATCATCTCGGAGCAGGCGAACTGTCGATGTATTGATGCCAGGATGTCCGCAAATGTATTCATCGCTCATAAGGTCGTTATCTATGACGAGCTGTATGTTGTTATCCGTATCGAATATAAGCTCCAGTGCTGATACTGAGCCGGGGATAGTATGCAGATACTCCTGCATCTTATCAGCCTCCGCAAATGAAAGGCGAGCACAGTTCAGCTGCGATGTCAGGAACTTGGTCTTGAATGGCTTATCACCTGGCATAAGGAGCATATAGAAGCTGGTCTTCTGGCGGTTGCAGAGAAACAGGTTCTTGCATATCTTAGCACCAAGTACTTTTTCGATAGCAAGACAATCCTCTATAGTATCTGCATGGTCGTGATCAGCTCGCTTGTATTCTATACCAAGAGCATCAAGTTTATCGTATATAGCCATTTCAACGTCAGAGCGTTCATCTGTCGGACGTCCGCTGTAAAGTGTATTATCAATATTCATATTAATGCTCCTTTACCAGTTATCGCGCATAAGGAAATCTGCTATATGCACTATCTCAATGCCGTTATCGTTCCCTAAAGCGAGTGTATCGCGGCAGACCACATATTTATGGTAGTGATCCTTTATATCCATAAGATTTGCAGTCTCACGGTCGGATCCGTCGGGAAGCTGAACACAGACCTGAACATATATCCTTTCATCTCTGCGAACGGCAACAAAGTCGATCTCTTTGGTATTGTTCTTGCCAATGTAGACATCATAACCCCTGCGCTTCATTTCGAGGTACACTATATTCTCGAATACAGCTGAAAGCATTTTTGTATCGAAGCCCATCTGACTGTACTTGATAGAAATATCAGAAAGATAGTATTTTTCCTGAGTTTTGAGCACTGCCTTACCCTGAAGGTCGTAACGCTGACAAGGATAGATGATAAACGCTTCACCCAGCCACTTCAGATAGTTGTAGATAGTCTCAACAGAAAGACTGCGGTTCTCACTTTTCAGGAACTTTACTATCGTATTCGCCGAGAAGGTCATACCAACATTTTCAATCACATAACGGACAACTCTGTCGAACAGCTCTTTATTGCGTATCTTATGACGCTTGGAGATATCTCTTGTGATGACTGATGCGTATATACCGTCAACGATCTGATACGCAGACTTAGTATCGAAGCTGCTGATACCAACAATAGGAAAACCGCCGTACTGAACATATTCATCAAATACGTCTCTTGCCTGAGACACATCTTTATTCTTGAAAGTCAGGTACTCACGAAGCGAAAGAGTATATACAGGGATCGTCACATATCTTCCGGTGAGGTATGTGGATATCTCACTCGACATCAGCTTGCTGTTTGAACCAGTGACATATATATCAACATCGCTGTTTTCAAGAAGGTCGTTAATGACCTTCTCCCAACCTTTTATTTCCTGTAATTCATCAAGAAGCAGATAGCATCGTCCTTTACCGGATATATCATTTTTTAGGTCAGAATACATATCCTTTGCTGAAAAATCTTCATACATGATTTCGTTGTATCTGCGTTCAATGATGTTTTCTTTTGAAGATCCGTGCTTTATGAGCTCATCAGCTACCATTTCAAGTATAGTGGATTTACCGCAGCGACGAACTCCGGCGAGTATCTTAACAATTGGAGAGTCTATAAACGGCTCTATTGCGTTAATATAATCAGGTCTGAGTATCATAGTATCACTTCCTTTTTATCAATATACCATAAATAGTTGCAAGTGTCAAGGTATTTTTTCGGTATAGAAGAAAAAGTCTTAAAAGTAATCTGAACTTTCGACATTATAGGAGCTTTAGGAGAATGTCAAGGGATCAGACAGATTATTCCTAAATACTATTATCTGTTAAGAGATAAGTTTATGCGTTTAAAAAAGAGAAGCCTCCACAGGGAGGCTATGATAATCAATAAAATGATAAAATAATGATATCGGGCTCTTAAAACAGGGAAATACTGTTGAAAAATATGTACAAGTTCGGGTCAATTCAAGTGTGGAAAATCTGTGGAAAATCGTTTTATTCATCGCCTGAAACGGCGATATATCGACGAAAACACGGCATCGCTGATTGGGCTGCCGTGCCACCTGTACATAACAGATGATATATGAAAAATGGCTATTTTACGTTATCTTTAAGAGGTTTTTATCTGCGGTTTTATTTCCTGCATCATATAAATTTGTTGAAGGAGATAAATTTTCGTAGCTAAACTTATCTTTTCCAAACCGCCGCCGCATTCGATCTGACGATGAGCTCCTCAACAGGCAGACCAATGGGACAAATATCGTGGCAGGCAAGAGATTTTCCGCATTGCTCATAATAATTCTTTTTGTATTTTTCGGAAAGCTCGTTCTTATGGGCGATATTCTGTTCTTCATCTAAAATGCGGTAAGCGTTTACAGCAGCAATTGCTCCAGAAAAATCGTTATTCGCAGTAAAATTCGGACAAACTTCAAGACAACAGCCGCACATAATACAGCTTGCGGACTTGTATCGCTGAACTTTGGTCTGCTCGCTCATAAACGGATTATCCTCAAGCCAGATACTGACTTGTTCCAGCTTTTTGAAGATAGCCGACCTGTCAACGATAAGGTCTTTTACCAACGGGAACTTGCTTAGCGGTTCAAGTATGAGCTTTTTTCCTTTGAGAGAGCCGAGAAATGTCGAACAGGCAAGACGAGGTATCCCGTTTATCCGCATTGCACACGCTCCGCATTTTCGCACCATACAGCCGCATTCCCAAGCAATCTTGTCAACAGTCTGTTCGTTGATGTCCGTTAGATCAGCTCTGCTGTTAAGCCTTCTGAGAACTCCTGCGACTGATGTGCTTTCATCACATTCAATGCTGAGATCCTGCCAATACGGCTCTGAACTGCTGCTTGCCTGACGCTTAATATGTATGGTATACTGCATAGCGTTCATCTCCTTTTCGGCACGTTTTCAAACAGAATACGGATATTGTCACCGTCAAACCTTGCGACGGTTGTTTTCAGATAGTCTCTGTCATTGCGAAGCGGATAGTCCTCTCTGTAATGAGCACCCCGACTTTCCCTGCGGGCAATGGCACTTTCAATTATTGCACGTCCAAGCAAGGCAAGCGAGCCGCTCATTTCCTTGATCTCACGAAGTCCTTTCTGCAAGGTTTCTTCATTTCTCACCACGCCGAGAGCATTCTGCATTATCTGATTCAGCCGCTGTATATCAGAAGTTACACTATCATCAGAAATATCCGCTTTTATGGGGTGTCCTTTTTGAATATTACATTCATCTGAACAAGCGTACTTTGCGGCGATCCTTCCACCATATATTGCACCAAGCAGAGAATTTCCGCCGAGACGGTTTGCTCCGTGATACTGCGAGCAGCATTCTCCTGCGGCATAAAGACAGCTAATTCGAGTCCTGTGACACTCGTCAACGTGGATACCGCCCATAAAATAGTGTATCCCCGGCGATACTGGCACAGGCTCTTTTCTTATGTCCTTATGAAGATAAAGCATACAGTCGGCGGCGATTCCCGACAGCTTTTCGGCTATGACTTTATCGGGAATATCGGTCATATCAAGGAACACCTCTGAGTTCTGACGTTCCTTCCATATCTCTCTTGCGGTTATGCCTCTCGGGGTAAGGTCTCCGAGTTCGGGGTATCTTTCCTGCATGAAATAATAGGGCTTGCCGTTCTTCAAGGAGAACAGCTTACCGCCCTCGGCTCTCACGGCTTCGGTTATTAGCATACGCTTTCCGCCGCACTCTATCGTCGTAGGGTGATACTGTATCATCTCGCCGTTTGCTATCGGAATACCGAGGCGGAACAGCTTCGCAGTTACTTCGCCCGTGTTGAACAGCGAGCCTGTTGTGTTTCCGAATAGTCCGTGCATACCGCCCGAAGCTATAATAACAGTATCGGAATGAAGCTCGGTCACTGTACTGCTGTAATCGTCTTTTATAAGACAGCCGAGGCATACATTTCCCTGCAAAAGAAGCGTCTGAAAGCTATGATGTGAAAGCCTTTTAACATTGCCTGCCGCTTCTTCTTTCCTTACTGCGTTGATAAGTGCGGTCGTTAGCTGTTTTCCCGTATCGCTCTGAGCGAATACGGTACGTTTCTTTTTCTGACCGCCGAAATTACGCAGATCAACTTCGTCAAAGCCGCTTCTGTTGAACTGTACGCCTAAGTCCATAAGCCACCTTATAATATCGGGAGCAGAATGCGTCATATTCCACACCACATTGGGATCGGCAAGACCGCAGGCGGCGTTTATGGTATCATTATAGTGTTCTTCGGGAGAATCGTTTTCGTTTTTGGTATCCATAGCGGCGTTTATACCGCCCTCAGCCATGACAGATTGCGCTCTTTCAGATGGCTGTGACGATACAAGAACCACCTCGCTGCCTTCGTTTACCGCCTGCAATGCAGCCGATAGTCCCGCAGCTCCCGCACCGATTATTACTATCTTTCGTTTCTTCATGACTGCCACCCGATGTAATAGAAGATAACTGCTTCCGACATAAACAGCAGAAGTACGGACAATATCAGATAAATGTCGCCTTTACGCTTCTTGAAGCTGATTATTCCCAGCGAAACGAGCAATGGACGGATATTGATAAGGATATGCACTGCAACCGACGCAATGAACAGGAGCTGTGTTATCAGCTTTGTTGTTGTGAATAGGAAAAGGATATACTGACCGTTCCTGACTTCGCCGAACATACCGATATGAAAGAAAAGCAGTATCAGTATAGCAAGTCCACTGGCTCGTCTTGCCCAGAACGCCTTGTTTTCCCTGAGATATTTTTTATCTGTATTTATAGCTGTTTTCAGGCTTTTCACCGTAAGATAAACGCCTATTGCAGCGTGAACGGCAAGTATGCCTACTCCTATACAAGCAAGCACCTTTCCTGCACTTTTTCCTGTCCCGATAAGCATAAATCCGCCCATAACGCCGTGAATGCCGAAAATGATTATAATCAGAACGGATAAGACCGTGTTAAGTTTCCTCATATTTATTTACCTGATAGACCAATGATATAGTCCGTATCGTGGAGCAGTCCGCTGTCGATAAGCTCGTCAGCGGCTATGAATATATCGTATTTTTCGCTGACGATACGGGAACGGAGCATAGTGTCGCTGTATCGCCTTATTTCAGTATCAAACCCCGATTTTTCGAGCCTTTCGCTTATCTCTTTGGCATAGCTGTTGGATTTGCTGTCGCTTTCGGGGATAAACAGGCGGATATGACCGCTTGCACACATAGCCGTTCCTTCTCCCGAACATATTGCAATTATTTCACTTTTTTCGGCGATTTCCGTATTGATACCGATGATATAGCTCCCGTTATATTCGGACGTATTCTTCTTTGATTTGCGTGTTGCTCCTGTTACAGCGTCTATAACAGAGGGCGGAGAATGTGTCGTTCCGCCCATAAATGCTATGAAAGCTGCTGTAACTGCAAGCAAAATAAGCCTTCGTTTCAATGTTTTCACTTTTTCAATATCCTCATTGCGTTCAGTACGGCTATTATGGTAACGCCCACGTCACCGAACACGGCTTCCCACATTCCTGCGATACCCATTGCACCGAGTATCAGGAAAATACTTTTTATTCCGAGTGCGATAACGATATTCTGCATAACGATAGCTTTTGTTGCTTTTGCAACGTCGATAGTTGAAGCAATATTGGGAGAGATACTGACAGTCAGCGTTTGCTTCATAAGATTGACAGAAGAAGAATGAACGCCGTCAAGCTCACCGACTTCTTTTTCTATCTTGGCAGAGCAATTCGGGCAGTCAAGCCCTTTTAATGTATATACTCGTTTCATTACGACCTCCATAAACAGTGCTTTTGAATTATAACTCCCTAAGATGCTCAAACCCTTTATCTATGATCTCCTTGACATGATCGTCAGCAAGGGAGTAGTAAACGATCTGTGCCTCACGTCTGAACTTCACAAGTCCGGCAAGGCGCAGAGCCTTTAGCTGATGAGATACGGCTGATTTTGTCAGTCCCAGCAGTGTGGCTATATCGCATACACACATTTCGCTCTGTTCAAGTGCGTGTAATATCTGTACTCTTGTACGATCTCCAAATAGTTTGAATAAGTCAGACAACTGCTGATAATCATCTTCCGATTGCATTTTTTCCTTGACCTCGTTGACAATGTTTTCATGTATAACATTACAGTTACATACAAATTCTGATTCTGACATAGTGATACCTCCGAGTTTTATTAGTTGAGCAATCATTCAACATATATTATACTGCTTTGATAGGTATTTGTCAAGATATAAAAATGCCAGCTCCGTACGGAGCTGGCATTATTCAAGCATTGTACCACCGTAAATGTCGTGTGATTTTCGTGTGATTTTGTGTGATTTTCGACTGTAAATCCGTCACACGGAACTGCAAAATTGCATTTGAAACTGTTTTCTACAGGTAAGAGAAAAGCCTGTATTTCGGTGTTTATCTCGAAATACAGGCTTTAATGATCTGGCAGGGGCAGAAGGACTTGAACCCTCGGCACGCGGTTTTGGAGACCTCGGGTCACCCTATAACAACATTTTTGTAACAAGGTTATTATTTCTCCATGAGAATTAATAACGGCATAGAGTGTGGTTGCAAACATACAGGACGGTTGCCCTACCGTCCTTTTTCTATGCCTATAAATAAGAACAGGGCAAATAATTATAGCACCAAAGGTGCAGAAAGGGCAAAAAAATGAAATCAATAGCATTCTTCAACAACAAAGGCGGTGTATCAAAGACAACAACTGTGCTTAACATCGCATACATTCTCGGTGAAGTGTACGGCAGAAAGGTGCTTGTAGTCGATTGCGACGGACAGCAGAACGCTTCACGTTTCCTTGCTGATGAGCTCACAGAGGTCGGCGTTGAGAAAACACTTATCAATGCTGCGGTATCACCGAGAGAAGCTTTATCGACTACCCGATATGAACATATAGACGTATTAACATCGACAACAGATATGAACCGTTGCGCTGAACAGTTCCAGAGCCTTTCGGAAGCTGAAAGGGAGAAGAACCTCAGTAAGCTATCAGGTTTCTGGAGTGATCAGTATGATTATGTACTGCTTGACTTACCTCCTGCGCTCAACAGCTTGACGGAGCAGCTCATCGGTATAACAGACGGTGTTATAGTTCCTGTGGAGCTTGGAAGCTTTGCAATACAGGGTATCGCAAAGGTAACTGAAACAATAAATCGTGTGGGAGCAGCCTTTATCGGCTGCTTTATTTCTAAGTACGATAAGAAGAATAAAGCTGACGAGGAGTTGAAGAAACTGCTTGAAAATAATCTTGGTAATAAGGTGTTCAGTACAGTGATCCCTTATTCCAATATCATCAGAAACAGTATCAACTATAAAATGACAGCTTACGAATATATGCACTGGCTCAGTCCTGCGAAGAAATACGTTGAGCTGACCGAAGAAATCATCAGAAAGGTGGGTTAATCATGGCAAGAAAGCTTAAAATAGACACTTCCATAGCAACAGACATTAAGTCCGCTGCTTCCGATAGTTTCAAAGATAACATTATGATGATCGAAATCGGAAAGATCAAAGAGAGTATGGATAATTTTTATTCTCTGAGTGACATCGAGATACTTGCAGAGGATATTGAGAGACAGGGCTTAAAGCATAATCTTGTTGTAGTTGAGGATAGCAATGAGCCTGATACCTACTTTATAAAGAGTGGTCACAGACGTTTCACAGCAATTAAGCAGCTCGTCCGTGAGGGCAAGTACAGCTCAAAATATGTTCCTTGTCTTGTTGACGGCAGCAAGACTAAGGACGAAAACATTCTCGATCTGATAATGCTTAATGCAACAACAAGAGTTATGACAGACTCAGAGCTGTACAAGCAGTATGAAGTGCTTAAGGAAACACTTGAACGGCTGAAAGCAGACGGCATGAAAATCAAAGGACGTATCCGTGACAAAGTTGCGGAAGCTCTTAATGTATCTTCTGCACAGGTTGGCAAGATAGAGAACATCAAGCATAATGCAGTTGATGAAGTCAAGGAAGCTGTAAAGAATGGTGATATGACAATAGCAACTGCCGATAGTATCGCAAAGCTCCCCGAGGAGGATCAGGCTGAAATAGTTACAGAAAAGCCTGTAGCTGAAATAACCACAAAGGACGTTAAAGAGCGTTCCGAGAAGAAAGCAGAAACAAGCTCTTATGAGAGAAAGGGAGAGCTTGTGAAGTGGGACGGAGCAAAGTATGAGGACATTATAAAGAAAACACTGCTTGCTTTTATATCAGAAGATGAAAGAAAACAAGCGTGGCTCAAAGATAATAACACCTTTACCGATATTATCAGAAAGGCACATAGAACACATGGCAGATGTGAGTACGGAGTGTCAATACAGGGAAGCTTTGATAAGATAACATTAAGCTTCTTTGATGACTCAGGAATTGATGATATAAACACTTACTATCTCACATGGTCAATGGCTGCAAGGCATATCAGAATGTGGGTGTCAGAGGAACATCGCTCACAGCGGAACAATGCAGCTGCTTCGGAAGATGATACCCATAAAACAAGTATCGAAGAAGGAAATGTCACTCAAGTCCCTTCCGATGAAGAAGTAAGAGCTGCGGCAGAGAAGCAGAATGAACTTATTCAGTGGGCACAGTCACTTACACAGGAGCAAATCAATTTTCTCCTTGACGGTGGTTGGTACAATAAAGCAATTAAAGGCTATCTGATTGCAGCAGCTGAAAATGCTGATTTATCGGACGAACAGGTAATAGATTTGAAAAATGGTCTTAGCACTGCATTAGATACTTACAATAAGAAGAACGCAGAAGAATTATACATGAAGTCATGAGGAGATTTGAATAATGGAGAAGATATATATTCATTGCGATACAATATCGCAGTTCAAAGCTCTGAGAGAAATACAGCGCTCCTTCCTTCCAGAGGGAGTGCTGAGCTTGAAGCTCATCGAGGACGGTATAAGACTAACAGATCAGTCAGGAGCAACAGCAGATTTTATTTACGTTTCCGAAAGTGATACAGTTATTTTATCACAGTAAAGGAGAAAAAGAAATGAAATGTGTATTATTAGCAATTACTTTAATTACAAATCGAATTGCAGTAGTTGTACTGGGGACTAAAAGGATTAACAGGCGAAATGTTTATTACATCACGAATGACAGCTCCAATATTTATAGAAAGAAATAAATGTCTCGATTTAGTAGATGA
>Ga0116173_1004287_pt1 | contig 10367 bp, 7 predicted proteins | sample AD_UKC085_MetaG_FD_89800 | JGI IMG/M metagenome (GOLD analysis project Ga0116173, IMG submission 89800) | Active sludge microbial communities of municipal wastewater-treating anaerobic digesters from USA - AD_UKC085_MetaG | ecosystem: Engineered > Bioreactor > Anaerobic > Digestate | place: USA...
AATCACTATAAGCAAATCGCCATTGATGCCGCCATTGCGCGCTGCGTTACCCTTACCTTTCATCGATAGTTGCATACCTTCGGCTACTCCCGCCGGAATTTTTATCGAAATAATCTCTTCCGAGCGCACAATGCCTTCGCCGCTGCAATAAGAGCATTTATCAGTTATCACCTGACCTTCGCCACCGCACGTGGGGCAAGGCGACTGTGTTTGCATATGTCCCAAAATGGTACGCTGCACTTGCGTAACGTAGCCCGTTCCATTACAGGTACTGCACGTTTTACGACTGTGAGCGTCTTTTGCTCCGCTACCGTCACAATGCGAACACGCCACCATTTTTTGCACCTTTATTTTCTTTTCCACGCCTTTGGCAATTTCTTGCAACGTCAGCTTTACCTTCACGCGCAAATCGCTGCCACGGCGCACGCGATTACCGCCACGCGCCCCACCGTCGAAACCATCAAAGCCAAAACCGCCAAAACTACTGAAACGCCCTCCGAAAATATCGCCGAAATGGGAAAAAATATCCTCCATGCTCATGCCTCCGCCAAAACCGCCTCCGGCTGCACCGCCGAGACCGGCATGCCCAAATTGGTCGTAACGTTGGCGTTTTTCAGAATCACTCAGAACTTCATAAGCTTCAGCAGCTTCTTTAAATTTTTCTTCAGCCACTTTGTCGCCCGGGTTTTTGTCGGGGTGAAACTCGATAGCCTTTTTACGGTAAGCCTTTTTTATGTCGTCGGCTGATGCGTCTTTCGCCACACCAAGCACTTCATAATAATCACGTTTTTTCATTGTCTTATGTCATTTTTACTCGCCAACCACTACTTTAGGAAAACGGATGACCTTATCGTAAAGTTGGTAGCCTTTTTGCACACAATCGATGATTTTTCCTTTCTGTTCTTCAGTCGGTGCCGGAATAGTTGTTACAGCCTCGTGTATGTTCATGTCGAAAGGTTCATTTTCTGTTGCCACCACGCTCACTCCGTTTTGCTTTAAGAACGTCATCATTTGAGAATAAATCAAATCTACGCCCTCCTTCAAAGCCGCTACGTTTTCCGCATTTTCCATAGCTTTGAGGCTGCGTTCGAAATTGTCGATGATGGGCAAAATATCGATTAAAATACGCTCCGACGAGGTTTTTATCCAATCGGACTTCTCTTTCATCATCCGTTTGCGATAATTGTCAAATTCAGCCATCAAACGTAAATACTTATCGTTCACATCATTAAATTTCGTTTCAAAATCGTCAACCGATTGTTCCGTTTGTTGAGAAGAAGCAGTTTCTTCGACTTTTTCCGTACTTTCCGTGTCTGATTGCGCCGATTCTACCTTGATTTTCTCTTTCTTTTTTTTGTTCTCTTTCATAGTGATTTATTTGTATTGTATTTATATCCAATTTTTTACAAGCACTAACTGCAATCATATAGATAAACATTGCAGGTAGCCTACGCATTTCAACAAAAAGTTTGCCAACAAAGGATTTAAGGAGTTATGATAGCCAAACTGACAAAGTGACTGCACTTTTGTCATACTATCTGTTCAAATTGACCATTTCAACCACACAGAGCCCCATACAAAACCTGCTCCGAAAGATAAAAAAATCAAATTATCACCTTTTTTAAATTTAGATTGATTATCCCAAATTAAAATTGGAATTGTAGCCGAAGACGTATTACCATACTTGTCGATGTTAACCAACACTTTAGTATCTTTGTCAATACCCATGCGGTTAGCCAAAGCATCGATAATGCGCAAATTAGCTTGGTGAGGCAAGAGGAATGCAATGTCGTCCGGTTGTAGATTATTACGCTCCATTATTTCAACTGCAACATCAGCCATTTTGGTTACCGCCCATTTGAATACATTTTTACCATCTTGGTAAACGTAATGTTGACGATTGTCCACAGTTTCATGCGTTGCAGGATGTAATGAACCACCGGCTTGCATACATAAAAACTCTTTACCTGCGCCATCGGCACGCAAAATAGCATCTTGTAAACCTGTACCGTCAGTACGACCTTCGAGCAACACTACACCGGCACCATCGCCAAATAAGGGACACGTATTACGGTCTGTATAGTCCGTTATTGATGACATTTTTTCACCGCTCACAACGAGTGCTTTTTTGCAAAAACCACTTTCAACATACAATGATGCTGTTTTTAAAGCATATATAAAACCTGCACAAGCAGCATTCATATCAAAAGCCATGGCATCTACAATTCCACATTTACCGGCAATAATTGATGCACTGGAAGGGAATACCATGTCAGGAGTTACAGTAGAACAAATAATTGCCCCAATTTCACTGGGATCAATGTTATTTTTCTTTAATAGTGCTTTGACAGCTTTGACAGCCATAAATGTCATTCCGTGTTTGCCTTTCAAAATGCGACGCTCACGAATACCTACACGCGACATAATCCACTCATCGGAAGTATCGACCATGGTACTCAATTCTTCGTTCGTAAGAACATAGTCAGGAACATAGGCTTCTATAGCAGTAATAGCTGCCCTTAATTTTTTAGGTGTTTCCATTTAATAATTTTTTTTACGAGTCTAACTGCAATCATACAAATTAACTTTGCAGGTAGCCTACTGATTTCAACAAAAAGTTTGCCAAAGCCCTTTGGTATGACAATAGGGCTTTCTTTTCAGTAAAACGCTGTATTTTTGTCAATATTTTACTCTACTTGGCAAAAAGTGGGCAAAGTTACACATTTTTTCACGTTAAATTGTCCATTTCGACCAAAAGTCAAAGAATTTTTGTAAGTTTGCGTCTTCAAAAAAGCATCTCATGTCGAAGCAAAAAATAAATATAAGAAACAAACGCGCCTCGTTCGATTATGAATTGATTGAACGGTTTGTGGCAGGAATTGCGCTCTACGGCACAGAGATAAAATCGATTAGAGAAGGCAAGGTAAGCCTCAACGACAGCTATTGCGCTTTTGCAAACAATGAATTGTGGGTGTACAACATGCACATAGCTGCCTACCGTTTGGGAACTTTCTATAACCACGAAACACTTCGGGTGCGCAAATTGCTACTGACTAAAAAAGAGCTGCGCCGCTTGCAACGCTCCGTTAAAGAAGACGGCTTGACCATTGTTCCCACCTTTCTATTTATCAACGACAAAGGCTATGCAAAATTAGAAATAGCTTTGGCGCGCGGCAAAAAGCTATACGACAAACGCCAATCTCTAAAAGAGAGCGACGACAAACGCGAAATTGCAAGAGCTTTCAAGCGGTAAAAAAATGCTTTGAAAATAGTTGCTCGGTAGAAAAAATAATATTAACTTTGCAACGCAATTAAAGGATTTGCCAATTTGGCTCAGTTGGTAGAGCAACGCATTCGTAATGCGTAGGTCCCCGGTTCGAGTCCGGGAATTGGCTCAAAGCCCGTCAATAGGGCATTAAAACAAAAAGGTAGGAAACTACCGCAATTCCCACTTTACAAAACTATCCACTGACATTTTCTTCCGACCGTATTTAAAAATCGGACGGACAGTGGTGTTTTTATTCATTTATCACATTCTATACAAAAAGTTGCGGACGAAATTCCAGTCGCAATAGCAACAAAGGAAATCCGTCCGCAAAGAGTACCAATAACAGATTGTTATGGTAGTGGTTTGATTTATTTCAAATCAATCACGTGGCATTTTTTCTTTTTATTATTAACTTAAAAAACTATCACTTTTTGCACTTGGTCGTCGCCTACTTTTACAAGATATATGCCTTGACGTCCTATGCGCACTACAAAATTGTTTGTGGTAATTGATGTCTCTTTTACAAGCAATTGACCTGTTAAATTGTAGATACTCAAACTTTTACCTTGTGCATTATCTATAACAACACCCTTATCTGTAGTTGAAATCACTACTCCTGTCAAGTAATTTTCGTAAATGCCGTCAGCCACGTCGAAGCGTGCTGTAAATGTAGTATCGCACAACACCACAAAAGTACGCGGATTGTCGGTATTGCCGTCTTGCCACTCTTTGAACTTGTAACCATCTTTCGGCTCGGCAGTCAGTGTTGCTTCAGTTCCATACTTATGAATGCCTCCACCTTTTACGCTGCCCATGTTCGGATTGTTGCTTATTGCTGTTACCTCGTAATCAAGAGCTTCGAAGTAAGCCACAAGGTTAAGGTCTTCTGTTACGGTTATGGTACGTGGATTTTCGGTGTTGCCGTCGCTCCAAGATACAAATTTATGCCCTCTTTCCGGTTCGGCAAAAATGGTTACTTCCGTTATCTCTTCGTTCTCGTTTTTCCAAGAAACAAAATTTACTTTGCCCGATTTCGGATCTGCCGATACGGCTCTGACCGTATTCTCTCCCTCCTCGATAAAGATTTTCTGATTAGGCATTTTTTCCTTATAAGCATCAGTTGTTCCGTTTGGAATAAACATAGGAATGTCGCGTGAATAGAGGAAAGCAGTATTCCCAACTGTTGTGGGAGGTGTGGACGACTTGAATGTAACGTATTGCAAATCATAAGATAAAAACGCTTGTGGTTCCAAACTTGTCAGCTGATTGCCAAAAACTACGGCAGGAATTCCACAATACATAAAAGCCCCCAAACCGACAGAGACTATCGACGGCAATTGCAGCGTATCTGTCATATTATCGCAATCGCGGAATGCCCACTGTCCGATGGTTTTCAACGAATTGTTAGCACTCAAGCCAATGCTTGTTATTCCGTCACAACCGAGAAAAGCACTTTTCCCGATGGTTGTTACTGCATCAGGAATATTGAAATTACCGGTAATGCAGCAACCGGCGAAAGCTTCATCTCCGATAGCGGTTACTGTTTCGGGAATAACAGTACGGTAGCATCCCTTAATAAGCGTATTGGTAGATGTTGCAATCATTGCATTGCAATTATTTCTACTGTCGTACGTGGAGTTACTGTTACTAACGGTTATAGTAGAAAGATTGTCGCAAGGAGTTGCAAAAAAAGCATCTATGCCTATCTCTTGCAGTGATGCGCCAATGTGCAAGCTGTTTATGCTGTCGCAACCGTAAAATGCTTCCCTTTTAATGGAAGTTACGCCGTTAGGTATTGATACCAATCCCTTAATTCCTCCGCAACCCGAGAATGCATAACTCTCGATAGTTTCCAAATTTGAGGCACTGCCCAAGTCAATGCCCGACAGTTTATGGCAGTTTCCGAACGCACCCTCCCCAAGATAAGTCAGTGATGCAGGGAATTCCAGTTTGCTTTCAATATTCCAACAATTGTAAAAAGCTTTAGGACCAACACCCTTCACACTATTAGGCATGGTTAATTGGCTAATACCTGTACATCCGTAAAAAGCTTCCCACCCGATTGTTTCCAGTCCGTCAGGAAAACTTACGCCGGTAATTTTTTTGCAGTCGGAAAAATTTTTCCAACCTATATACTTCAACGGCTTGGGAAAATTCATTTTTCCCTCTATGTTCGTACACCCTTCGAAGGCATGGTTACCGATAATTCTAAGAGAATCGCCCCATGCTACGTTGGTTAGTGCCGTACATGTGTAAAATGCAGATGTACCGATGGAGTCAACCCCTATCATTGTTACTCGGTTCAAATTCGGACATTTATAAAAAGCCCTATCGTCTATAATTCTCACCTTCGCCGGAATATCTATGCTTTCCAAATTCGGGCATTCGTAAAAAGTGCCATCTTGTATAATTTCCAACGATGGACTAAGCACTACGTTCGTCATACCGCATCCCCAACAAGCTGAACTTCCAAGAAATTTTACCGATGAGGGAAAAGTCAGCGTACCTTTAAGCCCCGAACAGTTAAAGAAAGCACCTTGTTCGATGGTATCCACCGAATTGCCGATAGTGATTGTTTCAAGCAACCGACATCCGTAAAAAGCTTCATTTTTGATGGTTTTTACCGAATTGTCAATGGTAACGTTTTTCAGTCCGGTGCCGCCGGTATTGCCCCTGTTTTTGCGGTAATTATCAACAGCTTGCTGCGGAGCGCCCGAGCCACCCGTTTCATCGTAGCAATCACGAAAAGCTTCGGTGCCGATGATTTTCCCGCGAATTGTTACATCTCTAAGTCCGTAGCATCCCTGAAAAGCACAATTGCCTATCTCAAGCTCGGAATTTTCGCCGAAAGTCAATTCTTCCATTCCTGTACATCCGTAGAAAGCATTTTTTCCGATATATTTTACCGTATTGTTGATGTGTACTTTAGGAATTGCCGAACAATTGTAAAACGCTCTTTGCCCGACATTTTCCGCAATAATAAATATTTCACTGCTAAGTGCCGTGCATCCCGAGAAAGCATCTTCTCCGATATACTTTGCCGAACCGAGGCTTGCAGCAGCAAGAGAGGTACATCCCGCAAAAGCCGACTCGCGTATGCACTCCATTCCTGTGAAAAATGTCCTAAGCTTTTCACATCCTGCAAAAGCCTCATATCCAACGTGTCTTACCTGACCGCCGACGGTTTCGAGAGATGGGCATTGCCTGAAAGCATGAGCTGCGATGGAATCTATAGAAATAACGCCGTTGAGATGCTTAAATTTCGGACAATAAGCGAAAGCTTCTCTACCAATATACACTACCGAATTGGCTGCGCTTACGGTTTCAAGTTCCGGACAGTTCTGAAAAGCACCCCAGTGAATATACTTTACCGAACTGCTGCTGACTGTTTTGAGTGCCGCACATCCCGAAAAAGCTTGCTGTCCAATGTATTCTACCGTATTGGGAATACTTACGCTTGTAATACCACTACTGCCTAAACTTACCGATGTAACCGTGTATTCAAGGGTACCATACTTCCAAACATAGTTTACAACATTTCCATGCTCATCATAAATTATATCTGTAACAGTTCTAATTTCGGCGGTTATAGTGGGTGGAAAATTTATGCTGCCTGTTTGGTCTGATGTTTTATTAGTACCGTGTACAGTCATGTCAATATTATTTATCGCATATTTTGCGTTGCCTTTAATTATATAAAGTGCAAGATCAGTATTTTCTAGTTCTTCGTTATAATATTCCCAATAACCAATTTCGTATGCCGCTACATTGCCCACAAGAGCAAACAGCATAACTGCTAATGTTAAAATAATCGATTTTGTTTTCATAGCTTTAATTTTTTTTAGCCCTGTCCCTTCCCCTAAAGGGAAAGTTTTACAGGGATTTTTGTTTTTATTTTAATGTTTTTTTAGATATTTTTTTCCGTTTTGAATAACGATACCTTTGTAGTTTTCATCTACCCTCTGCCCTGAAAGATTGTACATAATGCCTTTGGGGTCGAGTTGGTTTTTATCCACTACAGGAGTGTTGATGCCCGTAGTAATATCGACCGTCCAGCCAACAGGCACATGTGAAGCGTCTTTGAGAGTGGTATCTAAGCCCGCAGGACATGTAAACGTACCGGTAGCCGACACACCTTCTACCCAATTTTGGGTTGAATTTTCGGCTTCGTTCCATGCGGTAAAGTTTACTTTTATGTTATTCAGCTTGCTACAGCCATTAAACATTCTCTGGTAGCATGTTTTAGCCAAGGTTTTGGCGGGCAACAGAGGAGCTGTAGTCAGTTCGGTACAACCTTGGAACATCATGTAATAGCAACTTATTGTAAGGGTGGTTGCAGGCAGTACGGGTGCGGTAGTTAGACTGTCGCAGTAAATAAACATGGCTTCATAACAATAGTCAGCCAGCGTAGTGGCAGGCAGTTCGGGTGGCGTTTTCAAGCTTGTACAGCCCGCAAACATACCACAATAGCACCCTTCATCCAAGTTCTTTGCCGGCAGTTCGGGTGCGGTAGTCAATCCCGTACAGTTGCCAAACATTTCGTTGTAACAGTGCACAGCCATTTGAGTTGCTTTTAACTCAGGAGCTGTGGTCAATCCCGTACAACCAGAGAACATCCAGCCATAACAGTAGTCTGCCAGCGTAGTAGCGGGGAGTTCAGGTGCAGTAGTCAATTTAGTACAATCTTCAAACATCCTGCCATAACAGCCATCCACCATAGTAATAGCGGGTAGTTCAGGCGCTGTGGTTAATCCTGTACATTCTCTGAACATAGAATAATAACAATCCGGAGCCAAGGTTGTGGCAGATAGCTTGGGTGCCGCTTTCAATCCCGTACACCCTCTAAACATTCCTTCGTAGCAGCTCTCCGCCAGCGTGGTAACAGGCAATGTGGGCGGGGTGGTCAATTCAGTACAATCTCTAAACATTTCCTTGTAACAACTTTTAGCTAAAGTGGTTGTAGGCAATGTGGGTGCCTCGGTCAGTCCGGTACAACCTTGAAACATATAATAATAACACCCCTCTGCCATAATGGTAGCAGGCAGATTGGGCAAAGCTGTTAGTCCCGTACAACTCTTGAACATTCCCTCATAGCAGTAGTTTGCCAAAGTAGTAGCTGGCAATGTAGGAGCAGTAGTTAGATTATCACAGCCCCAAAACATATTCGAGTAGCAGCATGGCGCTAATGTAGTGGCTGGTAATTCGGGTGCGGTAGTCAAGGCTGCACAGGCTTGGAATAAAAAGCAAAAACAATAGTCCTTACCTGCCAACGAAGTAGTCGGGATATCACCGTCGGTAAGTGTCATTACATTACCCGAAGCACTTATTTTGCCGTACATGTCAAATTTAATAAATTTAGAAGTTCCCAATCCTTTGTAAACTGGAATATAGCCAAAAGTAAATCATAAGTTGCTTTATATACCGGTAGTTGGTTATACTGTGCCATTTAAAAAAAATAAAATTACTTCGTGATTTTTGCTCGGCTCGGCAATATTAAAGCAAGCTTTATATTTCGCTCATTCCTAACAAAATTACTTGCGTGATTTTTGCTCGGCTCGGCAATGCTCAAACAAGTTTGGCATTGCTCTCGCCTTCCGCAAAAATTCGACCGCTTCGCGGTATTAAATTGTTAAATAGATAAATTGTTAAAAAGCCCGAACCGCACGAACATAGTTTGTATTGTACTTACTGTAGAGGTTCGAGTCGCCGTAGCTGAAGTAGAAGGTCCAAGCGTAGATATTGCTGCTCTCCGACGACGACCAGTACACGCTTTTAGATAATTGGGTAGCTCCTGAAATTTGAGATAAAGCCCTAGATACCGTATAATAATTATTCCAAAGCATATTTAATTCTTGAATGCTGGGTAAATACCAATCGCTTTGCCCACCACTTACTAAATCTAAACACAACTTTGCGGCACTGCTTGTATGACCACCCTGTCCTACTATAGAATTGCTATTGCTCAAACCATCCCATGAACTTTGTGCCGATGTGCCTATTTCTGCTGATGTAACATTGCTCCACGCTTGTGAAATACTTTGGTCGGTAAGGGCTACAATTAGTCCATGTTCAACGCCAGCATTGTCTTTCCATAAATGGAAGATAACACCGCCGCCATATTCTTCGCCAATGTAGTGGGTGAAATTACCACCACCTGTGGCTGTACCTGCATTTGCTGCATATAAAGCATAAGGTACACTCAATAATTGGCTTGTTCCAGTGATGGTGTAATTTGTTCCACCAGCAGGGTCGGTTTTGGTTTCAATAAAATAAGGTCCGTTTGCCCAGTCAATGGTATTAAAACCAGAACCACCACCTATTTCAATACTTACCAGTCCATTGGCGTTAGTTGTTGGCGTTTGCGTTTCTGTGTAAACAACGGTACCCGAAGTTGTGCCCTGACGGATATTTACTTCCAAACCTATTTGAGTGTTTGTAACTAAAGCATCGCTGCTATTACGTATTACTGCCTGATAGCTCATTTTATTTGGACTTTGTGCCCAAACTGTCGCTGTTAAAAAAACAGCTAGTAAAATTGAAAATACTTTTTTCATGCTTTTGTCCTCCTTAATTTTTAATGATTTTAAATGTTTTTACTTCTTTGTTGCCCTGAATAACTTTCACAAAATAGTTGGCAGGAACAAGGTTGCTCATAACAATGCTTGTTTGATTGCCGGTGATTTTTTCGATTTGTAAAAGTTTTCCGTTCATGTCGTACATTTGAAAGTGCAAGTTTAAAAGTTCAACGTCTTTCACTTCCAATGTAAGATAATCAGTAGTAGGATTTGGATATGCCGAAACCGAAAGATTAATGCCTTTGGCTTCTTCAATTCCTGTTACTACTGAAATTTCAAACGCTTGCTGTACTCCTTGTGCCACAGAACCATTTGTTCCTGTGTTGGTGGTGTAAACAACTTGTCCAACGCTGTAAGCAACTGTACCACCACTTCCAGTGGCGTCACCGCCTGAGGCGTTAACGCTTGTTTGTGCCTGTAACCCTGTCAGTCCAAGACCTAATAAGAGCACGGCACCTAATTTTAATCGTTTGTTTTGCATTTTTTTACCTCCTTTTTTAATTGTGAATATTCATTTTAATTTA
>Ga0116173_1004295_pt1 | contig 10360 bp, 10 predicted proteins | sample AD_UKC085_MetaG_FD_89800 | JGI IMG/M metagenome (GOLD analysis project Ga0116173, IMG submission 89800) | Active sludge microbial communities of municipal wastewater-treating anaerobic digesters from USA - AD_UKC085_MetaG | ecosystem: Engineered > Bioreactor > Anaerobic > Digestate | place: USA...
CAGCTTTTCTGCCGCTGAGGAGTGTTCCTGCAAGGTGTTTCGGGTTTTGTCGGACTTCATCTTGCTTTCGGTAGCTTCGGCTTCAACCTCGTCGGGAATATCTGACGTTTCTTCTTTTTCGGTTTCAAAAGCGAGCTTTTGTGCATTGACTTCCTCGTTTTCGGCTCGGATACGCTGTTTCCGTTTTCGCTTGATAGCCTGCACTCCAAATTGCTTTTCGTCAACCTTTTTCGGCTTAAACCTGATAGCAACAGGGGGAATGAACGCCGACACAGTTTGTTCCGACTGCTGAACATCATCGCTGTCCGTAGGCTTTTCGGGATTGTTCGCACCGAATTTCAGGTTTGTGTAAACTCGTTTTCTTGGTTCGGGCGGTGAAAGACCTGCGGCTTTGATTTTGTCAAGCCGTTCTTCAACTGCCTTTTCGGGTTTCAGAACCGCATCAGCTGTTTTCTTGCTGACACGTTCTGTTGCTCCTGTCACAAGGTTCTGCGAGAGAACACCGTCACGGGAGCTTTTGAGTACGGATTTTTCGCTTGACTTGAACTCTTGTCCTGCCATATTTAAATCACCTCTTTCCTTGTTTCACTCGGTTTGAGTGGTATGTATGAGTTGTAATTATCGGGAAGATGTGATATAATGAACTCACCTATAATCGGGAGGTGAGGGGCAATACTGATGGAATATTTGCATTATCAAAAAAGAATAAACGATGTGATAATTAAGTGTCCGATTGAGGCTGGCATTGAAATACTTGTATATAGTATTTTTGATGAAATCCTTAGCACCGCTGAAGACAAGTATGCTCTTGTAGATATAAATCGAATTTGGAAAAACCAAGATAGTAGATTGTCAACCGAAACTGGTATTTCAGATATAGCAATTATGTCACCTGATTTTGTTTTTAAGAACGAAGATGTTGGTACTGTATATGGCTTTATTGAAGTTAAAGCGGCTGGAGTTTCGCTAAGAGATACCGAGCAAATTTCTGGACAAATGAAAAATATATCTCATTTCATTTATACAAATGGAATAGTGTGGAAGTACTATTTCAATCAAGTACAAGAATGGGAAATAAATCTATGCACCCAGAAATTGCAATATTCAACAATAGAAATTGAAGTTAATGAAAGTGATTTTCTTGAGTTAAAAGAACGAATTCGGCTTATTGTATGGGAACAGCGATAAGCATCAATTTTCCACTTTACAAGCTGACACACTCAATGAATATGTACCGCCGTACTCAACGAGTACGGCTTTTCCTTTACTTGTCGGCTTTGCTATCGAAACGGTTAATCTGAACAAGGCACATCATAAATATGCCCACAGTACCGCCGAACATTGCTCCGCCGAGAAAAATGAGCAAGCTCATTACTAGCAGTTCCAACTGTCGGTAAGAGGAACAGCTTTCGCTGTGTTCTTCTTTGCCAACTTTGTTTTCTTTGCTTTACAGCAAGCAAGAACGGCAACGCCTGCACCGACTGCCGCAACAGTTCCTGCCGTAATACCGATAATCTTAATAGTTTTTTTCTTCATCTTACTTTTTCTCCTGTATGGTTTCTTCAGGTTTCGTTGTCATAATACGGTACAGCTCCGTATCCATCGGAAATTTATCCACAAACGGAATAATCACGTTTCCGTAAAAAATTAAACCTTCGCCTGCACCTGAGTTGGTGACATACGAAAGCTGATGAGGTGAGATATTGAGCTGTTTTGCGAGTATCTGTCTGTCACCGCCTGCCTGATTGAGCATATAGATGAAGTCTGAGTTTTCAAAGATGTTCTCAATCTCACGGCTTGCAAGCAAATCCTTGACGTTCTGTGTCAATCCTGTCGGAATGCCACCCCATTTTCGGAAACGCTTCCAGATTTCACACGAATACGCCGCTGTCTGTTCTTCTTTGAGAAGCAAGTGGAATTCATCGATATAATAGCGAGTGGATTTATGCTCCGCACGGTTGACCGTAACTCTGTTCCATACACAGTCCTGAACAACGAGCATTCCGAGCTTTTTCAGCTGTTTACCAAGCTCCTTGATGTCAAAACAGATAAGGCGGTTATTCATATCAACGTTGGTTCTGTGGTTGAATACGTTGAGCGAGCCTTTGACATACATTTCAAGAGCAGTCGCAATACGCTGTGCTTCCGGTTCGGTTTGTTTTAGCATCATATCATATAAGTCCTGCAAAATAGGCATTTCAGCCGTATCGGGATTAGCGAGATACTCACGATAAACAAGCCTTACACAACGGTCAATGATGGTTTTTTCAATCGGTTCAAGTCCCGCCTTGCCGCCGACAATCAGCTCACAAAGAGAAAGAATGAAGTCGGATTTCAAAGCAAGCGGATTTTCGTCCTCGGAATAGTTGAGGTTGATGTCAAGCGGATTGATAAACTGGCTTGATGTTGGGGAAATCTTAACGACCTGACCGTGAAGCCTGTTTACAAGCGGAAAATACTCGGCTTCGGGGTCACAAATGATAATATCATCGGTTGTGGTGAGAAAAGCGTTTGCGATTTCACGCTTTGCTGAGAATGACTTACCGCTACCGGGAGTGCCGAGGATAAGTCCGTTCGGGTTTTTGAGCTGTTTTCTGTCGCAGAGTATCATATTGTTTGAAAGAGCGTTCAGTCCGTAATAAAGAGCATCGCCCGACTGAAACAGTTCCTGTGTGGTGAACGGAACAAATACAGCCGTGCTTGAGGTAGTCAGTCCACGCTTGATTTCAATGTCATTGATACCGATAGGGACACAAGCCATCAAGCCGTCCTCCTGCTGATAATCAAGCCTTTTGAGCTGACAGTTATACTTCTGAGCGATACCCTGTTCCTGAAAGATGATATTATCGAGCTTACGCTTTGTGTCGGCTGTGTTCATAATCAGAATTGTTGCCATAAACAAGCGCTCATTTCTGCTCTGGAGGTCATTTAGAAGATTTTTCGCTTCCTTTCCGAAGGTGTTTATATCTGACGGCATAATGTCGATATCATAGCCGTTGCGGAAAGCTTTTTTCTGTTCCTCCATTTTCATCTTGTCAAGGTCGGTGATTTTTCGCTTAACAGTCTTGATAGCCTTGTTCTGGTTTACCGACTGGAGATGAATGGACAAGGTGATATTATGCTCAATGTTCAGAAAATCCGCAAGCATACGGTCTGACATTTCGCTTGCAAGTATCTGAACGAATGATACCGCACCATATTTTCCGCTCATTTTGAAGCTGTTGCCCTTTGTGAAATCAAAGGACGACGGAGCAATGAAATCCTTGACGGACAGTCCCGACTGCGGGAGCAAGTCCCAAGAAAATTTGAATTTCTCTCTGCCGTCGGGATTAAAACAGCGGTGCATAATCTGCAAGCGCTCCGAACCATTCATGGAATTTGCCGTTACACCCATCGTTTTGAAGTTACTGATAATGTCGGTTTCAATACGTTCAAGCTTCGGCTTTGCTTCCTTTATTGACTCCGCTTCAATTCCGAATGTGATATACTTTGTCTTAACAAGACCGTTGTTTCCTTTGGCAAGCTGATTTTTCAGCATATCCGTGTATTCACGGCGAATGTTGTTGAAGTCATCTTCCTGCTCTGAAATTTCAAGCAGCTTGTTGAATTCATCAACATCGGCAATCTGATTTAGAAACGAGAGCTGAACACCGACTGTGCTGTCAAAATAGTTGAGAAAGTCACAGTAATTCTCGAAAATCGATGTCTTGTCCTCGTTCTGAGCAAGCTGATAGTTGATGTCATAGAACTGGATTGTCTTGTTGTAGAGCTTGTCGTTCACACGGCAAATGCCGTCCTTGAACATCTGACGAAATAGCTTGCTGTATCTGTCGGAAAGTGAGGTTAAAATGACAGACAAGATTACAGCTTTATACTGCCGTCTTTCGCAAGATGATATGTTGGACGGCGAGAGCAACAGTATCACCAACCAGAAAGCAATTTTACAGAAATTCGCTGAGGACAACGGCTTTCCCAATCCGACTTTCTATGTCGATGATGGAGTGAGCGGTACGACTTGGGAGCGTGAGGGTTTCAAAGCGATGATGGCTGACATTGAGGACGGCAAGGTCGCAACGGTTATCACCAAAGACCTTTCAAGGCTCGGTCGTGACTACCTGAAAACGGGTGAACTGATCGAGATGGTGTTCCCCGACTATGATGTGCGTTACATTGCCGTCAACGATAATGTTGACACAGCGAAGTCCGAGAATGAACTGCTTGCTTTCAAAAATATCTTCAATGACTGGTACGCCCGTGACTGCTCAAAGAAAATTCGTGCTGTGTTCAGGGCAAAGGGACAGTCGGGCAAGCACCTGTGTCCGCCCGTGTACGGCTACAAGAAGTCCGAAACGGATAAAAACCTGTGGGTAATTGACGAGCCTGCTGCTGAGGTGGTACGCAAGATATTCAAGCTCTGCATTGACGGCTATGGTCCGGTGCAGATAGCCCGTATCTTGACCGAACAGGGTATCCCTACGCCGACTGCCTACGCATTGTTGCAAGGTCGTGACAACGGCAGACACAATGCTAAAGCATACCGTTGGGGTGCGCAGACAATTGCCCATATTCTTGAACGCTATGAATACTGCGGTCATACTGTCAACTTCCGCACAAAGATGAAGTCCTACAAAGTGCATAAGATCGTCTACAATCCGCAGGAAGAATGGCAGATTTTCGAGAATACGCAAGAGCCTATTATCACGCAGCAGACCTTTGACTTAGTGCAGGAACTCCGCAAGCACAAGCGCAGACCGCAACGCTCTGAGGTAGTAAATCCGTTCGCAGGAATGGTGTACTGTGCCGACTGCGGAGAGAAGATGTACCTGAGCCGCCGTAAGAATGAGCGTCCCGAACAGGAGCATATGCGTTGTTCTACATACGCTAAAGAACAGGACAAATGCACTGTCCACTATATCCGCACCTGTGTTCTCAACGAAATTGTCCTCGGTGAGCTGAACAAGCTCCTTGCGATGGTGAGAGAGAACGAGGATGAGTTTATTCAGACCGCTATGAGTAATTCCGTTCAGCGCAAGTCCTCGGAGTTTACTAAGGCGAAAAAGACCTTAAAGCAGGCTGAAAAGAGAATTGCTGAACTGGACAAGCTGTTCACAAGGCTCTATGAGGATAATGTCCTCGGCAGGCTGTCGGACGAGCGTTTCACGATGTTGTCCGCAGGATATGAGGAAGAACAGGCAAAGCTGAAAGCTACCGTTGCGGAACTTACTGCCTTTGTCGAAACGGCTAAACAGAAGTCCTACGATGTGACGGCTTTTCTGAAAGTCGTACACAAGTATGAGCATATCGAAACGCTCACGCCTGAGATCATGCACGAATTGATTGATAAGATCATCGTCCACGAACCCGACAAGTCCAGTGGAAAGCGTGTGCAGGATATTGAGATACACTTCCGCTTTGATGTGGCGGTGACTACCATATCCGTAGAAACAGGTAAATATGGAAAAAAGGTCGCATAACCGATGGTGTTATGCGACTACACTAAGGGAGAAAAAACTTCTATATCACTACTGCACTTTAGCACCGGGGTTATCGTTGCCGTAGCCTTCGAGAAGATTTATTACGCCCCATACACCAAGACCTGCACCGAGGGCGATAACGAGTGTCTGGAGAGTGCCGATTGCTGAATTAAAGAATTCCATATTGTTTTTCCTTTCAAAAATGGGCAGAAAAAAAGCTACTGAATTTCGTTTTCAGTAGCTTTTTCTGCTTGTTCGGTTATTATTTCAGGCGTACAGTCATAAACCTCAACGGTATCGGTTGGTTTGACTTTCAGCTTGTGAGAGATAAAGCGTTCAATGTCGAATGAGTTGTGTTCATCTGCATCGGACGTAAGGCTGTATTTCGGATGCTTCAATAAATCATATTTGTTTGACAGAAAAGGTCTGACACCTCTGAGCTGCAAAATACACTTACTGCCGTCCATAACGCTGATTTCGTCCATTGACATCAATTCCTTGCCAACTTTCTGATAATTCAGAGAGTGGGAAGTTTCTTTACCTCTGCTTTCGCCTGTGTTATACAGGTCAATTGTTTCTTTTCCGAGAATTTCGGAAAGCTCTTTGAGCGTTCCTTTTTCCTTACCACCGAGGAACAGCATTGTGTCGCAGTTTCCGATGATAGTGTCCGCATTGTCCTTGTAGAGTGCCTTTAACTGACTCTGTGCCTGTAAGATAATTGAAGCCGATATTTCACGGCTTCTGATAGTGGCAATAAGCTTGTCGAACTTAGGAATAGAGCCAATGTTTGCAAATTCATCAAGGATAAAGCGAACGTGAACGGGTAATCTGCCACCGTATTTGTCGTCGGCTTTGTCGCACAGGAGGTTGAAAAGCTGAGTATACATAATCGCTACGATAAAATTAAAAGTATCATCGGTGTCCGAGATAATGACAAAAAGTGCCGTCTTTTTATCGCCTAACGTATCAAGCTCAAGCTCGTCGTACTCCATAATGTCACGAAGTTCCTTGATGTCAAAAGGTGCTAGTCTTGCACCGCAAGAAATAAGGATTGATTTTGCGGTTTTACCCGCCGCAAGCTTATATTTCTTATATTGCCTGACTGCAAAGTGGTCGTGATTTTTCTGTTCAAGCTCCTCAAAAAGCTCATCTACGGGGTTTTTGAAGTCCTCGTCGTCCTCCTTTGCTTCACTCATATTTATCATATCTATGAGCGTAATCATATTTTTCTCATCGTCCGCCGCTTCGTACCAGATATAGCCTATAAGTGCCGAATAGTACAGTCTTTCAGCCTTTACCCAGAAATCCTCGCCGCCCTGACTGCCTTCGCCTTTGGTGTTTGCAATAAGGGCATTGACGAATTTCAGAATGTCTTTCTCTGAATGGATATACTCAAACGGATTGTAGTGCATAGATTTTGCAAAATTGATTGTGTTTACGACCTTGATGTTGTAACCACCCTCTTTGAGAGCGTTTCCGACTTCAAGCAAGACTGTCCCTTTCGGGTCAGTTACTACATAGGACGAGTGCATTTGCAGTAAATTCGGTTTTACGAAAAACCTTGTTTTACCCGAACCTGAACCACCGATAACGAGAATGTTTTTGTTTCGGGAGAATTTCGCTCCTGCCTTTGGTCTGCTTTCCATTGTGAGCCGTTCGGTTTCCGTCAGAATTACGTTATCCTCGAACTTATCAGCCGTATATGGCTTGATGTCCTCGGCAGTACCCCAACGGGCAGAGCCGTATTCACAGCCTTTTCGGTATTTCTTTGCGTTCTTGCCTTTGACGTAGATTACAAGCATAACCAAACCGCCGCAAGCTAATCCGACAAGTAGGTCAATCGGATTAAAGCTAGGCAGAGGATTACTGAACATACCGCCGATGTCGCTGACGGTATTCATAATCTTGTCACCGATATTCGCTCCACCGTTTGCCGCCTGATAGGTCTGTGAAATCTTATTTGCAAAGTACCCGAACATTACAAGAGGGAGGAACTTAATGACTTTTTGTTTGTTGAACTTCATTACAACTCCGCCTCCCTCGATTTGCTCTTTTCACGGGAGCGTTCCTTGTTCTTTGCCTTGACCTGCTCTGCAACATTACGGAGCTTCTCACGGATAGGCGTTTTCTTGGATTTTGTCAGTTCATTCGCCGCAAACTCCTTAAATGCCATTGTCAGAACGTCGTTGTTTTTCGCTTTGAAGAACACAAGATATTTGGGCGGTTCTTCTGTGGTATCCTTTTTGAGAGCGTAATCAATGCCGTACTTTCGGGCGGTTTTGTCAAAGGACTTGATGTTCTTGTCGGTGACTTCAATGCTCGTAAGCTCTCCGCCGCCCTGAACAAGGTGTTTGACGGACTGCTTGCCCTTGTAGATATGCGGTTTCTTGTTTTTCTGTGCGTCAAGAAACGCCTTAACCGCACCTTTCAGGACTTTCGCCGTCATTTTGCCTGTTTTCACCGACAGGGCAACGGTTTTCTCTGTGTTTTGTTCCTGCATTTATGACCTCCTTTGTAAGCCCTGTGGAACGGGAAATGCTAAGGGATTTTGAGTTGATAGCTCATAACGACCTCCTTAATGTATAAAAAAACAGCCAAACTGTTAAGCTTGACTGCTATGTAATATTCGGTTTTATATGCTTGACAAATTGAATTTATAATCAACTTAAATCAAGAGTTGTGTATCCAAACTCTTGAATAAGTTTTTGCAAATAATGAAAATCATCAATATTTCTACTTTTTGAGAAAAGACCTTTTTTATTAAACAGAATTTTATCGTGTGCATAAAAGGTGTATAACTCTATATACGGTGGATTAACGGTTATATCTCTTTCACCAATACACTTCCCACTGCTGTTTGGATATTTACGTTTAAAATTAAAGGCACATTCCTCATACGTTAACCAATGAAAGTCACGAAATTTTATTCCGTGTGTGTCGATATTAACAATACTATCATAGTCAACTTCTTTAATCTCAATATGAAAATAATGATGTTTTGATTTGAAGTATTCAACAGCTTCATCAATATGCTCCAAATAATAAGTTGCTTGTTGTTCGGTCAGCTTATGTTCCCACGGTTCGTTATTAGCCATTCCAGTTTTTCCGTATGGGTATGCAGCCATACAAAACCTCACTTCAGGCTGTAACCATTTTACAATTAAAAAATCATTTTCTTCAAGCAATATCTCTGCTTGACCTGTTGATAATATCCTTGTTTTTATTGCTTCAGTTTCAGTTGTCACAGATACCATTTCCTCCGATAAAGTCGATTTGTCGTTGAGCCTATTATACCACATTTTCACTGGTATGTAAAGGCGGATACGCTATCCGCCGTATAAATCGTGATTGACTTCTGCCGAGTAATAATTACTGATGGTGACGGGAGCGTTATAAATAACCGCTTTCAGATATGCCTTGATATTCCGCACCTTTGTCGTATTGCTTTTCAGGCAACCGAAAATATATTCGATATGCTCAGAGTTGATTTTGAGCATACGGCTCTTAACAAGCTCCTGCGGAACATCGTCCTGTGCAATTCGGATTGTGTCGGCATTTGAGCAGATACATTCAAGCATTATCTCGATTATCTCATCAAGCTGTTCTCTGTCATATTGTGCAGAGAGAATGTCGTACTCGATATTATCGTAGATTACTTGCTTGTATGCGTCTATCGCTTCTATCCCATCAGGATAAGATTGATTGATACTTAATAAATCAGTATTTTGTATTTCTGTACTTGATTGCTTATTACTTAATTGTGTGAGGTTTTCCGCATACGGATTTACCGCTTGCGGATTTTCTGCACACGGTTTTTCCGTAAGCGGTTTTTCGTAAATGGTGTACTCATTTCGTGACATTCGTCCGTTTTCATCACGGGACTGTTCCAACGTGAGATAATGGTTTTCCTGAAGTTCTTTCAGCGTTGCCCGAATACAGCTTACGCCGTCCTTGCAGATTTGAGCAAATCCCACAACGGAGTATTCCCAGTCGTCGGGTAATGATAACATTAAGGATAAAAGTCCTTTGGCTTTCAGCGACAGGTTTCTATCTCGTAAATGGAAGTTTGCCATTGTTGTGTAGTCCCTGTTTTTCTCTACACGGAACACTTCGGACATTATCTGTGATTTCCGATTGTAATGACAATGTTGCCGTCATCGTCACCTGTAACAGAGAACAAGTTGCTGTCATGCTTGCCGATGAAACGCTGTTCCACTTCATACGCCACGAAATCGTTCAGCTCCGTGAGGAACACGTCCATTTCAAGGAGCATATCGAAAAGCTCGTTGTAGTGCTTGATGAGCATTTCTGTCTGCCTTTTCGTCAGCGATAAGTTTTTGTTCAAAACAGGGTTGACAAAATCGTTGAAGTATGCTTCACAGGCTTCGTCAATCAGTTCACCGAAGCTGTCGTTGACCTCATTAAGCTCTGAAATAAATTCAAAAAAGTCCTTGACATCTGCTTCGGTTTGTGCATTGGACGGCTGAAAAGTTTTTGCTGATTTGGGGTTGACAAACGGAGAAGATTGTGCTTCGGCGTTACCGAAAATTTCTTCAAAAAATCTCTTGACATTCTCCTCGTTTTGTGTTATTGGTGCTGTTCCTCTGATATTTTCTTTTGCCATTGTAATAATCCGCCTTTCATTCGGTTAATTTCATACGATTGAAACAGAAAAGTCCTGTACACGACGGTTTACCGTCTGATACAGGACTTCTTTAATCTATTAACCGAGTTCTAGGCTCATCACCAAAGTGATGTCCGTCCACTGACTTTCACGCAAGTATCGCCCGTTTGCCTTTTGAAAGGCTCTCGCCATTTCAAAGGTTATCGGGAAATCCCATTGTATAGCGATTTGTGGACTAATCCCTATCACGTATAGCTGCCTG
>Ga0116173_1004301_pt1 | contig 10356 bp, 7 predicted proteins | sample AD_UKC085_MetaG_FD_89800 | JGI IMG/M metagenome (GOLD analysis project Ga0116173, IMG submission 89800) | Active sludge microbial communities of municipal wastewater-treating anaerobic digesters from USA - AD_UKC085_MetaG | ecosystem: Engineered > Bioreactor > Anaerobic > Digestate | place: USA...
AATCTCGGATAATTTTTTCAGGCGGGATTGCTGGTAGGAAACGATCTTCTCAATAAATTCAAGCTCAACCCCCTCCCCCGTCCGCGGATTTTTGTATACGGTTTGGCCGCCGGATTTTTCCTCGCTCAAATAACCGGCGGAAACAAAATATGGCAGACAGAGCTTGGCCAGATCGCCCGGAGCGCAGTTTTTGATATAACAGGAATTCAAATAATCCAACCGCGCCGAATTGAACACCGCTCCCCCTTTCTGTACTTTGTCAAAAGAAAAATCGCGGATTAATTCCGGCATCAAATAAATTTCCTTTTCCGTCCCCGGATTCCAGCCCAAAAACGCCGTAAAATTAATCAACGCTTCGGGAAGATACCCTTGCCGGCGGTATTCGGTAACGCCAACCGCGCCATGGCGCTTGGAAAGCTTGCTCCGATCGGCACCCATAATTATCGGCAAATGCGCGTATTCCGGTCGAGGCAACCCCAGCGCCTCTTGGATGAGAATCTGCTTGGGAGTGTTGGAAATATGATCTTCGCCGCGAATCACGTGAGTGATTCCCATTTCAAAATCGTCAACCACCACGGTGAAATTATAAAGTGCGTTCTCAAAATCCTTGGCGATCACAAAATCGCCAATCAAAGATCCGTCAAATTCTATTTCCCCGCGCACCAAATCGTTGAATTTTATTTTCTTGCTTTCGGCACGGAAACGAATCACCGATTTCCTTCCGCAAGAAATCAATTCCCGGGCTTCTTCAGGCGAAATTGTGGCGCATTTTCCCGAATAGATCGGCGCTTCGCCGCGCGACATTTGATATTGGCGGTGTGCTTCCAATTCCTCGGACGAACAAAAACAGTGGTACGCTTTGCCCCGGTCAACCAATTTTTCCAGATATTGCTTGTAAATTTCCGCTCTTTGAGTTTGATAAAACGGACCCTCATCCCAATTCAAACCCAGCCACCTCAATCCGTCCAAAATATCATCGGCATATTCTTTTTTTGAACGCTGGCGATCGGTGTCCTCCAAACGCAAAACTATCTTGCCGCCTTTCTGCTTGGCAAAAATATAGTTAAAAAGGGCCATCCGCAAAGTTCCGACATGCATAAAACCCGTCGGCGACGGCGGCATCCTCACGCGCACCGGCGTTGTCCTGTTCTGATTTTCTTTATTGTTTTCGTCCATATCATTTTCAAAGACACTGCGTCAATCATCGTTGAGAAACATATTTTGCGATATGATCCGCGATTGTCTCTCCCGCCGCCGGACGGGCGAATTGGGCCGCGGCTTCGGCCATCGCCGCCGTAGATTCCGGCGTCGCGAACAAGTCGTTGATTTTTTCCAAAAACAAATGGCGGGTGAAATTTCCTTCCTCCATCACCAACGCGGCGCCGGTCCGGGCATAAGCGTAGGCGTTTTTCACTTGATGATTTTGGGCGGCTTCGGGTAAAGGAATTAAAATCCCGGGTTTTTTCATCGCCGCGATTTCAAAAATACTGCCCGAACCGGCGCGGCTCACAATCAAATCCGCGGCGGCATAAACATCGGCCATAACTTTTTCGCCGGCAAATCCCAGCGGATGATAATATTCCAGCGCCTCGGGCTTAGCCATGATTTTGGATTCTTTGGAAACTTGATCAATGTTGCGCGGCCCCGCAATATGGATAATTTCATATGATTGCAAAAGCTCCGCCAAGGCATCCAAAATTTTATCGTTGATTCTTTGCGCGCCTTGAGATCCACCGACAATTAAAATCAGCGGCCGGCCGCCTTTCAGCCCCAACGCTTTTGCCGCTTCCTCTTTGGAGCCATCCATTATCTGAGCGCGAACGGGATTACCCAGCGGAACCGTTCTGCGATTTAGAAATCCTTCGGTTTCCGGGAATGAAGTGAATATCACCGAAGCATAACGAACCGTTTTTTTAACCGCCATCCCGGCAACTACGTCCGATTCCTGCAAAAAAATGGGGATTCGCAAAATCCAGGCCGCCAACGCCACCGGAAAAGAACCATATCCCCCTTTGGAAAAAACCGCGTCGGGATTGATAAAAAGAAGCAAGAACAGAGACTGCAAAAATCCCAAAGGAATCTTGATTAAAAGGTCAATGACATTCTGGACTATCGCGGCCGGATTGGCGTAACGCCTCATTTTCCCCGCCATAATTGTGCGCACCTTAATGTGTTCTTTGGCCAAAACAACTTTGCAAAAATTATCTTTCGGCCCCAAATATGAGAGCTTAACGGAATCTCCGTATTTTTTACGCAAAGCGCGCGCCACCGCCACAATCGGATAAATATGCCCGCCGCTACCGCCGCCGGTAAAAAGTATTTTCATTGATTCAAAATTAGACCTACTGCTTAAATATTTACGCGACGAAATTTTCAGATTTCGTGCGAGCCGAATGAGGAATGAAGAAGGCATATTGGCTTAAATATGCCGAGGATTGACGAATTCGGCGTCGCCGAAATATGGAAATTGCAGTAGTAAATATTTAAGCAGTAGGTCTATTAAATTATCTAACCGATTCACGAATATCAATATGGTTCATTCTACAATAAACCCGGACATTTTTAAAGCTTTCTCTCCGCCGCGGCACGGGAAATATTGAGTAGCAAGCCGACCGCCGCCAATTCCACAATCATTGCCGTCCCCCCGTAACTGATAAACGGTAAGGGAATCCCGCCCAAAGGCACCATTCTGGCGGCGGCGGCGATATTGATTATCGCCTGAACGGTAATCCAAAAAGTAATACCGGCGGCGGCCAGAGATTCAAATTTATTGCGACTCCGGCGGACGACTGCAAATCCCCGCCAGGCGAAGACGGCAAAGATTACGATAAGAGCGGCGGCGCCGACAAATCCCAATTCATGCGCGTAGGGCGCAAAAATAGAATCTCCGATCAATTCAGGCAAAAAAGTATATTTTTGCGATGAGGCGCCGAATCCCTGACCGAAAATGCCGCCCGAACCGACAACGATCAGCGCCTGTCCGGATTGATAACCCTTGCCCAAGGGATCGCTTTCGGGAGAAAGCCACGAGGTCAAACGATCCGCCCGATAGGGAGCCAGCCAAACCAAGACCACCAACGACAAAAAACCGGCAAAAACGATAAAAAGCGAATGTTTAATCGGAGTTCCCGCCAAAAAATACATCACGCACGCCGTGAGCGCAACGACTCCAAAAGTGCTCATATCCGGCTGTTTTAGAAGTAAAAGTCCGATCAAACCCACCACAACAACAAACGCCGCCAGCGTATTTTGAAATTCCTGTCCGGAATTCTTCCCCGACAACTTCCTCTCGGTGCGGGAAGCCAGCCAGCTGGCAAGATACAAAATAAAGACCGGTTTTAAAATTTCCGCCGGCTGAATGGTGGCAAAGCCCAAATGAATCCATCTTTTCGCGCCGCCGGCAGAAAACCCGAATCCCGGAACAAAAATCAAGAACAACAAGACAATAGAAATCAGCAATAAGGGCGGCGCCAGTTTCCGCATCCATGACAGCGGAATTTTATAAGCCAAAACTCCCGCCAACAATCCGGGCAAAACACCGAATATCAATTGGTGGCGGATCAAATAATAGCTGTCGCCATATTTCACTTGAGCCATCGTCGCCGAGGCGCTGGAAAGTATCATTACCCCCAAAAGCAACGCGGCGGCAACGGCGGCCAACAAAATAAAATCCGGTTTTTGCGCTTGTTCTTGAGGCGCCATTTTTTTATTTTTTTTGGTTATCTTTTGCCGCAAACAAACGCCCGCCATCAACCAGACATTCTTTGAATTGCCGGCCGCGATCGGCATAATCCGCAAAACCGCCGAAGCTCGCGGCGGCGGCGGAAAGTAAACATATTTTCCCCTTTTTTGTTTTTGCAAAAACCGAATCAACCGCTTCCCGCATATCAGCCGCCGGACAATATGACAACTCGCGAAAACGATCGGTTTGCCCTGACGATTCAGCTTGTTTTTTAATCTCGCGCCAAATTTTTATCCCCGTAGCCGGAAGCATAACAAGATTGCGAATATTACTGCTTAAAACTGATCGCGCCAATTTATCAAACGGTTGATTCCGATCAAATCCGCCCGCGATCAGCGTCTGCACCCGCGGCCCCAGCGCCTCAATGGCCGCCACCGCACTTTCCTGAATCGTTGATAACGAGTCATTATAACAATCAATGCCGCCGAAGTTGCCAATAAGTTCCAAGCGATTCGGCAGAGGTTTAAAATCGGCAATCGCCGCGTTAATAACATTATCGGCAATTCCCAATAACCGCCCGACAATCGCGCCGATTTTCGCGTTTTCCATATTAAATTTTCCCACCAACGCGGTTTTGCCCGTAAATTGCCAGTTATCGGCAGTAAAATCAATTTTTTGTGCTTTGGTTTTCTTCAACCACGGGATAATTTCCTTAATCCGGCCATTATAGATAAAATAATCGTTTTCCGTTTGATGCAAACATATATTCATTTTTGAAAGAATATATTCGTTATAGTTTTTATAATAATCCAAATGTTCCGGATATATATTCGTTGTTATGGCAATATGAGGGCTTTGCTTTAAGTTATATAATTGATGCGCCGAAAGCTCGCAAACAAAAAACGTGTTTTTATCCGCCCGCGGTAAATAAGACAGCATCGGTTCACCGATATTCCCCAGCAGGAGTGTTTTTTTACCCGATCTTTTGATGATTTCGTAAATAATGGAAGCAGTGGTGCTTTTTCCCTTGGTGCCGGTGATGCCGATAATCATTCCCGGGCACTCTTTAAAAAATATTTCCGTTTGGGAAGTGATGGCGCCCCTCTTGAAGGCCCTTTCCACCGGCGGCAAATGAATGGGAATTCCCGGAGATTTAACGACCAGATCGTAATTATCCAGCGCTTCCAAATAGCCGTTACCGCCCCAAAAACGCACCTGCGGATTTTCCGCCAGCAAACCGCGGGCCGCCGGTCCCAATTTTTCAATCTCGGCCCGATCCGCGGCGGCAATTTGAACAGCGGGATATTTTTCCAAAAAATAGCGCAAACTATCGGTCCCTTCCCGCGCCAGCCCCAGAATCAATATTTTTTTACCGGAATAATTCTTCATACCGTAATATTTTATCATAAAAATAAGCCGAATACCAACAAAAAAAAGGAGAGGTGGAAACGTTTCCCTCAATCATCCCGAAGACCGGTTCGGAACGCTTGGCGAAAACGCTTCTCAGAGCTCTCCTTGCTTGATAGGGCGGGATCGCCGTCCCCATAAAAGAGATTATTCCGAAAATAATTTTGTTTCTTTCAAAAAATCCGCTCTTTTGAAAAAAATCATTTTCGAATCTTCCGTTTTTAATGTACCTTCCTTTCGCCCGCATTCTCCCTCACCGACAGTATCATTTTATGCCTTCCCCAGAATATGTCAAATAAAGTTATCCACATCCGGCGGGAAATGCCGACAAAAATCGTCAAGGCCGGCGCGAAGCGTAGCTTCAAATTTTTCGGGCAAACAATGATTTTTATTCCACAATAACAAAAGCTTGCCGCTTTTTGATTTCATATCGCCATACTTCGGCAAAAACTTTTTTTCAAATACTTGCAACAAAGCAGGTAAGTCCCGACCTTCCTTTTTTGCGGCAACCAGCGACAAATAAAACGCCGCGCGGGTTTCGGCAAACGTGCCCACGCACTCAAACGGCTTCGCCTCCCCTTCTCCCAACAACTGCGCCATCAACGGCAAAAGTTTTTTGTTTTCAAAAAAGTTTTTGCTGAAAATTTTTATTGCTTGTTTTTCGCCGACAAAGGGATAAAGCATAACAAACACCGACAAACATTTGGGACATTCGCCGCACCAGCCGATATTTTTATTCTGCCGGTTTTTTGTCGTAAACGGGTTGTTGCAACTGATAAATTTTGGAAAATATTCGGGATATCGCGAAAACAGCATCGCGATTTGCAATTCATAAAGCGGCCGCAGGATTGAAAAATAATCAACGTTTTCCGCCAGATATTTTTTTGAATATGCCTGGAATTTCTTTTCAAAATCAAACGACTTGGAATATTGATGGTTTATCTCTTTTTTTAAATATTTGACGTTGCCCTCGTTGGAACTTCTCTCTTGGGAAATGGCAATACGGCCGCAATCAAAAAGCGTGGCAATGGCAACGGAATAAAACGACAACAACGAGGAGAACGGCGTGTGTCCGTTTAAAAATCCTTCCTTTTTCATCACCGCGAGACGCGGGTCAATCTGCCGGAAAACCGTTGCGCACGGACCGCCGGCGGCCGCGCAGACCCGCGCCAACGATTCATTGGGATTAAGCGCGAACAGCATCGTTTTTTGCCGCGCTTTTCGCAACAATTCAACTGTCACCAGCGAATCCTTGCCGCCGCCCATCGGCGCTAAAATGCGGGAAGAAAATTTTTGCACAAGCGGACAAGGATATTTTCGCGGCCTTTTGAAATTGATTTCAAATTCGGGAACGATAAACGGCAACTTGTTCTCAAAAAAGAATTGCCCCATCCCCCGTTTAAATAAGTCCTGCCAAAATTTGATTTGCGTTTTGTCCAGGTAGCCGGCGTTGACGACAATTTTAGGCGCGCAAACCGCTTTCCAATAGCTGGGCATTTCGGCCAATCCCAAGTGAAACACGAAATTAGAGATTGCTTCTTCCCCGATTTTTTTGATTTGTTTTTTATCAATGCCGCAAATGGAAATCTCCGGACAAAATTCCCGATCGCCCGTCAAAAACAAAAAATTCGCGGACAAATCTCCGCTCTTCGCGCTCCAATTAAAGCTTTCATAAACAAATTCCGGATATTTTTTTCGCAAGTACCTTAAATTAATTTTATGCATCAGTTTATGGATGGTATCTTCAGTGGAATATTCAACCCCTTACCCCATTAAACGGATCGCCACCCCCACCGCGGCAAAAATAATTCCCAAAATCCAAAAACGCATCGTCACACTGTGCGCCGGCCAGCCAATCGCCTCAAAATGATGATGTATCGGCGTGGAAAGCCAGAGTTTTCTTTTCAAGATTTTCTTGTGCGCCAACTGGACAATCACCGATCCCGCCTCCATCACCAGCAATCCCGCGATTACCGGTAGCACCACCACCGAATCCGTCAGGAATGCCGCCACTGCCATCGCCGAAGTGAGTCCCAAAGCGCCGGTTTCGCCCATATAAAATTTTGCCGGCGGAATATTAAACCACAAAAACGCGAACAGCGCGCCGCAAATAATCGCGCAAAAAGTCGCCAGGTCCGCTTTTCCCTGCGAAAAAGCAATCAGTGCAAACGCCGCAAAGATGGAAACGAACGCGCCGCCGGCCAAACCGTCCAGGCCGTCAATCACGCCGCCGGCCCAGGAGGCCAGCATCACAATGACAAAAAGCGGAATGTAGAACCAGCCAATGAAAATATCAATGCCGCCGGGAAAATCGCCCGCCAAAGGAATATGCATTGTTTCATAGCCCAGTTTCTCGTAGAACCACCAGCCGCCCACCAATCCGATGATCGCCACCGCCAGCAGGCGGCGCTTGAAGGTGATGCCGCCGCCGATATACTTGCCGCCGCCGTAAACGGTTAAAATATCGTCGGCCAGCCCGATCAGTGATCCCACCACCAGCGCAAACAGCGGAAGCCAAACTTGTTCGCGCGACAAAAAATCAAGCAAAACGAACCACCACGGCGCGCTGATGCCCAAATTTTGCCAAATCCAATCGGGTGCCGCAGAAACCATTGAAAAGAACAGCGCCACCAGCAATACCGATGCCCAGATTAACAATCCGCCACCGCGCGGCACCGAAGTTTCCCGCTCTTTGTGCAGAGAATGGAAAACCGAAGCTTCTTCGCCGGTGATGGTTTTTTGGCGAGCGTTTTTTTTCCAAAATTTAATGCGACGCAAAAAAACGATCAAACGAGGCGCGGCCAGAAACGCGATGATGGAAGTGACCGCGGTAAAAATCAGCATGCGGATGATATTGAAAGTGAATAATGTCATAAAAATCGCTAATAATTATTGCTGAAATTCACGATTTTTTGCATTTCGGCCACACGGCTTTCGGCGTTCGCCGATCCCAGCAAAACGCCGATGTAGCGCCATCCGTTCGCGCCGTCAAACACTGCAATCATACATCCCCCCGCTTTTTCGGTATAGCCGGTTTTACCGCCAACCAAAGTTTGGCCTTCCCATAGCGCAAAATCAAAAATTCCGTTTTGCGTGCGGTAAAATCCCGGGGTTTTGGTAGTGGCAAAAATTTCAGGATGGAACTCCAAAATATTCTTGGAGAGCGCGAGCAAATCCCGCGCCGTGGAATAATTGAACCGGCCGTCGTCCAAATCCAATCCGGTGGCATTGAAAAATTCGGTGTCCGAAAGCCCAATCTCGCCGGCGGCGCGGTTCATCGCGTCCACAAATTCGTTCTCGCCCATTAATTCCGCCAGCGCCCAAGCCGCATCGTTGCTGGAATAAAAAAGCATCAAATCAAGCAATTCTCTGACGGTGCGGATTTCCCCGAAGAACAGATTGCCGGAAACCGGCACGTCGGGTTGTCCGGCCGCCGCGGCGCTAATAAAAACAATTCCTGAAGGATTGTAAATTTCGGGATTTTCCAAAACCACTCTGGCAGTCATCAGTTTTGTCAATGAAGCAATGGGCAATATTTCATCGGCGTTTTTTTCAAAAATCATTTTTTCTCTTCCCGCCGCGCTGGCGCGAGAACACAACGCCGCTTTAGCTTCCAGTTCCATTGTGGGCCTGAATGGCGGTGAAACAATCACTATCTCTCTTATCGGCGCGGAGATCTGCGCGTAGAGATAATTTTCCAGCTTCACCTGGCCGCAGTCAATCGCCCAGCAGACTCCGCCGCCGAAGACCAAAGCGACAGCAAAGCCAAACCACCTTCTGGCAACGGAATTTCGTTTTTTCGCCCGCTTCTTGGGCGGTAATGGCAAAGAAATATAGGACCTGATCATTTCAACAACTTTTCTTTTTAAGAATCGCCAAACCAAGTTCTTCCAATTGAACCGCGTCAACCGGCGATGGAGAGCTTAGCATCAAGTCGCGATTGTCCCCCGTTTTGGGAAATGCCATCACTTCGCGGATATTCGGTTCGCCCAGTAAAACCGCCATCAGACGATCTATCCCCGGCGCCATGCCTCCGTGTGGCGGCACGCCATAGGAAAACGCTTCAAAGTAATGCGGAAATTGTTTTCTGGTTTCTTCCGGCGAATGCCCCAAAACTTCAAAAATCGCCGAAAAAGTTTCCATATCGGTATTGCGCAAACTGCCCGAGAATATTTCAAAGCCGTTCAGCGCCATGTCATATTGCCACGCTAAAATTTTTTCCGGCTCCGTTTTTATTCGTTCCGGGTCGTTTTCCCGCGGCATAGTAAAAGGATGATGCATCGCGTTCCATCTCTTGTCCCCTTCAAGCCATTCAAACATCGGAAATTCGGTGATGAAGCAAAACGCCAGTTCGTCGGGATCATTTTTGTTTTCGCGCAGATCGGGCTTGTCGGTGCCGTATCGCTCCATCGCTTCCTTATACGTCAAACGGGGAAACGGAATTTTGGTAATTCTCTTTTGCGGAAACAATCCTTTTACCATTCCCGCGAACATCTCTTCGGCCAAAGCCAAAATTTCCGCTTCGTCGGCAAACGACATCTCAATATCCAATTGCGTGTGCTCCGCTTGCCGGTCCGCCCGCGGGTCTTCATCGCGCAAACAGCGCGCCACTTGAAAATAACGTTCCAGTCCGGCGACCATCAGCAATTGTTTGTATTGTTGGGGGCTTTGCGGCAAAGCGTAAAAACTTCCTTTCTGCAAGCGCGCCGGTACCAGAAAATCGCGCGCGCCTTCGGGAGTGGATTTGGTCAATATCGGCGTTTCCACTTCCACAAAATTTCTCGCGGACAAAAATTGGCGCAAATGATTGACCACTTTATGGCGCATCACCAGATTGCGGCGCAGGCGCGGACGGCGCAAATCCAAGTAGCGGTATTTGAGCCGGTTATCTTCACCGATCTCATAACCGTCACCGTCAACGGCAATAGGTAACGTTTGCGCCCTTGATAAAACTTTCAGCTCGTCAATGACAATCTCTACGCCGCCGGTGGGGATCTTGTCGTTTTTCATTTTTTCCGGGCGCTCGTTAACAATACCGCAAAATTCCACCACCCACTCGGGACGCACTTCTTTGGCCAAATCAAAAAACGGCGCCTTCGGAAAGACCACCGACTGGATCACCCCGCTGGCATCACGCAAATCAAAAAAAATCAGCTTGCCATGAGCGCGCACCGTCTGCACCCAGCCGCACAAGCGCACATTCCGCCCGACAAGCCCGGGCGTTTGGCCAATCATCGTTCTCGGCAATTGTTTTTCCATATCCATAG
>Ga0116173_1004302_pt1 | contig 10354 bp, 9 predicted proteins | sample AD_UKC085_MetaG_FD_89800 | JGI IMG/M metagenome (GOLD analysis project Ga0116173, IMG submission 89800) | Active sludge microbial communities of municipal wastewater-treating anaerobic digesters from USA - AD_UKC085_MetaG | ecosystem: Engineered > Bioreactor > Anaerobic > Digestate | place: USA...
AAAACATCGGCATTAACTGTGGTACTGTCACCTCAATTTCATTTTTATTTCTTAATCTTAATCTCAGGCTTCTTACCGCCTTTTTTTGGATATTAAGTCGATATTTTTTCCCTCGTAAACTTATTTCTTCCATATTTGCTAATATATTATCAGGAATGATCTATCTTGCTGCCGACCATCGGGGTTTTAGACTCAAAGAAGAGCTGAAAAAAATGCTTGATAAGGGACTTTATGAGTATCGTGACTTGGGAGCACTGAAATATGACAAAGACGATGATTACCCTGTTTTTGCCTTTAAATTAGCTGAAACTGTAGTTAAAGAAAAAGCTCGTGGTGTCCTAGTTTGTGGTTCTGGTGCCGGAGCTTCAATTGCCGCCAACAAGGTCTCGGGCGCTCGCGCCGGTTTATGTACTTCCCCTAAACAAGTGGCCGCCTCCCGTGCTGATGACGATATCAACATTCTTTGTCTAAGTGCCGATTGGGTATCTTTGGAAACTAACCAGGAAATTTTGAACCATTTTCTTAATACTTTATTTTCCGGCGAAGAAAGACATATCCGTCGTCTTCTCCAAATCAAAGACTATGAATCTCAGAAGCGTTCGTGACATCATTCCTCAAACCAAAGTTATTCTTCGACTTGACCTGGATTTACCTTTTGATGATACCAATCGCATTTCTGACAACTCTCGACTCTTAAAATCATTGCCCACTATCCAACTTCTTTTGGAAAAAAATTGTCAAATTCTTATTATCGGTCACCGCGGTCGTCCTCAAGGTGTTGATGAGAACTTAACCCTCCGCCCCGTCTATTTGGAGTTAATGACTTTACTTGAACCTACCGGGGAAAATTTAGTCAGTAATATCTTTTTACCCGAACTCAATCTGGAACAAATCGATCAAGCTTTTGTCAACAATCAGATTGTGTTTTTGGAAAACTTGCGTTTTTGGCCGGGGGAGGAGAGTAACGATCCCCAATTTTTGGCTCCCCTCAATCAAATCTGTCAAGCCTATGTCAATGATGCCTTTGCTGTCGCCCATCGAACCCATGCTTCCATCACTCTCTGGCAACATTTACCTGCCTTTTACGGCTTAAGTTTTATTGATGAGGTTGAACATCTTCAAAAATTAGTCGACTCGCCGGCATCTCCGTTAACTTTACTTTTAGGTGGTGCCAAAGAAGACAAATTAAAACACCTCACCGAGCTGACCGGAGTTTGTGATCGCATTCTCATCGGTGGCAAATTACCCCACTTTGTCTCCCTGTCTCATCCCAAAATTACCATTGCCACTTTGGTCCCCGAGGGCCTGGATATTGACGCTGAAACCATTGCTAAATTTACAGAACTAATAAATAGTTCAAAAACTATCATTTGGGCCGGAGCTATGGGATTTTACGAAGATCCAAATTTTCAAAACGGGACTGAAAAAATCGCTCAAGCTATTGCCGCCACCAATGCTTACAAGGTCATTGCCGGCGGTGATACTGCCGCCTCTGTGGAAAAATTAAATCTCAAAGATCAATTTGATTTTATTTGCAGTGGTGGTGGTGTCTTGCTCGAATTTTTAGTCAATCAAAATCTACCAGCTTGGAGTCATAACTAAAACATAATTACCAATAACCAAAACCACAATTTCCAAACAAATTACAAATCACAAAAAACAAAATTCAAACTTTTTTTGTAATTTGAAATTTAAAAAATTGGATCTTGTTTGTTTCTTGTAGATTTGGTTATTGGAACTTGTTTGTATCCTATTTTTTGGTTATTGGTTATTTTTGGTTTATTATTAAAATATATGCCCAATAAAAAAAATCGTCTCCCTCGCATAGGTATTAATGGTTTTGGTCGCATCGGCACCGTAGCTCTCCGAGCCATTTTGGCTGAAAAATATGATGTTGAAGTTGCCGCTATCAACAGCAAAGGCGACTACCCAATTGAAGCCTATGCTTTTCAATTTAAATATGATTCAGTTTATGGTCGTTTCCCCGGCAAAGTTTCTTTTTCTGATCCTGAAAAAGGTGGTGAAATCGGCCGAATTTTGATTGATGATCTCAGTATTCCTTTTTTAAACGAAACCGAGCCTGATAAAATTCCTTGGAAAAATTATGATGTTGATATTGTCTTGGAATGTACTGGTGCTTTTACCGATTCCAAGGCGGCGCTCCATCTCAAAGGCGGCGCCAGTAAAGTGGTTATCTCTGCCCCTCCCAAAGATCCTAAAATTCCTACCTATATTCTCGGTGTTAACGAAGATCGTTACCAAGGTGAAAGCATTGTTTCCAACGGTTCTTGTACCACCAATTGTGTCGCTCCCATCGTCAAACTGATTGACGAAAAGATCGGTTTCCAAGAAGGGGCTTTAACCACCATTCATGCCTACACCACCAATCAAAATATTGTTGATGGTATGAGCAAAGATCCTCGTCGGGCCCGAGCTGCTGCTATTAACATTGTCCCTACTTTCACCGGTGCTGCCGCCGCTGTTATTGCCGCTTACCCCGAAGCTGCCGGTCGCTTTGCCGGTACCGCCATCAGAGTTCCGGTTGTCTGTGGTTCTTATTCTGATTTAACTTTCAAATTGGTTCGCAATTCTACTATTGACGAGGTTCAAACTATTCTGGAAAACGCCAGCGTTCAAAAAGAATTGGTTGGTCGCCTTAAAATCAGTTATGAGCCTCTGGTTTCTTCCGATATTCTGGGCAATTCTGGTTCTTGTATCATTGATTCCCGAATGACTAAAATCATTAGCGATGACATGCTTTCCATTGGGGCTTGGTATGACAATGAATATGGCTACAGTTGTCGTCTAGTTGAAATGGCCCTTCATATATGGAAATAATTCCCACCACCATTCCCAATACCGATTTTTCTCAAGTCGAAAAACGTCTTCAGGCAATCAAAGACCTCTCGACTTGGATTCAAATTGACCTAACCGATGGTGTTTTAGTCAAACCCGCCTCTTATCCTTTAGAACTTTTTAACAATAGCCATCTTGATCTTTCTAAAAACATCTTTGATGTTCATTTGATGGTTAAAGAACCGATTAACTGGCTTAATAAGTGTCTGGCTATTCAAGCTTCCCGAGTCGTCGGTCAAGTGGAAATGATGGCCGACCGAGAACTTTTTATTAAAACTGCTCAAGACAATGGTCTAGAGGCTGGTTTAGCCTTTGATGCCACCACTCCTGTTGACAATAATATTCCCCAAGATACCAATTTAATTCTTCTCATGGGTCGACCTATGGGTTTTACTCCGGCCCCCTTTGATCCTCAAATTTTTGAAAAAATTGATTTTTTTAAAAAACTGGGTTTTAAGGTGGCGGTTGATGGGGGAGTCAGTCCTGATAATTTCTCTCAATTTCAGCAAGCCGGAGTTGATATTGTTTATGTTGGTCATTATTTTTTAGATTTAATCAATGAAAAAGATCATTAAAAAACGCTTTCGAGTCGCTTTTTTTGGCGACGGCCAAGCTGCCAAACGCTCAGCTCATTTTATTGATGCCTACGATGTTGCCCAATTATTAGCCAAATACAAATATGTCATTGTTAATGGTGGTGGTCCCGGGGTGATGTTGGCGTCAACTTTAGGCGCTGCTTCAGTTGGTGGTCGGAGTGAGGCGGTGGTAATCAATGCCGAGCATCAGCCAACCAAGCATTACGAAGGTCAATCGGAAGCCAATCTGGCTGCGGCTCAAAAAATCTATTCTCTCAAATCTTATCAAGGCCGGCTCCACAAACTTATTCGTTTAGCTGATGCTTATATTGTTTTCTACGGAGGCACTGGAACCTTAGCCGAGATGACCTTTGTTTGGTCTGAAGCAAAATTTGCCTATCCCAAAGCTAAACCAATCATCTTTTATGGTAAAAAATGGGAAAAAATTATCACTACCTTAGGTCACGAACTCAATTTAGAAAAAAAAGAGATGAAAGTCTGTTATTTTGCTCATGACCCTGACAGTGTTCTAGCTATTCTAAATAATCTCTGAGTTTCTTGCTTCTAGACGGATGTCTTAATTTTCGAATCGCTTTGGCTTCAATTTGACGAATTCTCTCTCTAGTTACATTAAAGATTTTTCCTACTTCTTCCAAAGTTTTTGCTGTTTCACCCATCAGTCCAAAACGCAGTGCCAGGACTCTGGCCTCTCTTTCATCCAAACTGTCTAAAACTGATTCAATCGATTCTCGAAGTAATTCTTTAGAAGTTTCCTCATAAGGACTGGGTTGAGTTGTATCCTCGATAAAATCCCCTAAAAACGAATCCTCATCATCGCCAACTGGAGTGGCTAGAGAGGTCGTGTCCTGAGAAATCCGATAAATCTCTTCAACTTTGTCGGTGGTTATTCCTACTTCATTGGCAATTTCCTCAATCGACGGTTCCCTTCCTAGTCTTTGAGTCAAAGCCCGAGTCGCTTTATAAACTTTATTGATGGTTTCCACCATATGAACCGGAATTCGAATGGTTTTTGCCTGATCGGCAATAGCCCTGGTAATTGCCTGTCGTATCCACCAGGTGGCGTAAGTTGAAAATTTAAAACCTCGTCTCCAATCAAATTTTTCTACCGCCCGCATCAAACCCTGATTTCCTTCTTGAACTAAATCCAGAAAAGTTAAACCTCGACCGATGTATTTTTTCGCAATCGAGACTACCAACCTCAAGTTGGCATTAATTAAATCGGCTCTGGCACTATCTGACCCCTTTTCGATGGCTTTGGCTAATTCAACCTCTTTTTCGAAATCAATTAAATCGACTTTACCGATTTCTTTAAGATACATTCTCACCGAATCCATACTGCTTTTCTGCGACAGCAGTGCCAGCAGATCGGCACTGCTTAATTTACCTCTCTCCGAATCAATGACTTCTTTCGATTCCACTCTATCAAACACATCAATCCCTTTATCAAAGAGATAATCAAAAAGTTGATCTATTTGCTCTACATACTTTTCTGGTTCCGGAATTAACGCTAAAATTTCGTCATTGGTTAAATAGCGTAGTTTTTTAGCTTGATTAACCAGTTTAGTTTTGATGGGGGAGATGTCCAAAGTTGGCATATTTGTTTATTTCATCTGAAACTAAGCTCTTTGCAACTCAGCTAAGCGTTTGAGAGTTTGAGCGTATTCTACCTCGATTTTTGCAATTTTCTTCACCTTTTTCGAGGCTTCCAGATGAGCAATTATACCACTAAGTTCAACTAGTCTAGTCTTTAGTTTCATCTCCTCTAATTGTTTGATAATTTTCCCTCTTTCCTTTTTTCTCTCTTCGGCACTACTTTGATCCTCTTGAGCTCTCAAATATAAATCATTAAAACTCTCTCGTAACTCTGGTGCTAGTTTGGAAGCCAATTTACTGCCGGAGAATTTTTTCATTTTTACCAATTCTTCACCAATTTTCTTAAATCGCATTGTCTGCCAATCAATATTTTTGGCTATTTTCCCAGGTTTCCTTAATCTCAAAATCATTTCCATTAACCTTTCTTCCAATTTTTCTTCTCTTGTTTCCTGTGCCACGTCGGAGTCCCGCCGCGGCGGGGCAGAGACGGGCTTCTGAATCATTTTATTAATTTTTTGATTATTTTCATATTTTTCAAATTCCACCACCACACTTTCTAAATCGGAATTAATCGCTTGTGCGGTTTTTTTCAAATAATCACTTTGGATAACCCGATTACTAATTTTGACCAAAAAGGGTAACACTGTCGATAAAATTAATTTTTTACCTCGTGGCGAATCAATTCCATAATTTTTCAAACTGCTTTCCAAAATAAAATCCCAAATAGTTTTTGCCTTTTTTAATTGTTGTTTAAAAAAATCTAAATCTTGACTCACCGCTTCGTCCGGATCTTTATATTTTCCTTCCAAATCCAACACTTTTAGGTCAAAATCCATTTTATCGGCCAACTCTATACTTCTAATCATAGCCTTGTTACCGGCAAAATCAGAATCTAGTCCCAAGATTAAACTATCAGTATAACGCTTGATCAGTTGCAATTGTTCCTCTGCCAGCGCCGTGCCTTTAATCGCCACCACATTTTCAATTCCTGCTTGAAAAGGGGAGATCATGTCTAATTCTCCTTCCACTACCAACGCTGTTTTTTCTTTTTTAATTGCTTCTTTGGCCAAATTCAAACCAAAAAACATTTGACTCTTGTGATACACCGCCGTCTCCGGTGAATTGATATATTTAGCCATTTCTTTATTGGTATTGGAGGGTAAAATTCTTCCAGCAAAGGCCACCACGCGATCTCTAAAATCAATTTGTGGAAAAATAATTCTCCCAGCAAAACGATCATAACTTTTGTTACCATATTGGCTTTTTCCAAAGGTTCCACTTTCCCACAGTATCTCTGACTTGAAACCTTTTTTCGTTAAATATTGCAGTGTCACCCGACTGTCCCGAGGCGCAAATCCTAGAACAAATTTTTTAATCGTTTCTCTTTTTATACCCCTATCTTCCAAATATGTTAAAGCTTCATTTCCTACAGGATGCTTGACTAAAATATAGTGATAAAACCTGGATACTTCCCGATTGAGTTCATATAATTTTTTTCTCTTAGCTTCCTCTCCACTCAATCGCCCCCTGTAAACTAATTTAACTCCCGCCAGTTTCGCTAAGTCCTCTAGGGCGTCTTTAAAATCTACTCGATTAAATTCCTGATAAAAAGAAAAGACATCACCTCCTTTACCACAACCAAAACATTTATAAATTTGTAGCTCGGGTGAGACTACAAAAGAAGGGGTTTTTTCTTGATGAAAGGGGCAGCAAGCTACATGATGTCGACCTCTTTTTTTGAGTGGCACCATCCGATTAATCACCTCGACGATATCCAGTTTTTTTTTGATTTCTTCCACCTGATTTTCCACTGGCCTATTTTATCATTTACCTGTTTAGTGATCCCGGTTGACAATAAAGTCTATCCCGGCTCTGATTTCTGATCGAAAAGGCTCTCTTTTTATAAATTGCATTTCTTTGTCAAAGATTTCTATTGCTTTCTTGGCAAACTTCGCCGCCAGTTTTTTACTGTATTCAATACTTCCGTATTTTTCCATTAAACTAATTATAGTCTCTACATCTTTCTCTGTTTTGTCTGCTCTTTTTTTATTTATAATTTTACTAATTATCTGTTTATCTTCCTGATTACTCTTCTTAAGTAAGTCCACCATCATTACCGTTTTTTTACCCTCCACAATATCTCGACCCTTAACTTTTTTCAGTCCAGCAAAATCAGAAGTCAAATCTAAAACATCATCAATAATCTGAAAAGCTTTACCCAACACCACTCCAAACTTATAAATTGTTTCCAATTGTTTTTTACTGGCCCCTGCTAATATTGCCCCCAATCTCATTGGTCCGGCAATAGTATAGTAACCGGTTTTACTTTCCAAAATCAGTATGACATCATCCTGCTTTACTTCCTGATTGTCTCTAGCCCACTTCAATTCGATTGTTTGTCCTAATACTGTCCGCTTTAGCATTGTTAAAAACTCTCTTTGAATTTCTTTGGGGCTGTCTAAAAGCATTTCCCACATCAGTACGTGCAGTCCATCTCCGGCATTTATTGCCAATTCCGTTCCAATTATTTTGTGTAGTGCCGGTTTTCCTCGTCTGTCGGGAGAATCGTCTTCAATATCATCATGATTTAAAATCCAATCTTCTGACATTTGCATTGCCGCTGCTACTCGCTTCGCTTTATTTTTACTGGCCCCCATCGCTTGAGCTGTCAACACCAGTAATGTTGGTCTTAAATATTTACCCTGTCTTTTAGGATAATCACCAATTATATCTTTATGAAAATCCAACTCCTTTTGATATTTTTTAGGCACTTGGCAAAATTTCGGATAGTTATTAACTCTATCGATTGATTGCCAAATAGTAGGCCATAACCACTCTCGATATTTTTTTAGAACTGCCTTAAAATCTGTCTTCATATCTCTTTAGTCGTCTCCGGCACCAAAATCGCTTCTTTTTTGTTTTTCGGCGCTCCCATCCTCACCAGTAATTTATCAAAAGTATAAGGCGATAAAATATATAAAAACTCAAAAGTGGCTACCGACAACTCAAAGGCGCAAGGGATTTGATTGGTAATCAAATAGGCACCCAAACCCAAGAATACCGCGTTTCTAGTTGTTTGCCTGATTTTGTCTTTGGTAACCGTGTTTATCGCTTCTTTTTTAAGACCTCTAGCTAGAGCGATCTCTCGATCAATCCTGATTCTAGTATAACCGGCATGCATCGTGGTAATAAAAGTTCCTATAGCTGTTACCAAGTTCATGGTGGAATTTTGACGGGTCAAGTCTGCCACTAGAGTAATAAATGACCATTTTATGGGGATATTTCTGAAAAAAACAATTGACAATACCAGTAGTGTTAGACTAAAACCACTAGTCGTCGCCATGGCTCGGTTGTAATTAATCCTCACCTTTAATATTTGTTTGTTTTTTGATAGAAAAATTCTAAAAAATCTCCATAAGATTTTTAAAACTACAAAAAATAGGGTAATCCCCACCCAAATTAAAAAGATGTTTTTCCAACTCATGGCCATAGTTTCTGTCACTTTAACAAAGGGCAGTTTAAAATCACTGCCTTGTAGTGGATAGTCAGGATAGGGGACCCATTTGTAAAGTAGCTTGGGATCTAATTTTTGAGTGTAAAAATCGATCAAAAAGATTCTTCCTGCTGAGACAAAAGCAATGGCATTAATTACAAAACTGAAAATGTAAAAAATTATCGTTGAATCTCCCGTAGTAATTTTCTTTTTAAACACTAAATATGCTTCCTGATTACTGCTTTCCTCAATCGCTCTTTCAAAACTGTCAAAAGCTACTGCCTGCTTCAACCCAATGAAACGCAACGGCAATAGAGCTATATTTTGCAATACCCCAATCAACAATACTGACACCCATATTTGTTGTGTGAAATAGTAAAGACTAAAAAAGATGCTGGCATAAAGTTTAAAGGAACCTCCTCGCACAAACCAGGTCAAAATAAAAATCAAAAATACTATTAAAAAAATTGTCTTAGCCGGCATTGAAATTCGCCGGTTGTCAATTTTTCTGATTTGATGTTGTTTTAAAATTGGATCCACTCTGTTGGCATTATAGCAATTTTAGCCTATACTTTTTTAATGCCTGATATTGAAAAACGAAGCCAGGAAACTTTACCCCGATCTCCGGAAAGTAATCTAAATGTCCGGGACATTAGTCCCGATAGGCTCAGTCGTGAACCGGTTCCTCGCGAAATCAGTACCTGGCTAGAGAAAGTTGAAAAAATGGCTACCGATGATCCTCAAATTGTTACTGACAATCAAGGTCAGCCTGTACTTACTCCTTCAACTCCTGTAAATCCTAAGATTATTTTACCGGTAACTAAATCGACCTTTATTTCCGGTTTTAAAAAATCTATTCAAGAAGCTGGTCGTTGGCTCTCAGTTTTTTTACTCCGTTTAATTAAGAAAAAAGACGGTCAAATTACCTTCAAGTCCGATGCTCTCTCCTAATTCTCTTACCAGTCTTAGTTCTTTTTTTCTCTTTTTAGCTTTGTTGCCGGCTGTGGCCGCTCTCCTTTACTTTCTCTTTACAGCTTTTGTTCTTTGGTTTAGGTGGCGAGATAGAGAAAAAAAATCTTTGGAGCTGGTCACTTTGTTGGTTGTTGTACCTCAGGATAACGAAGTTAAAATCGATGCCAATGAGGCGATAATTTCTTCCGTTGCCAGTTTTTATACTTCAGCTAAATTTAAATTTTTACAGACTTTTATTGCTCAACCTAGTCTCTCTTTAGAAATTATCGGTACCGACGAAGATATTCGTTTTTATATTTCTGTTCCTAAAAAATTTCAAGATTTAATTGAAAAGCAGATTTATAGTATCTATGCCGGTGCTGACATTCAAACAGTGGATGAGCCCAACATATTCAGTGAAACCGGTAAAGTTGAAACCGCCTGGTTGGGTCTCAAAAAATCTTCTTTTTATCCTCTTAAAACTTATAAAGAGATCCCTACTGACACACTTTCTGCCTTTACTTCAGTGCTATCAAAGTTAAATTCGGGGGAAACTATGGCGATTCAACTCGTTTTGTCTCCCACTGATTCTTCTTGGTCCAAAGCCGGTAAATCTTTTATCAGTAGTACTAAAAAGTCAGAATCCAATCCGGAGAAAGCCTCTTATAAAGTCGACGCTCGTCAAATGGAGGCTATTGAGAGCAAGTGTAACAAACCCGGTTTTGAAACTGCTATTCGAATTGTGGCGGTGGCTCCAACCAAAGAAATCGCCAAAGTTAACCTATCCAATTTAAAAGCCTGTTTTGGTCAACTAGAATCTCCTTGGAATAAACTTTCTACTCGCAAAATTCGTTTCTCTTCCCAA
>Ga0116173_1004308_pt1 | contig 10347 bp, 10 predicted proteins | sample AD_UKC085_MetaG_FD_89800 | JGI IMG/M metagenome (GOLD analysis project Ga0116173, IMG submission 89800) | Active sludge microbial communities of municipal wastewater-treating anaerobic digesters from USA - AD_UKC085_MetaG | ecosystem: Engineered > Bioreactor > Anaerobic > Digestate | place: USA...
ACGGCTGCTCGAGTACCGCCTCGAGGACCGAATCCAGCTCGGCACCCATCCTTCGGAACGGCCCGAGGTGCAGCCTCGCGACTCCGCGCACCGGATCGAGCACCTGGATCGGGATCTCGGCCAGGTCGGGGGTATCGGTCCACGCGGATTCCCATTCCGCAGCCAGGCAGGTCTCGGCCTTCCTCCTGGGCACGGCCAGAAGGTGATCAGCCCCCAGCGCGGCCTGGTACACCAGCTTGTAGGCGTCGCACGCCTGCAGCCCCGGCCTGATCGCCACCTCCAGTTCGAGCGCCTTCATCATCCAGCCAAAATCCACCATGCCCCGAAGATTGTCACGGACGGCCCCGCCGTCCAAGCCGCCCGGCGCATGCTCATCGCTCGCCTCGAGCGGACGCCGCTGGTGATACGCACGCGCGAGTATCCTGACCGGTTGCTTCCCTCCCTGTCGTAACGGTGAAGTTTCCGTGTTCGAAGGAAGAAAGTCAGGGACACAGCACCGAAGGAACAGTCATTTCCTGACATGATGCGCAAACGAAGAGGAATCACCTGTCAGGAGCTGATGACGAATACTGCCCCGGCAAATCCCGCGCTTCCTAACATGAAGCCAATTATGTTGTTGAAGGATTGGTGCAGGCTGGCAGGCGTATTGCTTTCGTATGGGGGAGATGACACGGATTGACCGGGCGTTGCCCTGTCTGAATAGTCAAACGATTCGTACCCTGACCCCGGATTCGGTGGAGTGAATCATGACCGAACGCTGCGGAAGGGACATCCCGGACGGCAATCCTGACTACAGGGTGCTCTGGGCGAAGAGCAACCCGCGCCATCCGCTGTGTAAGCACCTGCTGGATATTGCTGTGGTTACAACTACCGTTGGTTTCACTGGCGGTTGCCCGGGCTGTCATATCACAGAAACAGGTCGTAGGCTTGCCATATCCGTGAGATCATCATCACAATGAATATCTTCGCTCATTCCAAACAAGGGGCGCCTCCCTCGGAATGGCAATCCCTCGAGTCACATCTCTCTGCCGTTGCCCGAATGTCAGCAAAATGGGCTGCCCTGTTCGATTCTGAGGACTGGGCCTGGACGGCGGGCTGGCTGCACGACCTCGGAAAGGCTTCGACAGGATTCCAGCGATACCTGGAGCTTTCGACCGATTCTAGAATGGAGTCTGGGAGGGGTGCTTCCTCCCTCGTGGATCCAGATTATGACAGGACCACAGGCACGGGCAGGGTGAATCATTCGGCAGCCGGAGCGGCCTTCGCGGATGAATTAATGCCCGGACCTGTGGGCATGGTTCTGGCGTATCTGTGCGCCGGCCATCATTCCGGGCTTGCTGACTACCATTCCTCGGAAACCGGTAGAGCCTGCCTCATCGAACGCTTGAAGGAAGGTCGTGAACTCCTCAAGGGAGTCGGTTCCGGGCTTGACGAAATCGAGAGGGAATTGAGACTGAATCTGGTTCCACCCGACTATCTGAATGAAGGAAACCTTCACTTCTGGGTCAGAATGCTATTCTCGTGTCTCGTCGATGCCGACAGGCTGGACACGGAGGCGTTCTGCAGCCCGGAGGTCTCGGTCCGCAGAGGGAGCTTCATCAGCCTGGAGGAACTGAAACAGGATCTCGACTCCCATCTCGAAAAGCTGGCTTTGGACGCCCAGGCCCAGGATATGGACGTCAACAGGACAAGAAGGCAGATCCTCTCCTGGTGCCGTGAAGCTGCGCTGTCGAGTCCCGGGATGTTCTCCCTGAACGTACCCACGGGCGGCGGGAAGACCCTCTCCGGGATGGCGTTCGCGCTCGATCACGCCGTCAGGTACTCCAAACGCAGGGTTATCTTCGTCATCCCATACACAACGATCATCGAGCAGACGGCCTCAGTCCTCAGAGCTATTTCGCCCCGCTGGGAGAGCAGCCTCATCGAACACCACTCCAGCTTCGACCCGAAACGAAGTACTCCTGAGTTCGATCTGGCAGCGGAAAACTGGGATGTACCCGTCGTACTGACAACCAATGTCCAGTTCTTCGAATCGCTCTTCTCGGCAAGGCCCGCTGCGTGCCGCAAGCTCCACAACATTGTCGACAGCGTCGTGATAATGGACGAGGCACAGTTGATCGCTCCTGAGAAGCTCACTCCATGCGTATCTGCGATGAACGAGCTGGTCAGGAACTATGGCGTGACCATGCTCCTCTCTACTGCGACACAGCCTCCTCTGCCGCATCTGATCGAAGCGAAGGAAATCGTCCCCGACCCATCTTCACTTCACAGGGCGCTCAGGAGAACTGCAATCAAGATGCCCGCTTCACTGAATGAAGCCCCGGTTTCCTGGCCCTCGCTGGCTACAGAAATTGCTGAGCATCCCCAGGCCCTGTGTGTCGTCAACTCCAGACGCGATGCCTATGAGCTCTGGAAAGAGCTTCGGAATGCACTCCCACCGGAAGAGGAACCTTTCCATCTGTCCACGCTTCTGTGCGGCGAGCACAGGTCGGTAACAGTTTCGGAAATCAAAAGAAGGCTCAGCGAGCGTGGAGTCACGCGAGTGGTGAGCACCCAGCTCATAGAAGCAGGAGTGGACCTCGACTTCCCTGTCGTTTTCCGAGCTGCAGCCGGCCTCGACTCCATCGCCCAGGCCGCCGGCAGGTGCAACCGTGAAGGCAGGCTCGGACCCAACGGTGGGTCAGTAAGGATCTTTGTTTCTCCAGGAAGGATTCCCATCGGGCTTCTTACTAAAGGCTACAACTCCATGGTCGAGATAGCTTCGCTCGAGGGCTTCGACCCAGCCGACCCGAAGTGGTACAGCAGGTATTTCGAGCAATTCTACTCGCGCCTTAATGAAACAGGTGCCCGTTTCATCCAGGATCTTAGAGCCGAAGCTCCCGAGCTGGCCGTCAGATTCAGGTCGATAGGGGATTCCTTCCGACTCATCGATGAGGCAAGCCGTCCTGTTATCGTTCACTACAGTCAAGGTTCGGAACTGATGGATCAGCTCGAGCGGTTCGGGCCCAATCGCAATCTTCTCAGGAAGCTGCAGCGCTGCACCGTCTCGTTGCAGAGCTGGTTGTTCGAGAAGGAGCAGAGAAACATCAGGGAACTGCTCGACGGCTTCTACTGCTGGAATGGTCCATCAGGACCACAGATCGACGTCGATCTTTTCAAGGAGAGCTTCTCCTCGGAGGAGACGGTTTTCTGACTGGGGGTGGCCAATGAGGGGTTTCTGCCTGGAGGTCTGGGGGCCGTACGCCTGTTTCTCGCGGCCTGAGATGAAGGTCGAACGTGTAAGTTACGACGTGATCACACCATCTGCCGCACGGGCGATCTTCGATGCGATCCTCTGGAAGCCGGCCATTTCATGGAGAATCCACAGGATCGAAGTGCTCAACGAGATCAGATGGTTCTCGGTGAGGAGGAACGAGGTCGGAAGCGTCGCATCGACCCGCTCGAAGGGGATCTTCATCGAGGACGACAGGCAGCAGCGGGCTGGATTGATCCTGAGAGACGTCAGATATCGGATTTACGCCGACTTCGCCTTCATCCCGCCCGAGCAGAGAATGAAGACAAGGAGGCCGCTTCCAGACTATCTCAACGATCAGGCCGAGGAGGAACTTCTCAGAGCTGACGAAACCGAGGCGAAATACGCAGCTATGTTTGAACGGAGGGCCCGGAAAGGGCAGTGCTTCAACCAACCCTACTTCGGCTGTCGCGAGTTCTCTGCAAACTACAAATTGATCGATCAGGATGTGGAACCAGCCGAACCCATATCTGACACCCGCGAACTCGGCTGGATGCTCTACGACATCGATTTCGCGGACCCGGAGAACCCGATGCCTCTATTCTTCAAGGCTTCTTTGGAAAAAGGGATCGTCTCAGTTCCGGACCGCGAATCACCGGAGGTGAGGGGGGCATGATTCTCCAGGCCTTGAAGGATTACTACTACAGGAAGGCGCACTTACAGGAAGCCGAAGCCGGTTCCGAAACGTATGACCCGGGCGATCGTATCGCTCCTCCTGGTTTCGAGTGGAAGGAGATTCCCTGGGTCATCGTCCTGGACAGGAACGGCATGCCGGTTGTGCTGGAGGACACGAGAGAAAGAAAAGGTAAGAAGGTACGAGCTCGAAAGTTCCTTGTCCCTCATTCCGTCATCCGCGGTAATGATCTGAAGGCAAACCTGCTGTGGGACGGCATCGACTACGCTCTCGGTATCGATATCAAGGGGAAGGGTGATCCAGAGAGGACGGAGGAACAACACAGGTTGTTCAAGGAGGAGATCAAGAAGCTGTCCCTCGATTCAGACGAGGCTGTGAAAGCAGTCAGGCTCTTCCTGGACAGGGTGAACAAGATAGAACTTCTTTCCAGCCTTGATGGATGGAAGAGCATGATGGAGGACAAGGCTCCAAACGTCACCTTCAGATTGGCTGGCGACTCACTCACGGTCGGCGAGAGACGGAGCGTATCCCAAATCCTATCAGTGCGAGAGGATGACAGTCTTCCTATCGGGACATGCATGGTCTCCGGTGAGAAGGACAGGCTGACCAAACTCCACGCCAAGATCAAAGGTGTCTGGGGAGCACAATCGTCCGGCGGGAGCATAGTTTCCTTCAATGCCGATGCCTTCGAATCCTACGAGAAAGAACAGGGAATGAACGCACCGGTCGGGGTTGTCGCAGCTACTGCATATACGACAGCACTTAATCATCTTCTTCGCGAAGACTCCGAGCAGAGAATGCAGGTCGGTGATACCTCGACGGTTTTCTGGTCTGAGAAACCGAGTGAATTCGAACTGAGTTTCGGTACTTTCTTCCGGGAATCACCAAAAGATGATCCCGATCGTATGACAGGCGCTGTCAGAGACCTGTACAGATCTGTCGAAACCGGTGTCCTCAACGAAGACGAACAGCAGAAGTTTTATGTGCTCGGACTTGCACCAAATGCTGGTAGGATCTCAATCAGGTTCTGGCTGACCGGAACGATCGGTAAGTTCTCAGACGCTATCAGACAACACTTCCTCGATATCCAGATCGTCCATGGACCCAGGGATCCGGAAATCCTCTCACTTTTCAGGCTTCTTGTCTCGGTCGCGGTGCAGGGTAAAACCGACAATATCCCTTCGCACCTTACAGAAGGCATCATGCGGGCCATCCTGCAGAAGAGGCAGTATCCGAGAGCGTTACTACAGGCTGCAATCGTCCGGGTAAGAGCCGAACATGAGGTCAACTACGCAAGAGCGGCACTGATCAAGGCATGTCTCAACAGGTCTTCTCACACTAGGAGTGGTGATGCAGAAAAGGAGTTTCAGATGAGTCTCGATCCATCAAACAGGAACGAAGGATACCTCTTGGGGCGGCTGTTTGCCGCGCTCGAAAAGGTACAGGAGGAGGCAAGCCCGGGCATCAATGCAACAATCCGGGACAGATTCTACGGGGCTGCGTCAAGTACGCCGGTGACGGTATTCGGCAACCTGATGCGGCAGAAGAATCATCACATCGCGAAAATCGATAACCCTGGCAGACAAGTGTTCTACGAGAAGCTCATCGGACAGATAATGGAAGGTATCGATGACTTTCCAGCTCATCTGTCGCTGGACGACCAGGGCCGGTTCGCGATCGGATACTACCACCAAAGGCAGGATTTCTACACCAGGAAGACCGACAGGATAGAAGAAATGGGGGTTCAGAAGTGAGCGAACCGATAAGGAATAGATACGACTTTGTCCTTGTCTTCGACGTGCAGGACGGCAATCCGAATGGCGATCCCGATGCAGGGAACCTTCCCAGGCTTGATGCGGAAACCGGTTGCGGGCTCGTAACCGATGTGTGCCTAAAGCGCAAGGTCAGGAATTTCGTACAAATGACAAAGACCGGAGTCGAAGGATACGATGTTTTCATCAAAGAGAAGGCTGTCCTAAACAACCTGATCGACAATGCCTACGCGAAACTGGGTATCGACCTGATCGAGTCACCCCAGAACAAGAGCGATGGTGCCAAGAGAAACAAGAGCGGGACGGGCCAGGGCTCTGAAGTCGAAAGGGCCCGGGCTGAAATGTCTCGTTCCTATTACGATATCCGTTCTTTCGGTGCTGTGATGTCCACGGGCGCCAATGCCGGGCAGGTGCGCGGGCCGGTACAGATGACTTTCGGTAGATCCGTCGATCCGATCGTCACGTCCGAGCACTCCATCACCAGAATGGCTGTGGCAACGGAGGCGGAAGCCGAGAAGCAGGGCGGGGACAATCGAACCATGGGCAGGAAGAACACTGTGCCCTACGGAGTATACATTTCGCACGGCTTCGTCTCTGCCAACCTGGCGGCTCAGACTGGATTCTCGCAGGAAGACCTCAACCTGTTCTGGGATGCTCTGAAAATGATGTTCGAGCACGACAGATCGGCTGCTCGCGGACTGATGGCCACAAGGAAGCTTGTCGTTTTCAGGCATGATTCGGCATTGGGAAATGCCCCTGCACACCGGCTCTTCGAATTAGTCTCTCTCAGGAAGAAGGACGAGTCAAAGCCTGCACGAAGCTTCTCCGACTATGAGTGCACCGTGAAGTCATCCGAGGTTCCGGTGGGTGTGACCCTGATGGAACTCGTCTAGAATCCAACGCATCGGAATTAGTATAGAGAAGATGAGGTAGGTGTCGAAGCACCCGATATGACCAAAAGGTTTTCGGACGACGAGTTGCTCGCGCTCTCTCTGCTGCAGCACATCGTGTTCTGTGAGCGACAATGCTCCCTGAACTCGAACGAGCAGCTCTGGTTCGACAACAAGCTGACGGTATCGGGTAGTCAGCTCCATCGAAGGGTTCATGGTGAGGCCCCGAGACGTGAGAAGCGGGGCGATGTAGTCATCGTAAGGGAACTGATGCTCTGCTCCCATATTCTCGGAGTAACCGGCAAGGCTGATGTGGTAGAGTTTCATAAGGTCCCGTCAGCCGGCGTGCTGATCGAGGGATGCGATGGGTTCTGGCAGCCATACCCGGTCGAATACAAGCATGGAAAGCCGAAGGTGGACGATTGCGACAGGGTCCAGCTCTGCGCCCAGGCGATATGCCTCGAGGAGATGCTTGGATCCGAAGTCCCGGAAGGAGCACTTTTCTACGGCCGGATTCAGAAGAGGGAGCAGGTGGTTTTCAACAAGGAGCTTCGACTCAGAACTCAGGACAGTGCTCAGAAGCTTCACGAGCTTGTCGAAGGCGGCTGTAATCCGCCGGCGGAACTGAGAGATTGCTGCAATCAGTGCGCGATGAAGGATACATGCATGCCCGAAGTGACCGGATCGAGCAGACGAGCTAAAAACTACATAGATCGAGCTCTGCGGGACCAAACCGAATGAGCATTCTCTCATGAAGAAGCATCTGAACACGGTCTATGTGACAACACCGGGCGCATACCTGTCGCTGGAAGGCGAGGCGATCGTCGTGAAGGCGGACGGCGCGGTAAAAGGCCGCCTGCCGATGCACATGCTCGAGAGCATCGTGTGTTTCGGGCACGTCGGGATAAGCCCGCCTTTGATGTTCGCGGCATGCGAACGAGGTATCTGTATCGCGTGGTTCACAGAACACGGGAGATTCCAAGCCAGGGTCGGAGGCCCCGTGTCGGGCAACATCCTCTTGCGTAAGGCTCAGTATAGACTGACTGAGGATTCTTTCCAGAAGGCGCTTGTTGCACGTTCGTTCGTCATCGGCAAGATCGCAAATTGCAGATCCATTCTACAGAGGAACGCAAGGGATCATCCTGACAAATCTGGTTCGGATGCGAAGGAAGCTGTAGATGCCCTTGCGGGGAGCCTTCGCTGCGCTTCCGAGTGTACCGATGTGGATGCTCTCCGTGGAATAGAAGGAATGGCTGCAAACTACTACTACGGTGTCTTCGACGGGATGGTCCACATAGATGAAGAGTCATTGAGATTCAGGCACCGCTCGAGACGGCCTCCTCTCGACAGGGTAAATGCCCTTCTATCATTCATCTATACAATGCTCGTCCACGACTGCGTATCAGCGCTGGAAGGCGTTGGTCTCGATCCACAAGCGGGTTTTCTCCATTCAGACAGACCGGGAAGGCCTTCACTCGCACTCGATCTGATGGAGGAGTTCAGGGCGTTTGTTGCGGACAGGCTTGTGCTGAGTCTCATCAATCGCCGTCAGGTCACACCGGCTGGTTTCACAGTCACGGAATCCGGGGCGGTTTTGATGGACGACACTACACGAAAAGCTGTTCTGGTCGGCTACCAGGAGCGGAAGAACGAAGAACTTCGGCACCCGTTTCTTGAGGAACAGGTTACAGTCGGAATGCTTCCGCACCTCCAGGCCAGATTGCTGTCACGGCATCTCCGAGGAGATCTCGATGCATACCCACCATTTCTTGTGAAGTAGGCAGGTATGTTCGTTCTTGTCAGTTATGACGTCAGTACAGTGAACTCTGCGGGGCGGAGGAGACTCAGGCGAGTATCGAAGGCATGTCTCGACTTCGGCCAACGCGTTCAGAACTCAGTGTTCGAGTGCATAGTCGATTCTGCACAGTGGGCGGTACTGAGGGGACGCCTTCTGTACGAGATGAAGGAGGATGAGGACAGCCTTCGCTTCTATTTTCTCGGAGCTAATTACCGGAATAAGGTTGAGCATCATGGAATCAAGGATGTGCCTGATCTCGAAGGCCCTATTCTGTTCTAGCCGCGAACGTGAAGCTGACATGGACGGCACGCTTGGTTCGCGGAGCCATAACATATTGCTATTCATTGCGATGCAAGCTGCTATTTCTCTGGAGAGGTTGAAGTGAGTCGTTTCAGGGGCGGTCCGCGGAAGCGTCTCCGGTTCTTATTGCCGTATATTGCCATAGGCGCATGACCGTCGCGCCCCGCGCGGGCGCGTGGATTGAAACCGATCTTGACCCGATTGCATTCCGGAGTCTGCTCCGTCGCGCCCCGCGCGGGCGCGTGGATTGAAACTTCCGATCGTATCTCGGGCTCGGGGTCCTCGCGGGTCGCGCCCCGCGCGGGCGCGTGGATTGAAACATGCTCGACCTCCTACAAGACGAGCTCGTCCGTCGTCGCGCCCCGCGCGGGCGCGTGGATTGAAACCGACAGCTATCGGACCAGTGGACCCACAGGCCGAGGTCGCGCCCCGCGCGGGCGCGTGGATTGAAACGGAAGAACTCGCCCTCGACCCCTGGATGCCTTCGTCGCGCCCCGCGCGGGCGCGTGGATTGAAACACCCGTACAACGGTTCGGTGTCGACAGACAAGAGGTCGCGCCCCGCGCGGGCGCGTGGATTGAAACTTGGATGTATCAGGGAAGTGACAGCGAACATCGAGTCGCGCCCCGCGCGGGCGCGTGGATTGAAACCTGAACCTCGGAGATTCCTCGATGAGCAGCCTGACGTCGCGCCCCGCGCGGGCGCGTGGATTGAAACTCGGAGGGGATGACTCGCGCCTGGTTCCGAGCCCGTCGCGCCCCGCGCGGGCGCGTGGATTGAAACTTGTATGTGGTGACGGTGTTCTCCCACCACTTAAGTCGCGCCCCGCGCGGGCGCGTGGATTGAAACTCGAGGGGCCTGGCGTGAACTTCCTGACCCTGTGTCGCGCCCCGCGCGGGCGCGTGGATTGAAACTCGAATCGAGTGAGAACCTGTCACGCGGCAAGGGTCGCGCCCCGCGCGGGCGCGTGGATTGAAACCTGACGGTGACGCAGGATGGGAGGCGTACATAGGTCGCGCCCCGCGCGGGCGCGTGGATTGAAACCCTGAAGGCAGGGGCCGAGAAGCTGGTCAGTCTGGTCGCGCCCCGCGCGGGCGCGTGGATTGAAACTGCTGTCGTGGGCTTGATCGGGTCGAGGAAGCCGAGTCGCGCCCCGCGCGGGCGCGTGGATTGAAACACCATAATGCAGGGGCGACAGAGGGATTCGACACTGTCGCGCCCCGCGCGGGCGCGTGGATTGAAACTCGGCCCATGGAACGGGCTTCAGACCTGTTCCCTGTCGCGCCCCGCGCGGGCGCGTGGATTGAAACAGAGAGGACAGTCGCACCTCTCGCCTTCGGCTTGTCGCGCCCCGCGCGGGCGCGTGGATTGAAACATACAGGTATGTAGCGAAGGTTCCGTGGACTGATGTCGCGCCCCGCGCGGGCGCGTGGATTGAAACGGGTTCTTCAGCGCAACCCTTCCTCCACCTCCGGTCGCGCCCCGCGCGGGCGCGTGGATTGAAACAGCGGGCTTCCACCAATCGCGGCCTGGAGCTCGGTCGCGCCCCGCGCGGGCGCGTGGATTGAAACTGTAGATGATGATCGGCATTCGCTTGCCTGGATGTCGCGCCCCGCGCGGGCGCGTGGATTGAAACTGGGTGAAGATGTCGCTCGCTCCTG
>Ga0116173_1004316_pt1 | contig 10330 bp, 15 predicted proteins | sample AD_UKC085_MetaG_FD_89800 | JGI IMG/M metagenome (GOLD analysis project Ga0116173, IMG submission 89800) | Active sludge microbial communities of municipal wastewater-treating anaerobic digesters from USA - AD_UKC085_MetaG | ecosystem: Engineered > Bioreactor > Anaerobic > Digestate | place: USA...
AATCAGAACAGTGATAATAGCCAGTCGCCCATGGTATACACGACCGGGTCGCGACCGGCGTCTGATCATTGATACTTGGCAGTTCATGGTGTAAGACGCTGGGATATCCCCGGTCACGTCTCGTTCTCTTCAATGAACTTCCGGATATGCTCTTCAGTGATGCGGTATTCGTTTCCGATCTTCACCGCTTTGAGCTTCTTTGCCTTGATCAGCTCGCGGACCGTCTTGACATTGACATGCAGTAATTCGGCTACCTGATCGGTGGTATAAAATTGGGGGACCGGGATAGTTCCACCTCCTGTGCTCCTGGGATGCTTCATTGTTCTAGTCCTCTTCGGGCAACATAATGGTGATCACCGGTTCGCCATTATCTCCCGGTCCGCAGAGGGCCTTGAAGGTTACCGTCTCATGGTCGACCTTTCTCACGGGTTCTGCTCCATCTCCGGCATAGTCCCGGAAGGTAACAAAGATGGTCCTGAACTGGAGCGAGCTGGTCCTCCGTGCGTGCCGGACGGCAAGCGTGAACATCCAGAGGAGATCCCAGAGCCTGCCCTCAACACTCTGCCCCGGGAGGTCCTCCAGGTAGTGCGGCGAGAGGTAGCCGTCCCACACGGCAGATGTCACAGCGACGGGCACCCGGATCCCGGCCTCAATCACAAGGGCTTGCGGAACCTCCACGAGCACCCCATCCCGGAGGGCATCCGCCCGTATGTATGCAAAGATGACCTCCCCAAACGGGGAGGTGAGGAGGTTGTCCTCATTCACCCGGACCGCCCCCGTGCCGATATCACACGGATCTTTTTCGGGTCCGGTGCAGCCCACGCGAGATCGCAGAGCTCGCTCTCAGTCCGCATCCGGGCCGGTGTAGTCCGGAAGTATTGGTCCCGGTCCACCCCGATCTTCCAGAGAGCCATCTCATACCCGCAGTCCGGGCAGTGGATGAAGAGCCACTGTTCTTCGGGCATGCATCACACCTCAATCCGTTCGATGATCCCGAGCTGCTGCCGCTGGCACCCGGCCGGACCGGTGACCCGGAGGAGCCGGCCGCGCCTGATCTCGTGGGTTAGCTCATAACCGCTCCCGACAATGCCGAACCCGGCACCGAACCGGGCCAGGCAGCCGGGGAGGGTGATCACCTCTCCGGCGGCCATGGTGATTTTCATACACTCGCCCCCTGCCCGGGCAGCGGGTCGTAGTACCAGGATATAGCGTCCTGCCGCTTCGCTTCCGCACGGCAGGCCTCCCAGCCGTATCGTTCTACCCGGAATCGGTAACTTACTACAATGTCATCGGCCTTTACGCGGAGGTCCTGGGCATCTGACAGCATGATAGTAGCCTTGTGCTCGAGTTCCGCAGCCCGCTCCTGGAGGGCGCTGATTCGCTGCAGGTCCTTGAGCGGGATGACATCATGCACGCTCTGACGGGTGTTCATGCGGGCACCTCGGCGCCTTGTGGAGAAGAGAGGGGGTGATTATCTCCGGGGGTCTCCCTCATGACAGAGACATTGGCATACTTCCGGGTGCCCTGCAGGACTCCCTGCACCTGGGAAAGCGGGGAGAAGTACCGGGTGCCATTGATCGTATACATCACCGCCCGGCCGGACCGGGTGATCCACGCCCTGCCCACGGCCTCGGGCTGACCGGAGGTCTTCATCACGTCGCTGATATCGTAGACATCGACTGGCCACCGCTGGACCAGCCGGGGAATATCGGACCGGGAAATGACGGCCTGCATGGTCTTGATGTCGATCCGGATCGAGCCGGCGAAGAGTCTGGCGGCTCCGATGTGCTGAAAGGTTGTTGTTTGGCAGTTCATGGTGACTACTCACCACATACTACTAGGATTCATAAGGTTATATAATTCATCTAAGCGGCGTGAAAGTAATACAAAAGCAGTTATAAGGTATATTTTACGCAAAGAATTTTGGCCCTCCGGGTCTCGCCCACTACTCGCTGCCGCTCGCATCGAGGGCTCGCCCTGCGGGGTGGTCGGCTGGGGTCCTCAGTCGCTCCGCTCCAGCGACGTCCTCACTCTCGTTCGGTGGCGGCCTCCGCTCCGCTAGGGAGTTGTTGAGGGGGATATCGCGATCGAGCGAAGCCTCGGGGCTGAGCCGGCGTCCGTGCCCGGACGCATCGAAAGCGACGCCGAGCGGGAGTGGGAGGGCGGAGCTTTACTGGCCACAGCGGCCCGAGCAGCGCCGGTTACCGAGTGCATCGCACGAGGTCGAGCGCTGCGAGTCACTGAGCGTCAGTCGCAGTAGGGTCTACAGCGACGAGCACGCTGTGAAGCATGGTGCGAGGAGCGGGAGATTCCAAACTGCCGGTGAGGAGTGAAACAACGATGCCGGGAGTGTCACTTCCCAGTGTGAACCGAGAGAGAACAAGCCCGGGTTGTGAGCGAAGCGGATTGGAGGAGCACCGGACGCAAGGAGGAGCGGACGGAGTTCCGCGGAGACGAGCATGCAGGGCGGTATTCCCCCACAGTCGATTTCTACTCAGGATGCAGAATCTTATCCTTTTTAGTGAAAAATACGATTAAATAGGGGTTTTTTCACAATTGAGAGCACTCTCCAGTTACCGAAAAAGCCTTTAAAATTGTCCTTTTTTACTGCGGTTAAAAATAGGCCTAATTATGGCCCATTATGCTAAAATAACGCCTAAATGCACCTCAGATAATAGCCTTTAATCCGTTTACAATCGAGGTAATTTCTGCCCCTTGTTTTACCCCACCAGATGGGAGAATCGCTGCCAGAACGCATCTATGAGGTTCTTTTTTTACGACGGAGATGTGAAAAATCACTGGATAGCACAGGGCGGTCTCATATTTCCTTGAGAGAAGCATCTGGAAATCCTATCACGACAGCTGATAACCCATCCCTTGTATAATCCCCTTGATTTTCTGGACGATTAACTCGGCACGCTCCAATGCAGATTCGGTATCGGTGTGTGAAATAGTCCCAACACGTTCGTAGATGGATTTGTTGCGTTGCTTTCTCATTTTGGAAAAAATTTCAACCTCTTTCTTATCGAGGAAATGAACGAGAAATAACTCCACCGCGTAATGGTGTTCTCTCCCTTCAGGACGATAGCCCTGAGTATTCATCAGCGATGTTCCGGCCTGGAGCATTGCGTTATAGGCAATGTTGTAAGCCCATTCATCGTCACCATCCTGAAAGTTTCGTCGTGCCGTTGCCAGGTCTCTGTCGGCTATTTCCATGAGCTGCCGGACCGTTTTGGGATCTGCGAGGATTTTTTTAATTCTTCCCTGGCTTTCCAAGTTTTTCAAACTCATTTTGACCAACTATGAATATTTTTGGCTCTCGTATGACATTCACAATGAATGGATCCTTATTCTGAATGCGCTGAATCAGCTCGTTCCTTCGGAGGAGGGTATAGTTTATCTCCCGACCAAGGTGTCGCTCCGTTTCAGTTACCATCGATATCAGATCGTCGTCGCTGACTTCCCCGACGACAAAGAGATCGATATCGCTTTTCGCATGTGCCTTGCCGGCTGCAAACGATCCATAAATAAAAAGTATCTCGATTTCACCGGAACGAGCAAACTGCTCTGTGAGGATCTTTGCGATTCCTTCGGTCTTTAATACCAATTTTTGGAGGTCCTCAAAGATGAAGAATGATTCATCAGCCCAGTAGTATTTCTGGTTGCCTTGCCGTTCGCTCTGAAGTAAGCCGATGGACTCAAGGTTTGATAACTCCTTGCGGATTGGATCAACGTCAATTTTTAAATTGCGGCTTATTTCACGGATATAATATTTTTTTCCTGGATTGAGGAGGAATAGGGTCAGTAATGCCACTCTCGTTTTTGAACCGATGAGTGATTCGAGCATGGTAAGTTGTGTTTGCTGTTTGAACTAAAAAATATTTCAACTGTAATTAAAAGTAGTTCAATTGAAATACAATATAGTTCGAATTACTTCTACAGATTATTGGACCGTTTTTTTCTCCAATACGCGGTTCGGCATGCTCCTAGACAGAATTTAGCCTTTTTATGCTTATTATTTGGTAAATGTTTTCCACAATTCAAACAAAATCTGTGTGATTCTTTATCAAGAAATGGATTGAATCCCAGCTCTTTCACGCTATTTTGGCAACTTGAGCAATATTTCTGGTTTGGGGCAAGTTTCGTAAAGTGGCGACCGCAATGTTGACATTTTGGTATGAAATCGGGAAATTCTATATCTTTATATAAATTCTCATCTCTTCCTGCCATATTCTTTGAAGTATCTACCTTCACTACGCTAGTAAACCAGAGCAAATGAAGAAGGGTATATTTTACGATGAATTCCCTATCGATAACAATACTCCAGGGATCCCTTTTAATTTGATATTTGATGAATTTTACAGGAATATTTTCTTCTGTAATTATGTAATTTACATCCTCCCACATTGGAGTGAAGAATACTCTAGCATATTGCGAACCCTTTTTCAAATAGTAATTTGGTTCTTTCGGATACGATTTCTGAAATTCAGTTAAAGGAGCCCAAATTTCTCGAATTTCGTCTTTTTTCTTTCTTATTTTGTCAACTGACTCCTTGGTTAGGTTCCCTCTTATACTATCTTGAAATTGTTTATTGCATTCCACAGTTCTTTTTAGGCATTCGCGTGCCAGTTCAAATTTTTTATCTAAATACTGTGCTGCATTTTGGATCATAACGCATATTTTCCGAATTGTAACGATATATCTCGCTTTAACCCATTTTTCTATACCTTTTATTTAACCATAGATATATTATTTCACATTAAAAATAGGAGGTGAAAATGACCCAAAGTATCAGTGGTTATGGATTGAGCGGTACAGGAATCGTATCAGTCCTTATAATCGTGGGATTTTTGTTGACCGCATCCAATCTGAACACCATTGCTGGACAAGTCGCTATTTGGGGCGGCGTTGGAATAGGTCTCATGTTGGGGCTATTGGGTGTTTTGGGCGTTTTGAGTAAATATATTTGAACTCCCAAACGCATCGGTATATCGGAATAGTGAGATTTCCAGCAAGCTCACCCAAAATTTTTCAATCGATTATATAGATTGAGGGGAGGCCACTCCTCTCTTAACCTCATCAAAGAACCAGCCATAGAATTTAAGAAATTCCTCCAAATTTTCCTTCTGAACGAATACCGACAAAGGCACTTTGGGCATGCCACCAATTCTCTCTGGACCGATATTGAGACCAGTTAATTCATTCAAGCGTTTTAAAAGATCTATCCTGCTCTCTTCAGAAGCAAATGCATCGTATTTCTTGATCTCATTGAATCGTATCAGGAGATTCCCATCAGTCCAAAAAGCCCCCAATTGATGCGAATCATTGTTAAAATCCATAAGAGGGACAAATGACCCCCCAGTACTTCCTTCTCCCCACCAAATACGCAGATTATTCTTTTCCACCCACATTAAAATCCGTTCGATAACCTTGATTTCTTCTTCAGGTCGATTTTTAGCCATCTCAGAAAGAAAAGTTTCGCGGGTCCACTTTTGTTTTGGAGATTTCCCTTTTCGTCGTTCCAAAATAGCGGTCTGTCCAATTACCCGGGGTGCTACCATCCGCATTCCATTATCCGCGGTATAATGACGGATCTCAATTCCCAAAACTTCACATGGATCGAATTGATTATTAAGAAATTCAATGACCCGCTGAAGACGTTTGGGGATTTCATCGGCAAGAATGATAAGCCGCATTCGGCCGGCCTGGAGGTTTGTCTTCACCTGAATCCAAAATTGGTCATGGTCGATATCGGGGCCAATGAAGTCCCCCAGTATAACGAGCGGATCTTTACCAAGGTCTGTCCACGTTTGCTGAAACATTGTAGAGAGAGAATCCGCCGTCCAAAAAGGTCCGGCATGGGCAGCATAATCCAACATTTGCCCAATTACTTCGCGCCTTATCCTGGTATCGGTACTCCGTTTCACCTCAACGAATGTAAGAATCCCTTCATTGTCAAGAAAGAGGTGATCAAGTGAGAACGTATCAATTCCGTCGTTGTCTCCAGGAACCCCGGCTTCCCGTTTGACGAGGAGAAGGGATCCCACTGAATCAACCACCGAAACAATGAGTTCAGGGTACTGAGCGATGATGGTCTGTAATTCGTCTTCAGATTTGAAGAGATTCTGGTTCAGCGAAATAAGGCTGCCATCCTGATGAAAAAGAAAGACTGGGGCTGGCATTTCAAGTCAATCCTCCTTGATTCATTTTCCCACCCCTTCAACGATCTGAATTTCTTCTGAGGTCAGCCCATACAGCTCGTAGACCAAGGCATCGATTTGCTTATCTGTGGCCTCGATCTGCCGCTCGACCAGGTTCTTATCATGGTCAGTCTTAACGTCAGCCCGCTGCTTATTGAGGGAAAGCATCCGCTCGACCAGGGTGACCATTTTGTCGTGGCGGGCCTTGTCGGTGGGATCGGAGAAGTCGATGGTGCGGATGGGGAGATTCTCAACATAAATCAATTTTATTTCTGCGAAAACCTTACCTATCATTTGAGGATTTTGCAATTCGAAAATATGTTGTATTAGTCGTGAATTGATAATCCCAAGTACATATTTGTTAGAATAAAGACTTCCATAGTTAAGGTGAATAATGTGACAAGATTTAACACAAATTGCAGATTCTTCCTCCAAGCAGGCCAGTATTCGATCATCAGTTCTCCGAATGATTATTTTAGGGCTGATGAAAATATCTGGATCTCTTTGAGCTGCAAGCCAAGGTCCATAGTGTACATACTCCGATGAATTTTGTAAAAAATATCTGGTAATGTCTCCTCCCCGATGTAAGGGTCTCCATCCTATAGGACATTCAGATCCTTTTATGGTAAAGGGCTTAGTAATCATGGTTGTTTCTGTTTGCGGGGGTTTACCCTTTCCTTTTTCGTATAAAATTACTCCAGCTTTCACTGAGGCAAGTTCCTTTAATTTTAAAGAGATTTTACTAATTTTAGACATTAATTGTCGATCATTATCAGAATTCCTATAATCGATTTTTAATTTTTGATTCATTTGGAATGAAGAATAGGAACGTAAAAACGAATTATTTTCGAGTTGGACACTAATCATAAATCCAGATTGGGGAATTCTCTTTTGAATAAAGAAAACTAATGTATCAACAATTGCTGATTTAAAAGCCCATCCTGTCTGCCAGATATGCTTAATTGAAATCTTATCTAACAACCAACATCTAAATTCTTCACATGTTTCTAAATCACAGAAGGTATTGGGAACAATATAAGAAATGCAACCATCTTTCTTCAAGAGACGGATTCCTTTTACTATGAATAAACAATAACTATCTGGATACTTTTTTACTTCTTGATATGACTTTAATAAATACTCAATTTCTGAATTTGAAAATGGGACCCCATACGGGGGATTCCCTATGATAACGTCGAATCCACCTGTCCCCATAATCGCTGGGAACTCCCGCTCCCAATCGAAAGCGTTTATCCGCTTTACTTCCTCTGAATCTTCAAGAGTTGCCCGAATGTCGGAATAGATTTCGGTTCCGATAAGTGAGTTCCCACACTTGATGTTCTGGTGCAGACTTGGGAGTGCCCTTTCATCGAAGAGCTTCAACTGCTTGGAAACATTCTCTTCATTTTCCTCTTCGAGCACCTTAAGAAGGAGGGAGAGCTTGGTCACCTCCACTGCCTGGGTATCAATGTCTACTCCGTAAATGTTGTTCAGGAGGACTCGTTTTCGCTCAGCAGTGGTTAGCTTCCAGTCACTCCGTGTTCGTGAAGAACTCCCATTCCCAGACTTGTAAATAGGGAGACTCGTATCACCCACAGATTTCTTCTTCCCCGATTTTGGGATTGGTTCCGGGAGATGTGCTTGAACCTCGGAAGATGTCGCAGGGTTATCCGCAAGGACTGGGACCAGGTTATGAACGTAGTACTCAAGATGCCAATCGAGGAGATATTGGTAGGCCCCAATCAGGAAAGAGCCTGACCCACAGGCGGGGTCAAGGATCCGGAGTTTCGCCGCCTCTCGTGGCGTCTTGTCCTTTACGAGCTCCCCGACGGTGTGCTTCACAATATAGTCCACGATATACTGAGGAGTGTAGTAGACCCCTCCGGCCTTCTTTACCTCGGGTTTGTATTCGACCCGTGCCTGATGCCCAGAAGTGAGCCGGATCACTTTTCCAAGGAATTGCTCATAGACCTGGCCTAGGATGATCGGTGAGATGACCGAGAACTCGTACGGGCTCTCAGGGTAATACAACCGTTTGATGATCTTCTTCAGAACGGCATCATCGATGGTGAGGCCAGGGGTAAGCGTGTCTGGCAGTTCATCCCATCCGGATTCGGCGGCGAAATGGAAGATGCCGGAATTATACTTGGTATCCGCCCTCTGAAACAGCCCAATAAGGCGCTGGTAAACATCCTGTCCATCGAGCAGTTGTTGGAGGCATCCGTACTGCTCGATGCCCCGGTCCTCACAGATACGGAGGAAAAGAATCCGGTCGATAGTACGCTGCACTGCGACGTTCAGCTCATCAACAGTGAGCGCCGGGTTCCTTAGCGCGAGGTTCTTTGCCAGAGCATCCCGCCATTCCTCAATGTCGGCGAGGATGGCCTCATCGACCGTTGCGGTCCCTTTCTTCCCTTTTGTTCCCTCAGCAAATCGATCAAAAGAACCTTGGAGAATACTATCCTGTGAGAAAATGGAGGCGATCCAGCCCCACTTATCCGAGTACTCTTTATAGGTGAAGTATGCTATCCGGGCGGTGGCCGCGGTATCACCCGGCATTGGTTTCTTAGTGCAATCGTAGACTGCAAACTCTTCAAAGTCAGTCAGAATGGAGAGCGGAAGGCGGGCGTTCCAGGCATACCGACGGATTTGGAGAGCGGGACCGGAGTCATCCTTGATATTCACCCCGGGCTTCTTGGCTTCAACAATAAATTTTCGAGCTCCACCAATCCGGAAGGAGTAATCAATAAACTCGGTAGAGCCACGGATCCGGATCGGGTCCTCGTGGATCACCTCTTTGTAGAGCTCTGAATATCTTTTGTTGTTATCAATATCCCATCCAAGTGCCTTGAAGAACGGATCAATAAATTCCCTTCGCAGCTGGGTCTCATTGAACTGGCCTCGCTTGTAGGCCGCTTGGTGGAATTCGAAGCTTTGTATAAGTGTACGAATGGCCTCCGGAATTACTGGTGATGCCTCCATGCTACCGCCTCGTAATGTAAGTTCATGCCGCGATGAACGAAGAATCATTCGATATTTCGTTTATTGATTATTTTCACGCTGCATCCAGCTTGATTTATTGTTACTGCTGCTCATTAGGTGTCATATTACTCAAAATTGCGGGGTTGAATATGGAGATAAGATTTGATTTGAAAAGTGAACGTCACGACGAGAAAATAAATGAATTAATCGAAAAAAGTATGAATGATGTAATGGAGAAAAATGGTTGTGGATATTGTGGGGGGAGGAATATTACCGTTTATGTAAATGGAATTGAGAGAGATTCAGCTTCTGGATATTATTATTGTCATGATTGCAATCAGAAGGGAGATATATCCGTAAAGCACGACATTTTTCAGACTCTGGATAATGTTGAGAATGAATTTAAAAAGTTGATAAAAGATCTCCAATGAATGAACTCTACGTCATCATAATTGGATTCATTGGAGGAATTCTCGGAGGAATTCTTGTCAATGTTATCTCATATAAATTTGTAAAATGGAATGAGAAACAGGAAGAACCAGATTTAGTCAAAAAATCTGTTCTTTCCTTACTTAACCAGATTTCGACGAGTTGGGAAACAGAATCATCGAAAAGAACGGTTGATAGGAGCAAGATTCAAAATTTATTTGATATTTATTCAAGCCAACTATCCTCTGCGATAGCAAGAGCGCCTCCATCTTTTCCCCAAGACATAATTAATGATGTGAAAGACTTGTGCATATCTCTTACAAAATTACAAGATTTTACATTAACACTGGGTATGGAAAGATATCAAGCGTTCTTAAAAGAAGCCCAGGGAATCGTTGAACAAGCAGAAAAACTTAAGAAAAAATTAAGTTAAATTCACCCCTTCCCCCCTCCCTTCAGCAACCCGTACTCAATCTCATAGAAGCACCCGGGCACTGAAATGAAATAGTGATACTTCTTCTGCTCCTCCGCTTCGGCGATCTGCTTCAACAGCGAGGCCTGCTCATCCGGCGTGTGACCGACCGTCACCCACCGCTTGGTCTCATCGTTCATCTTCCAGGACCTGGCCGGGACATTCGCGGGCGGCTCCGTCACCCGGTCATCCTGCGGGTCGAAGAAGGCCACGACATCGGCCCTCTCTCCCTCGGCTTCCCACTTCT
>Ga0116173_1004321_pt1 | contig 10326 bp, 7 predicted proteins | sample AD_UKC085_MetaG_FD_89800 | JGI IMG/M metagenome (GOLD analysis project Ga0116173, IMG submission 89800) | Active sludge microbial communities of municipal wastewater-treating anaerobic digesters from USA - AD_UKC085_MetaG | ecosystem: Engineered > Bioreactor > Anaerobic > Digestate | place: USA...
ATCGCTGCCATCTGCCGCTACACCTCCCTTCCTGTCATCGTCGGCGGCGGCATCCGCGCCCCTGAAGAGGCGGCGCGCAAGGTGGCGGCAGGGGCGAGTTTTATCGTGACCGGCAATGTCATCGAAAAGAACCGCGATCGCGCCCTGATCAGCGCCTTTGCCGATTCCATTCACACCAGGTAGTACTAATCAGGGCGGACGGGAGGTTTATGGTTCTGGTCGATACACATGCGCATTTGCTGCCCTTCTGGGATGATGGAGCGGACAGGTGGGATACGGCACTGGGGATGCTGCGCGCAGCGGAGGAGGACGAGATCGGGGCGGTGGTCTGCACCCCGCACATCCTTTCGCCCAAGGACATGGAGCATGAGGATGCCCTCTGGGTGCGCTACGAAGAGCTGGTGGGGCGTTCCGCCGAGGCGGGTCTGAAAGTGAAGATTCACATGGGCAGCGAGCTTTTCGCGCATCCCGGCATCGACCTGAAGCGCAGAATAGCCACCCCGGCGCAGAACGGCCGCTATTTTCTCGTAGAGTTTCCAATGGGTTCGATGCCCGATTTTGTTCTCAAGGGCTTTTTCACCCAGATTGGCAAGGAGTACACCCCGGTCATTGCCCATCCGGAGCGTTATGCAAGGATCATCCAGAATCCCCGGGAGGCCATGATCCTGGTCGAGAAGGGGGCACTTTTACAGATCAACGCCGGGAGTCTGCTTGGGGTCTTTGGCGGAGCGATCAAGGAGACGGCGGTCAAACTGCTCGATGCCAACCTGGTGCACATGGTCGCCTCAGACGCCCACGACCTCAAGGCGCGGCCGCTGCGGCTGCAGCCGGCTTTTACAGTGGTGGCGGAAAAGTACGGCCGCGAGAAGGCGCAGAGGCTTTTTGCTGACAATCCTGCCCGCATTTTGCGCGGGGAGGATGTGATCGCGGATCCTCCCCGTCCGATCGAGGAGGCCCCCAAGCGCGGCTTCTGGCAGCGGCTGGAGATCATGACCAAAAAATAGCGCAGGATATGGAAAGACTGACTTTTATAGAAGAGCAGATGAGAGAGAGCGTGGAGCTGTTCGAGGCCATCCGCCGCGAAATGGGGCCGGCGATCAGCCGCGGTGCGGAGATGATGATCGACACCCTGCGCAGCGGCGGCAAGCTCCTCATCTGCGGCAACGGCGGCAGCGCTGCGGATGCCCAGCATTTCGCCGCGGAGCTGGTGGGCCGGCTGCAGCGGGAGCGCAAGGCCCTGCCGGCGATCGCGTTGACCACGGACACCTCCATTCTCACCGCTGTGGGTAATGACTATGGTTTTGCCAAAATTTTCCGCAGGCAGGTAGAGGCCTGGGGTCAGCCGGGCGATCTGCTGCTGGCGATCAGCACCAGCGGCAATTCACCCAATGTTCTGGAGGCTATCGCTGCGGCTCGGGCGCAAGGCATGCAGGTTCTCTCCCTGGCGGGACGAAGCGGCGGCGAGATGGCCGGCCTCTCCGATCTGGCGTTGGTGATGCCGGCGCGCAGCTCCCAGCACATTCAGGAGGGGCATATCGCCATCATCCACATCTGGTGCGCCCTTGTTGAGGAGAGTCTGTGTCCTCCTGTATCCTAATCCAGAGTCATCCATCGATTGAATTTTCTTAATTCTGCCATATTGATGGGGCTGGCTGCAGTGGCCTTGCCCATCCTCATCCACCTCTTCACCAGAGCCCGGGCCAAACCCATCCCCTTCAGCTCCCTGCGCTTCCTCAAGCAGCTGCAGAACCAGAAAATCCGGTGCATCAAGATACGTCAGATCCTGCTCCTTCTTTTGCGCACCCTGGCGGTGCTTTTTCTTGTGCTCGGCTTCGCCCGCCCGACCTGCCGCACCCAATCCGGTTCCGGGGCCCGTTCCCGCACAAGTGCGGTCCTTCTGCTCGACAACTCGGCAAGCATGGCGCTCGAAGAGCAGGGGGAGAGCCTCTTTGCGGCGGCCAGGGAAGCGGGGGCGCGCATCATCGAGCTGATGCAGCCGGGCGACGAGCTCTATCTTTGCACGACTACCGATACGTTAGAAGGGACGGAGCGGCGGGCCTTTCATGATTTTCAGGCCTTCCGCCGCCGGCTCGAGGCCACACCCCTCAGTTTCAGGGCGACTGATATCTCGGCGGGGATGCGTTTTGCACAGAACCTGCTTCAATCCGCCCACAATGTAAACAAGGAACTTTACCTGCTCTCGGACATGCAGGCGACCGGCTTTGCTGCTGATTCCCTGCCGGCGCGGGAATTCAATCCGCGGCAGTACGCCGTGCCGCTGCTCGCTTCCCATCCCGCCAACCTGGCCGTGACCGGCGTCCGGCTGCGCTCCGCCATTCTGGAAAGAGGCAAGACGGTGGAGGTGGAGGTGACCCTGGCCAACTCCGGCCAGGAGCCCGGGCGCACCAAGCTGGTGCAGCTCTTCATCCATGGCCAGCGTGTGGCCCAACGGATGGTCTCGCTGGAGAGGGGGACGACGGCGCAGGAGCTCTTCAGGTTCATCGTCGACCGCGACGGCTGGATCGAGGGCTATGTCCAGCTCGAAGATGACGCTCTGATGGAGGATAACCTTCGCTATTTTACCTTCTATGTGCCGGAACGGCTCAATGTCGGGGTGATCGGCGAGAGGACCGCCGGCAGTGAACTGCTGCAGCTCGCCCTGCAATCTTCGGCCGATTCGAGTGCCTTTTTGCGCCTTTTCACCGCTGTGCCTGAACGCTCCTCCGGTCTGGCCATCGATTCCCTCCAGCTGCTTTTGCTTCACGATGTCAGCCGCCTGCCCGACGCGGTGGTGGAGAGGATTGGGGCGTGGCACAGTCGCGGGGGCGGGATCATTCTGGTGCTGGGCCGGCGCACGGACATCGGCTGGTACAACGCCCGTCTCGCCCCGGTCCTGGGGCTCAGCCCCGTGCTGGCCGCGTTCGGCGAGGGGGGTCATTTTTCACTTGGCCGTGTCGATGGCACTCATCCTGTATTTTCTGGTATCTTTGAGGGAGCGGAGATCCAGTTCGCCCGCCCCCAATTCAATTTCGCCTGTCGCGTCGCTTCCGCCCCCGACCAGCATGCCCTGCTCTCCTTCAGCACCGGGGATCCCTACCTGTATGAAGTCAGACGCGATGAGGGCGCCCTGCTGGTTTTCACCTCCAGTTTTGAGCCGGAGGTGAGCGACATGGCGTACAGAACCATCTTTGCTCCCCTTCTCCATCGCAGCATCAGCTATCTGGCTGCGCATGGCCAGAACCGCGGGATCGAGCTTTCTGCGGGCGAGGTTTTACGTTACCGGCTTGCCGGTCAGGAGCTGCAGAAGCAGCTGGAAATACACCGGCCTGACGGCGGAGTGGATCTTGTCCACCCCGGGATCACCGCATCGGGGGCGTGGATCGACCACGCTGCCACCGGAATTCCGGGGCTCTATTCACTGAGAGCAGATGGCAAACGGCTTGCGGTATGGGCGGTCAATATTCCGGCCCGGGAGCTGGATCTGAGAAGGGCGGAGAGGGAACTCGTCGAGGATTCCCACCACCTCCACTGGGTGGATGATCCGGCCCGCATCGACCAGTTCATCCGCGAGGAGCGGATCGGACGGGAGTACTGGCGGGAGCTGCTGCTGGCCGGGCTGCTGCTTCTGCTGCTGGAGATGGCCCTCTATCGCGAGAAGGGAGAACTCCCGTCGGAAGAGGAGAGTCAGGAGATGCGGAGGGGATCATGAAGGAATCCCAGGAGAGAGAGCGAGCCGTCATCGTCGGACTAATCACCAGGGAGACCCCCTCCTGGCGTGTCGAGGACTATCTGGACGAGCTGGAACAACTCGCTGATACGGCGGGGGCCGAGGTGATCGAGCGGGTGGTGCAGGAGCGGGAGCGTCGGGACCCCGCCTTCATGATCGGCCGGGGCAAGGCGGAGGAACTCGCCCGAACGGCCCGCTACCAGGATGCCGATCTGATCATTTTTGACGATGATCTCACCCCGGCGCAGGCGAAAAACATCGAAAAGCTGTGCGGCGTCAAGATCGTCGACAGGAGCGGCTTGATCCTCGACATTTTTGCCAAACATGCCCGCACCCGCGAGGCCCGCACCCAGGTGGAGCTGGCGCAGCTGCAGTATCTGCTGCCCCGCCTCACCGGGCAGTGGCGTCATCTCGAGCGTCAAGTGGGCGGTATCGGGGTGCGCGGTCCCGGGGAAACCCAGCTCGAGGTCGATCGCCGGCTGGTGCGCAAACGGGTCGCCGTTTTACAAAAGGAGTTGGAAAAGATTGCCGGCCAGCGCGAGATCCGCCGCAAGAACCGTCGTGATTTTTTCAAGGCGGCTCTGGTCGGCTATACCAATGTCGGCAAATCGACCCTGCTCAATGCCCTGACCGAGGCCGGAGTGCTGGTTGAGGACCGCCTTTTCGCCACCCTCGATGCCACGGTCCGCACCCTGCCCATGGACAACCGCCGCCGGCTGCTGCTGATCGACACGGTCGGCTTCATCCGCAAGCTGCCGCACCACCTGGTCGCCTCTTTCAAGAGCACCCTGGAGGAGTCGGCTGATGCCGATCTTCTTCTCCATGTCATCGATATCAGTCACCCCAATTTTGGCGAGCAGATGAATGTGGTGGACAAGGTTCTCAAGGAGCTCAACCTTGGGGGGAGGCCGGTGCTCAAGGTCTTCAACAAGATCGACCAGTTTGACCAGTCCGGTGTGGTCGCCAGGCTGCGGGAGACCGAGCAGCCCTGTGTGTTCGTCTCGGCAGCGCGCGGCATCGGCCTGCCGCAGCTGGTGGAGCGGCTGGCGGAGTTCGCCGATGCCGCCTTTGTCACGGATGAATTGGTGCTTCCCCTGGAAAAGGCCTCCCGGGTTCCCAAACTGTATGAGGTGGTCGAGGTTCTGAACACCTCCTACGGGGAGGAGGAGATGGCGGTGCAAATCCGCTTCGCACGCCAGGAGGAGCGGCGGGTGCGCAGCCAGGTTGCGAAAATACTGCAGATGGATGAGGAAGATGGCTCTGCGCATGAATAGAGGGGGTAGCTGGTTGACGGCGGTGCTGATTTTGCTCTGGGTGGCGGGAGCAGCAGCCCAGAGCGAGGGGCGCATCCGCGGCACCAACCGCCATTACCGCCACGGAGATTGGACAACCTGGTCCTCGATGCGCCATATTCGCCACCTCTGCCTTTCACAGGAGCGTCTCTATCTGGCCACGACCGGCGGAATCGGCTGCTTCAATTTTTTCAGCCAGCAGTGGGAGGAGCCCCATACGGTCAGCAGCGGTCTGGCCAGCGCTGATATCGGACTGGTGGCCTGGGACGAAAACAGCGGGTTTTTGTGGTGTACGCAGAGCGAGGGCATCAGCTATCTGGGTCCGGCTTCCGGGGTGTGGACCAATCTTTTTTACGACGAGATCGGTTTTTACGACCGTGAGTCCGTAAGCTCCATCGGTTTCGGCGTCAATCATCAAATCTTCCTGGTCACCAGCCGGGGGCGCAGCCTGGCCGGCCACAGCAACGGAGGCGGCTTCGAGTGGGGCGCCACTCCGCGGCCGGAGGAGGAGGTCAAATGGTTCGGGGAGGCCGCTGCTGTCGATCCACCCCCGCCCCATCTCTTTCTACCCCCGGGTTATTATTATGACGAACAGGAAAGGGTGATCACCGACAGTCATGGCAGGCGTTATCCACTCACCTGCTGGCTGCGCGACGCCTGGAACACCCTCTGGATCGGCACCTGGGGGCTGGGGGCGGCGCGCGTCGACCTGGTCTCCGCCCGATTTGAGGCCCTGCCCTACGGCCTGTGGGATGACGCTGTCGACGTCCTCGCCTTTGATCAGGGCGCACTCTGGGCCGGCGGCGATCAGGGGCAGACGGGGGGAGGAGGGTTGACGAGATGGGAGATCGGCATCCGCAATCCCGAATACTATGAACCACGCTATATCACCGGTTTCAGCGACGACCGCATCACTGCCATGGCCTTTGATGAGGAGGCCTTCTGGTTCGGCACCCGCAACGGGCTGACGCGCTACGATCTCGACCGGCGCAGCTGGCGCACCCTGAGCCAGGTTGATCACCTTTCCGATCCGCGCATCACCCATCTCTATCTGGACGAAGAGTATCTCTGGGTGGCGAGCGAAGCGGGGCTGTCGCGCATTCTCAAGGCGAGCGCAGGCCGGCGGGACTCCCTGGTCGTCGATATCATCGACCCGCGTCAGCTTGGCGACCTGAGGATCTCATTTCTCGCCCCGCAGGGGGACACCCTCTGGGTGGGCACCGAGTATGGATTGTACTGGTACAATGTGAGTGCCGACAGCGGCGAATTCTACGGTGATGGCTTTTTTCCGGCGAACCAGGAGATTGATGCTGTGGTCTGCTATGGAGATGAGGTCTGGTTCGGCACCAGCTACGGCATCGCCGGATTCAATGCCAGGAACGGCGAATGGTTCGCTCCGCCAGCCCAACGTCTGGAGCGGTTGGGCCGGATCTTCTGGATGGAGGTGGACGGTTTTTCGGTCTGGGCGGCCGGGGAGCGGGGGGTGCAGCGTTATGACCGTGAGGGGCTGCGCTGGATTCGTTACAGCATGGAGGACGGCCTGCCCGCTCAGGAGATCCGCACCCTCCGCATCGATGGGGATTATGTCTGGTTCGGCAGCAGCCGCGGCCTGACCCTTTTTTACTGGAATGCACCTTACCGGATCGATTGAATCATGACCTATCAAGAAGCGGAATCCTTCCTTCTGGGGCGGGAGATGTTCGGCTGGAAGCTGGGGCTGGAGCGCATGGAGCGTTTTCTAGCCGGACTCGGAGCGCCGCAGGAGCAGTTCGACACCGTACACGTCGCCGGCACCAACGGCAAGGGCTCGGTCACTGCCATGATGGGGTCTGTTCTCAAGGAGAGTGGCCATCGCTGCGGCATCTATACCTCGCCCCATCTGGAGAGCCTGCGCGAGCGCATCCGCGTCGACGGCCTCTGCATCGCCGAGGAGGCGGTGGTGGGACTGGTCGAGCGCTGGCGGCCGCTGATCGAAGAGCTGCAGTGCACTTTTTTCGAGACCATGACCGGCCTGGCCTTGCGTCATTTCGCCGACGCCGGGGTGCAGAGTGCGGTGATCGAGGTCGGACTGGGCGGCCGTCTCGATGCGACCAATGTCCTGCATCCCCTGGTGTCGATCATCACCTCGATCAGCTACGACCACATGGATCATTTGGGGGATACCATCGCGGCCATCGCAGCCGAAAAGGCGGGCATCATCAAGCCGGCAGTTCCCTGCGTGATCGGTTCACTGCCGGCGGAGGCGGAAGAGGTGATCCGCGCGCGGGCGGCTGAACTTGACAGCCCACTTTACGCGGCCGATGCCCTGGTCGAGGTGCGCCACCTGCGTCTCACGGAATCGGGCTCGGAGTTTTCGGCCCAGACGGAGGGTGCCCGGTACGAAGGGCTATCGCTGCCCCTGCCGGGTCCTCACCAGGTGGCCAATAGCTGCATTGCAATCTGTGCCAGTGAGCTGCTCGGCCGGCAGGGGGTGATTCCCTTTCCCCCGCCTTTAAAACGGGCGCTGGCGGGAGTCGATTGGCCTGGCCGCTTTGAAATCTTCCTCAAAGAGCCGCGGGTGATCACCGATGTGGCCCACAATCCGGGCGGTTTTCAGCGGCAGAAATGGATGTGGCGTCATTTCTATCCGGATTGGCAGAAGGTGCTGGTCCTCGGCCTGGTCAAGGAGAAGGACCTCAAGGGTGTGATCGGGGAACTGCCGCGGGATGTGGCCCAAATCTACGTCGTGCCGGCGCCGACCCATCGTGCGCTGCCGGTGGCGGAGTTCACCGGCGCGCTGGCGGAGGCCGGGCTGCCGGTGGTGCCCTGCGGTTCGGTACAGGAAGGGGTCCGGGCGGCGATAACCTGGGCGAGGGGTGGAACAAGGCGGGTTGTCTGCATCACCGGCTCCCACTATGTGGTGGGTGAGAGCCTGAGGGGAATAAAGGACTTGACAAAATGACTATTTCTTCCTAAATTATGCAGGAACCAATCCTGCTCGACCCCATTTTAACACACCTTATTCTTCATAAAGCCGCCAATCACTGTGCACCTTTTCATCTCATGAAGAGAGAATCCACCCAACTATTACAACGGCATTAGAACGGGAGCAAAATCTTGGCGAGTGTTCAACTGGACAAGGTAAGCAAGATCTTTGACAATCAGGTTCGCGCGGTCGATGCCGTTGATATCGATATCCGGGGTAAGGAGTTCATCGTACTGGTGGGGCCTTCCGGCTGCGGAAAATCGACGACGCTGCGGATGATCGCCGGACTGGAAGAGATCAGCGCCGGGGAGATTCGCATCGATGACCGGGTAGTCAACCAGGTGCCGCCCAAAGACCGCGATATCGCCATGGTTTTCCAGAACTATGCCCTCTATCCGCACATGACAGTTTTTGAGAACATGGCTTTCGGGTTGAAGCTGCGCAAGTATCCCAAGGATGAGATCGAACAGCGGGTCAAGGAGGCGGCGGATATCCTGAGCATCGAGGGGCTTCTCGACCGCAAGCCCAAGCAGCTATCGGGCGGGCAGCGGCAGCGCGTGGCTGTCGGCCGAGCGATCGTGCGCAAGCCCAAGGTGTTTCTCTTTGATGAGCCGCTTTCCAATCTGGATGCCAAGCTGCGCGTGCAGATGCGCACAGAGATCTCCAAACTGCATACACGGCTTGAGACCACGATGATCTACGTCACGCATGATCAGACCGAAGCCATGACGATGGGGGATCGCATCGTGGTAATGAAAGATGGCAAGGTCCAGCAGATTGACACCCCGATGAATCTTTATGATGCGCCGGTCAACAAGTTTGTTGCGGGCTTTATCGGCAGCCCGGCGATGAATTTCATCAACGGCGAGATCGTCCGCGACGAGGGGCTTTTCTTCCGGACGGCGGGGATGAAACTGCGCATTCCGGATTCCCGCAGCGGGCTGCTTGCGGCTCACACCGGCCGGCCGGTCGTGCTCGGCATTCGCCCCGAAGATTTGAGCGAATATGATCTCGCTCCAGCCCAGATACCGGAGATGAGCGCCCTGTGCCGGGTTGAAGTGGTGGAGCCCATGGGCAACGAGATTTTTGTCTATCTGGCCAACGGCGGGGAGTCGCTGGTGGCGCGGATGAACGTGCAATCCCGTCCGAGCGTGCGCGCGGATTATCGGGTCCAGTTTGATATGAACAAGGCGCACTTTTTCATGGCGGAAAGCGAAGAGGCCATTCACTGATCTCCATTCCTGCGCATCGCCGGCCATCCTCGTCGTCATTCCGGATCATCTCCTGCACTGTACAGCCTTTATGACTTTAGGGTGGTGATTCCCCGGGGGGTAGTTTCTCATTGCTGCTGACCGTGTCTGATCCCTTGCATGGCGCGCACCGTTTTTCTCCCATAATAATATGCACAATAATTCCCGTATAACTTTACCGACAAGAGGCGTCAATGGATATTGCTGAACTCAAGGCGCGCAAGATCGCCGAGCTGAACAAGCTGGCTCAGGACATGGGCATCACGGGCTGCACAGGTCTGCGCAAATCGGAATTGATTTTCAAGATTCTGGAGGAGCAGACCAAGAAGGAGGGGCTGATCTTCGCTGAGGGAGTTCTCGAGGTCCTGCCGGATGGCTACGGATTTCTCCGCTCCCCCGATTTCAACTATCTGCCTGGGCCGGATGACATTTACGTCTCCCCTTCACAGATCAAGCGCTTCGGGCTGAGGACGGGCGACACGGTCTCCGGACAGATTCGGCCACCCAAGGAGAATGAGCGCTTTTTCGCCCTGCTCAAGGTCGAGGCGGTTAACTTTGAGAACCCGGAAGAGGCGAAAAGTATCATCCTTTTCGACAACCTTACCCCCCTCTACCCCCATCAGCGCATCAACCTGGAGACCACAGCGGGCGAGATTTCGATGCGCATCATGAACATGCTCACCCCGATCGGCAAGGGCCAGCGCGGCCTGATCGTCGCCCAGCCCAAGACCGGCAAGACCACCCTGCTGCAAAAAATTGCCAACTCCATCACCACCAACCATCCCGAAATGAAGCTGATCGTACTGCTCATCGACGAACGTCCGGAGGAAGTGACCGACATGGAGCGCTCTGTCAAGGCGGAGGTGATCAGCTCGACCTTCGATGAGCCGGCGGAGCGCCATGTGCAGGTCTCCGATATGGTGCTGGAGAAGGCCAAGCGCCTGGTCGAGTATGGCAAGGATGTCTGCATTCTGCTCGACAGCATCACCCGTCTGGCGCGCGCCCACAACGCCGTGGTGCCGCACAGTGGCAAGATCCTCTCCGGCGGTGTCGACGCCAACGCCCTGCATCGTCCCAAACGATTTTTCGGCG
>Ga0116173_1004336_pt1 | contig 10305 bp, 10 predicted proteins | sample AD_UKC085_MetaG_FD_89800 | JGI IMG/M metagenome (GOLD analysis project Ga0116173, IMG submission 89800) | Active sludge microbial communities of municipal wastewater-treating anaerobic digesters from USA - AD_UKC085_MetaG | ecosystem: Engineered > Bioreactor > Anaerobic > Digestate | place: USA...
AATGTGGCTAATTTGCCATCGCCGCTGGGACGGATTTTGTCGCAAACGACGCGCCCGAACGGTATGGAACTGACAAAAATAGCTGTTCCTTTCGGCGTTATTGGTATTATTTACGAAGCACGCCCGAATGTTGGTTTTGACGTGTTTTCGTTGTGCTTGAAGTCGGGAAATGCCTGTATTTTAAAAGGCGGTAGCGATGCGGCGTGTTCTAACGAAGCCATTGTGAAAGTAATTCACGAAGCATTGCGCAAAAATGCGATGGACGAAAATATAGTAACGCTATTGCCAAACGGTCACGATGCCACGGCAGCGTTGTTGAATGCAGTCGGTTTTATTGATTTGATTATTCCGCGCGGTGGCAAACAACTGATTAATTTTGTGCGCGACAATGCTAAAATTCCTGTTATTGAAACCGGTGCGGGAATTTGCCATACCTATTTTGATGAGTTCGGCGATTTGGCGAAAGGCGTAGCTCTTGTTAATAACGCCAAAACTCGCAGAGTAAGCGTTTGCAATGCGCTCGATTGTTTGGTTATTCACGAAAAACGTTTGTGCGATTTGCCGCAATTGTGTAATAAATTGGCAGAAAGTAATGTTATTATTTATGCTGATACAGAGGCTTTTAATGTTTTAAAAGGAAATTATCCTGCGGAATTGCTGCAACCGGCTACGCCCGAACATTTCGGCACGGAATTTTTAGACTACAAAATGGCTATAAAAACAGTGCACGATTTTGCGGAAGCACTGCACCACATTGCACGTTTCAGTTCAAAACACAGCGAGTGCATCGTGAGCGAAAATGCCGAACGCTTGGCGCAATTCAATCAAGCAGTCGATGCGGCGTGCGTTTATAACAATGTATCAACAGCTTTTACCGATGGTGCACAGTTCGGATTGGGTGCAGAAATAGGCATCAGCACGCAGAAATTGCATGCACGCGGTCCAATGGCTCTCGAAGAGCTGACTACCTATAAATGGATTGTGCGCGGCGACGGACAAACTCGCAAATAAAAACTGTAATTATGGGAAAAATCAGACTAATCATCCGTCAGGAATATAAAAATCGTGTAGCAAAAAAATCTTTTTTGCTGCTGACTTTCCTTATGCCGCTGCTGTTTGTGCTGTTGCTGTTGGTGCCGATGTGGTTGTCGCTCATCGAAAGCGGCAAAAAATATAACGTGGCGGTTGTCGATTGGTCGGGATGCTATTCAGCCGTTTTTCTCGATACCGAAAAATATCTGTTTGACGAAGCAACTGCTCCGTTGGACAGTTTTCGCACTAATTCAGAAAGTTCAGGCTATGATGCAATTGTAGTCATTTCGGGTGATTTGCGCAATGCCGATGCTTCGGTAACAATTTATTCGGAACAACAAGTAGATTTGGAACTGAAGCAATACATACAAAAAGCTTTGGAAAAACAGGTGCGCGAAGATAAACTTGCGTCATTTAATATTCCTGATATTGAAAGCGTTATGTCGATATTGAACACGGAAGTTTCCGTAGAAACCGTAAAATGGAACAGCGACGGCTCGGAAACATTATCTTCTTCCGAAATTGCTCTTGTTGTTGGCATGTTAGCCACAATGCTTATCTATATGTTTATTTTTGTGTATGGCGCACAAGTGATGAATAGTGTAGTGCAGGAAAAAGTAAATCGTATAGTGGAAGTGATGGTGTGCAGCGTTAAACCTTTTGAGTTGATGATGGGTAAAATTATCAGTATCGCTTTGGTGGGTCTTACGCAGTTTGCCATTTGGATTGTTTTGACACTTGTTTTCTTTTTAATATTTGGGCAGCCGCTTTCGTTTCAGGCTGAAGTAACTTCGACAAGCGATTTCAGTGCCGTTTATTCTATGTTGATGTCTATCAATTGGATAGAAATGTTGGTGTGTTTTGTGGCTTATTTTATTGGCGGTTATCTGCTTTATGCGTCAATTTTTGCAGCTATCGGTTCGGCGGTCGATAACGAAACCGACACGCAACAATTCATGCTGCCCATTACCATTCCTATTTTGTTTGCCATGTATGCGGCTATTTATAGTGCGCAAAACCCCGATGGTCCTTTGGCGTTTTGGTGTTCGATGATTCCGTTTACTTCGCCCATTGTGATGATGGTAAGGTTGCCGTTCGGTGTGCTGTTGTGGGAAAAAATTGTTTCTTTGGTGATTTTGTTTGCTTCGTTTGTTGCTACCACGTGGCTATCGGCAAAAATTTATCGTACGGGCATTTTGATGTACGGCAAAAAAATATCGTGGCGCGAATTGTGGAAATGGCTGAAGGCGTAACATTTTATAAATAAAACTTTTGCTATGTGTGATAGCGTATCCGATAAAAAACCATTTACAGAACAGGCGAAATTGTTCGCTACGGCGCAAGCTTTGCACACAAAATTGTTGGTAGTCGATTCGCATTGCGATACGCCCATGTGTTTTTTCGACGGTATTGATTTGGGTAAGCGCGAAAAGAGAGTAAAAGTTGATTTCAGAAAGATGGAAGATGGCGAAATAGATGCCATCTTTATGGCAACTTACATTGAGCAGGGCGGATTGGACGAAGCGTCCACTCGTTTGGCTACTGAAAAGGCGTTCGACACCATTGCAAAAATAAAAATGCAAATCGCACGAAATTCGGCGCAAGTAGAGCAAGCAACGACAGCGCAACAGATAATAGATATTAAAAAAGTAGGTAAGCGCGCAGTAGTTCTTGCACTCGAAAACGGTTATGCGCTTGGCACTGATTTAGCCAATATAGAACGTTTTTTTGACGAAGGCGTGCGTTATATTACACTTTGCCACAATGGCGACAATGCCATTTGCGATTCGGCTGTAGGATGCAATACGCATGGTGGTTTGAGCAATTATGGCAGGCAAGTGGTGAAGGAGATGAACCGTTTGGGAATGATGGTAGATTTGTCGCATGCCAATGAAAAAAGCTTTTTCGATGCGGCAGAAGTATCGACTAAACCGCTCATTTTTTCACATTCTTCGGCGTATTCATTGTGTGCTCATCCGCGCAATGTTACCGATGCGCAGTTGCGATTGCTGGCTGAAATGGGCGGCGTGTGCCAAGTCTGTCTCTATCCGCTGTTTCTCAACGGTACGGAGGAGGCGACCGTAAGCGATGCAGTTGACCATATTGACTATATTGTCAATATGATTGGCATCGATTTTGTAGGGATTGGTTCAGACTTCGATGGTGGCGGCGGTATCTGTGGCTTTCAAACAAGTGCCGAAGCGATGGCAATGACAGTAGAACTGCTTCGCAGAGGCTATGCGCACGACGATATTGCCAAAATTTGGGGTGGCAACCTGATGAGAGTAATGAAAAAAGTGGAAAATAAAAAGTGATTTTTTTTCTTGTTTTTATAATAATTCGATAATTCAGAAATAATGAAAATAACGATGAAACAAAAATTTTATGTGCGAATATTGGCAATTGTAGCGTTGTCCGTTTTTGCAATGCCGTTTTTTGCCAATGCGCAATCCAAACAGCAGGTTGTTGTGGGCGAAACAAATTTGTTCGAAGAATTGGCAAAACCGGATAGTGTTACGGGCGCAACTGTGGAGGTTTTCCAAAATGCGCAGTTAGAGCACCGCATTCTTCGCCAAAAAGCGCAGTCGATGATGATAACGCAGCGGGGCTATCGTGTGCAGGTTTTTTCCAGCAACAATAGTCAATCTGCACGCGAACAGGCTTTTAAAGTGGAAAAAAATCTTTTGGAAAAATTGCCTAATCTTGAAGTGTACGTTACTTACAGCGCCCCGTTTTGGAAAGTGCGCATCGGCAATTGTGTTACGCACGAAGAAGCGCAACTGCTGAAAGAGTCCATGATAGGTGAATTTCCTGAATATCAAACGGAAATGTACATCGTTCCCGATAGAATAATCCTTAAATAAAAATAGTATGAACGAATTATTTGAGACCGGCGTGCCAAAAACAGCAGCAACCGATGAAATTGCAAAACATTACAAAGAAATTATCCGTTTATTGGGAGAAAATGTTACCCGCGAAGGTTTGCTTAAAACGCCGAAACGCGTTGCTTTTGCCATGCAATTTATGACGCAAGGTTACAGCATGAATCCCGAAGAGGTGTTGCGTTCGGCACTATTTGAGGAGGAGAAATACCAACAAATGGTTATTGTGAAGGATATTGACTTTTTTTCGATGTGCGAGCATCACATGTTGCCGTTTTTCGGGAAAGCACACGTTGCCTACATTCCCAACAAACATCTTACCGGTTTGAGTAAAATTGCTCGCGTGGTGGATATTTTTGCTCACCGATTGCAAATTCAGGAGCGATTGACCACCGAGATAAAGGACTGCATCCAAAAAACGCTCAATCCGATGGGCGTAATGGTGGTGATTGAGGCACAACACATGTGTATGCAAATGCGCGGCGTTCAAAAACAACATTCCGTAACTACTACTTCCGATTTTACGGGCGTATTCCAAAGTGCCATTACACGCGAGGAATTTATGAACCTTATTAAGCAAAAATAGGCGAAAAAAGTGTCAGAAAAAGACAAAAGTATTGACAAATTTACGGATTGACAATTTTTTTGCACGTTATTTTGTGCAATAGCGTAAATTGTAATTGTTTCCACGCACAATTTTCATATTTTTATACTTTCAATCTTTCTCTATTTTTTATTGCCGACGATTTTTCTGTTTGCGAAAAAAGAGTTACTTTTGTTGTTTGTTTAGCAACAAAGTCCGCGTTTTATGGTGTTGAACTACATTTGGATAGGTTTTGTACTGATAGCCATTGTCGTAGCTATGGTTGCGGCGTTGTTACAGGCAGTGCCGACCCGTTAACAGCCGTGATGAACGCTACATTCGATTCCGCAAAAACGGGTTTTGAAATATCGTTGGGCTTGACAGGCGTATTGTCGTTGTGGTTGGGCATTATGAAAATAGGCGAAAAAGGTGGCGTTGTCAATGCTATGTCGCGTTTAGTTGCACCGTTTTTCTGTAAAATTTTCCCCGAAGTGCCCAAAAATCATCCTGCCATGGGGTCGATGTTTATGAATATGTCGGCTAATATGTTGGGACTTGACAATGCTGCCACACCGTTGGGTCTCAAGGCAATGCACGAACTTCAGGAGCTGAATCCGAAAAAGGACACGGCTACCAATCCGATGATTATGTTCCTTGTGCTCAACACTTCGGGATTGGTTATAGTGCCCATTTCTATTATGGTTTATAGGGCGCAGTTGGGTGCCGCCAATCCGAGCGATGTGTTTCTTCCGATACTTTTGGCTACTTATTTTGCTACATTGGCGGGTTTGATAGCCGTTTCCGTTGCCCAAAAAATAAACCTTTTCCAAAAAACAATTTTACTGACACTTTTGGGGCTGACGTTGTTGATTGTGGGCGTCATTGTTCTGTTTTCGCAGCTCTCGAAAGAGGAAATACAGTTTTATTCTGCGTTTGTTGCCAATTTCTTGCTATTGTCCATCATTGCGCTTTTTCTTATTTCCGGAATACGTAAGAAAATCAATGTTTATGAAGCGTTTATTGAAGGAGCAAAAGAAGGATTTAAGGTTGCCGTAGGAATAATACCGTACTTGGTTGCCATTTTGGTGGGTATTGGTATGTTTAGAGCTTCCGGTGCAATGGATTTTGTGGTTGTAGGCATCGAAAAAGTGTTTGCATGGGCAGGTTTTAATACCGATTTTGTTGGTGCGTTGCCTACGGCTTTGATGAAACCGCTCAGTGGCAGCGGGTCGCGCGGCATGATGATAGATGCAATGAAAATGTATGGTGCCGATTCGTTTGTCGGTCGCCTTTCGTGTTTGGTGCAAGGTTCCACCGATACTACGTTTTACATTTTGGCAGTCTATTTCGGCTCTGTCGGCATTAGCAAAATGCGCCATGCTGTGGTGTGCGGACTTATAGCCGATTTTGTGGGAGCGTTTGCCGCCATTTGTATCGGTTATTTATTCTTTCATTGAGAAAACGAAAAAGTATGATTTCATACATTACGGAAAATGTTAAAGTACCCAAGTTGGAGCGGCGCAAAATTAATGCGTGGATAAAATCGGTGGCAGCCGGCTACGGTAAGAAAATTGGCGAAATAGCCTATATTTTTTGCGATGATGCTAAAATTTTAGAAATAAATCGTACCTATTTGCAACACGATTACTATACCGATATTATCACTTTCGACTATTGCGAGGGCGATACGTTGCATGGCGACATTTTCATCAGTCTTGATATGGTGCGTTTCAATGCACAAAAATTTGGTGTCGATTTCGATAATGAGCTTCATCGCGTTCTTATTCATGGCATTTTGCACTTGTGCGGACAAGATGACAAAGCCCCAAAAGCAAAGGCACTAATGACGGAAAAAGAAAATTTAGCATTGGCGATGCTGAAAAAATAAAATACTAAGTTCAACAGTTTTATATGAAATCAAGCATAAAACATTTTAGATTTGTTGGTCGGTGCATGCTGCTGGCGACTGTTGCGGCTGCCATTGCTATTGGCTGTGCCAATCGTGGCGGCGGTCCTCAAGGCGGTCCAAAGGACGAAACACCGCCCAGAGTGATTTCGAGTAAGCCGGACAATGGCGCAGTAAATCATCACAAACCTAACGTGGAGATTGTTTTTGACGAAATAGTGGTTCTCAACAATGCTTTTGAAAAAGTGGTGGTGTCGCCGCCGCAAAATCAAGCTGCCGAAGTGAAAGCAATCGGACGAAAAGTAAAAGTGGCGTTTCAGGATTCGTTGCAGCCCAACACTACTTACACTATCGATTTTTCCGATGCTATTGTCGATAATAACGAAGGCAACAAATTAGTCGATTACTCTTTTTCATTTTCCACGGGCGATGTTATCGATACGTTGATGATGTCAGGAATACTGATTGATGCGTACACGCTAAATCCTGTCAGCAATGCGATAATTGGTATTCATTCCGATGTTTCGGACACGGCTTTTACTACCAAAAAATTCGATCGCATTTCCAAATCGAATCCCGACGGGTTATTTAGGGTAAAAAACATAAAACAAGATACTTATCGCATTTTTGCGTTGAACGATTTAAGTGGTGATTTTTTGTTCGACCAATCGGATGAAGCTATTGCTTTTTTGGATACAACATTTGTCCCGACAGCCGAAAATTTTACAACAAATGATACGTTGTGGAAAGATTCCGTTACAATTGACACCGTGAAAGTGAATATGCGGACGACTTACAAATCTGATTCTATTGTGCTGAAATTTTTTAAGGAAAAGACACAGCGACAATATTTTATTCGTGCCGAACGCAAACTGCCTTACAAATTTTCGCTGATGTTTAATGCGCCATTGGATACGCTGCCGCTTATTCAACCGATTAATTTTGAATGGAGCGACAATGTGCTTACTCAAAAATCGTTGCAAGGCGATACGCTAACTTATTGGTTGAAAGACAGTTTGATGATGCGCACAGACACGTTGGCGTTTGTACTTCATTATCCTAAAACGGATTTGCAAGGACAGCTTGTGAATGAATTGGACACGCTCGAATTGCCTGTGCGCCGCGACCGCAAATCTGCTGTTACCACTTCGAAAAGAAAGAAAGACGAAAAGCCGCCTATGGAATTTATTGAACTAAAATCGAATTTAACCAACTCATTTGATGTTTACAAAGCTATTCAAATAGATTTTGTCGAACCGGTGCGGTTGCAATCTGATACGATGCTTGTGCTTGAGCAACAGGTAGATACATTGTGGAACGCATTACCTATAAAGCTCGATTCCGTTGACGAATTTGGTATGGCTTACAAAATTGCGCACGAATGGAAAGAAGATGCGACTTACCGCTTTAATATTGATTCGGCAGCGTTTGTGGCTCCTTTATCGAATTTGCACACCAACAAATTTGCCTACACGTTTAAGGTAAAAACGAAAGAAGATTATGCGACATTGATAATTGACCTTGAAAACTTTACGGGTAAAGAAATGTTGCAGTTGCTCGATGCTACCGAAAAAGTGTTGCGCGAAAAAAAGGCGGATGAATCAACGGTAAAGTTCGAGTATTTGAATCCGGGCGTTTGCTATTTGCGGCTCTATATTGACGAAAACGGCGATGAAGAATGGACTACGGGCGATTACAAAACGCACCGCCAGCCGGAAGCGATGTATTATTTCCCGAAAAAGATAGAATTGCGTGCCTATTGGGACGTGGAAGAGGCTTGGAACTATTTGGCAACGCCACTTTTACAGCAAAAACCTACCGATATACGAAAACCGATAGATGCAAAGGCACAAAAAAAATGACAGATTATGGCGAAAATTTTGGTTATTGACGATGAAAAGAGTATCCGTAATGCTTTAACGGACATTTTGGAATTTGAAAAACATCAGGTAGATGCGGTAGAAAACGGCTTGGCAGGGTTGGAAAAAATGCAAGCGGAAACGTACGATGTTATTTTTTCCGATATAAAAATGCCCCAAATGGACGGCTTAGAGTTGCTGCAACGTGCGGTGGAAATGGGCGTAGAGACTCCCATTGTGATGATTTCGGGGCATGGCAACATCGAAACGGCTGTGGAATCCATTAAAAAAGGTGCTTACGATTTTATAGAAAAACCTATAGATTTAAACCGTTTGTTGGTTGTGGTGCGCAATGCCTTAGATAAAAAAACGTTGGTAGCAGAAACTAAAAAATTAAAAAAGAAGATAGGCAAACAGTACGAAATGATAGGCGAGTCGGAACCGATAAAGCATTTGCGTGCCATGATAGAGCGTGTAGCTCCTACCGATGCCCGAATTTTGATTACCGGCGACAACGGTACCGGAAAAGAAGTGGTGGCAAGGCAGATATACCAACTGAGCCATCGTTCACAAATGCCATTCGTTGAGGTTAATTGCGCTGCTATTCCTTCGGAACTAATTGAAAGTGAACTGTTTGGGCACGAAAAAGGTGCGTTTACATCGGCTATTAAAAATAGGATAGGAAAATTTGAACAAGCAGATAAAGGTACTATCTTTTTAGATGAAATTGGCGATATGAGTTTGTCGGCGCAAGCCAAAGTGTTGCGTTGTTTGCAGGAAAGTGTTATTTCGCCTGTCGGTAGCGATAAAAACATAAAAATTGATGTGCGAGTAATTGCAGCCACCAACAAAGATTTGCGTCAAGAGATAGAAAAGGGCAATTTTCGCGAAGATTTGTTCCATCGGCTGAATGTTATTCCCATTCATGTGGCATCGCTGCAAGAGCGCATTGAAGACATACCGCTGTTGGTGGACTATTTTACGGAACAGATTTGTCAAGAACAGGGCATTGCTCTGAAACGTTTCAACGATTCCGCTATGGCAGTACTCAAAGCGCAACCGTGGTGCGGCAATATACGCGAATTGCGCAATGTGGTGGAGCGACTCATTATTTTGGGCGACCACGAAATTTCAGGAGAAATGGTTAAGTTATATATTTAAAAACTATTATTTTGATTAGCAAATAGTTATGGACAAAATTAAAGATTTTTGGAACAAGGTAGTGCGATTTTTTAAGCAACTTTTGGACTTGTTTAAACGTCCGGAAGAGAGCTTGGCACAGCTGAAAAACAATAAAGTACCTGAAAAAGTGTTTTTTAAGAAAGTGATTTTGCCGTTCATTGCGGTTTGCTCTGTTTTTGCAGCGTTGAATGTTGTTTTGTACGGTTCGCCTACGGTAGCTTTATTGTGCGTGAAAATGTTGTTTACGTTCATTGCGTTTGTGGCTGCTTTTTTTATTTCGACTACAGTGTGCCAGAAAACATTGGAACTTTGCTATAATCAGAAAACGGACAAATCAATAATTTACCAAGTGGTTGGTGCCGGATTTTTGGTCATCTACCTTTTGAGTTTGCTTTTGTCTATTGTTAATATGTTCTTTTTGTGGATATTATCTTTTTATGTGGTGTATCTGTTGTGGATAATTGCCGATATAGTTTTTGGCATCGAAGAGAATAATCGTGGAAAATTTCTGTTTTTTAATTCGATTTCCATTATTTTTTCGGAAGCTTTGATTTATAAAATATTGACCTTGTTGGTTCCTAATTTGTCGTTGTAAAACAAAAAATAATGTCCGTACCCAAACAAAAATTTGCCGCTGATGCAAAAAAAATCGCTTTCGATGAGCGTCATAGGCAAGTGATAAAATTCAACATTTCGAAATACGACGCAGCCGTAACAAAAGGCTTTGCTCGTTATCGCGATTTGACGGCAGCCCGCGAATGTGCAGGAAAAATCAAACGTGAAGTTTTGGCGCATTGGGGATACTATTTGCGCGAGTTTGAGGCAAACATTACTTCACGCGGCGTTCAGGTGCTGTGGGCT
>Ga0116173_1004367_pt1 | contig 10255 bp, 4 predicted proteins | sample AD_UKC085_MetaG_FD_89800 | JGI IMG/M metagenome (GOLD analysis project Ga0116173, IMG submission 89800) | Active sludge microbial communities of municipal wastewater-treating anaerobic digesters from USA - AD_UKC085_MetaG | ecosystem: Engineered > Bioreactor > Anaerobic > Digestate | place: USA...
AAATTCTCCTGTTTACCCATCGAGATATACTCGTCTACGTCTTCGATTATCTGTTTCATAATTCTTATTAAATTTTTTTACAAATATATAAAAAATTTTAATAAGTTGTCCAATATAAACTTATAAATATTTTTAACTTTATTACTATCCCTTACTTCTTTCCCCTTTCATAAAACTAAATCTAAAAACATCATTAAAACAAACCCCCCTAATGTAGATATTGTCGCTATCTCATTGTGTTGATTATTCTGTGACTCAGGTAATAACTCTTCTATTACTACAAAAGTCATTGCTCCTGCTGCAAAAGATAAGGCATAAGGCAGTAATCCTTGTATAAAATATACTGCTATAAACCCCATTATTGCTGATAAAAATTCTACAAATCCAGATAATTGTCCTATGGCAAAAGCTCTCCATTTGCTATTACCCTCTTTAAGTAGTGGAAATGATACTGCTAATCCTTCTGGAAAATCTTGTATGGCTATACCTATTGTCAAAGATATTGCTCCCGCTATTCCTACGAAATTATTAGCATCTATAGAAGCAAATGCTACTCCTACTGCTAGTCCTTCTGGAATATTATGAATTATTATTGCTAATGTTAAAAGTGTAGTTTTTTTTAATTTACTTTTATGACCTTCTATATAAGTTTTGTTGCCTAATGCATGTAAATGTGGGATTGTGATATCTAAAATCTTTATAAATGCTACTCCAAGTATAAATCCTAATACTGGTGCTATCCATTCTATATGTCCTTGCATTCTTTCCATTTCTATTGCTGGTAATAGCAATGAAAAAAAACTAGCAGATAGCATTAATCCAGCAGCAAAACCTAGTGAAATATCTAATATCTTTTGCTGTGGTGATTTTACGAAATATACTGTTGCTGCACCTAATGATGTACCTAACCACACGAATATACCACCTAAGCATACAAGTATAAATGGTGATAATCTTAGTAAATCTTCCACAAATGTTAAATTATAGTTTCTATTATTTTGCGATCTATTTTATGATAAAATCTAGATTCTATCTTGTCTCTGTATTCAGTGTATTCTTCATATGCCTCATCAAATTTCAATCTTGCTTCTATGACTTCATTATATTTGCCAAGTAAGCCCATTACTAGCTCACATATTTCTCTTACTGCATTTCGATTTCCTGTATTTGCAGTTATATAATCTACTAGTTCATTATCTCTTACATACATCTCAAATAATGGACTTGCACTGCGTCTCACTAAAAATGACGTTCCTACTAAATCAGCTGCTGACACATCTAATACATCATCCATTACAAACATTATTTGTGATGGTTTTATATTAAATTGTTCATTCACATGTTGTACTGCTTCTCTTGTATATTTAAATGTGAAATATACTGCATCGAAATGTTCTCTTTTTGCTAATTGAAAAGCTGACTCATTCACTTGATCGGTGATGATCCCTATAAATGGAACTTTATTACTGATTCTATACAGAGCAAATCTTAAAAGATTTATTCCTAAACTATCTATTTCATTATATGAGCTGGGAAACTCTACACCTTTCTCTCCACTATTAAATACTCCATCCCAGTCTAAAAATATAGCTTGTGTATTTTCAAGTTTTTTTGCTAATTTATTCGCTGGTGTTAGAAATGAACCACCTAATTTTTCAAATATTTCAGATATGTTATTAGTATCCATAAAAAAATTTTTGTCAAAATTATAAATTTTTTAATCATTTAACAATCTATTTTTGTTTTTATTTTTTTTAAAATATTTAAGTTTGTAAAAAAAAGCAATGTACATTTCTCCTTTACAAAATATTTTATCAGATTTTCGAATATTATTATGTTCTAATAGCCCTCGTAGAAAGCAACTTCTAAAGGAGATGGGAATAGATTTTACGATTGTAAAAAATGATTTTAATGAAGAGGTTAATACTAAACTAACTCCTGAAGATCTTGTTATTAATTTAAGTCAAGGTAAAAGTTTGGCTTATAATAAGTTAATAGATAAAGAAATTTTAATTACAGTAGATACCATTGTGTGGCATAATAATAAATATATTGGTAAGCCAAAGGATAAAGAAGATGCAAAATTAATATTGCAAATTTTATCCGGTGATTGGCACGAAGTATATTCTGGAATAACATTGAGAAATATTCATTTGACTAATTCATTTTTTGATGTTACAAAAGTAAAGTTTAAATCATTTAATGAAGAAGAGATAGACTACTATATAAATACTTATCAACCGTATGATAAAGCTGGTAGTTATGGTGCTCAAGAGTGGTTGGGCTATATCGGAATCGAAAAAATAGAAGGTTCTTTTTTTAATGTTATGGGCTTACCAACTCACAAATTATATGAAGAGCTAATTAATTTTGTAAAAAGGATAAAAAAGGATTAATAAAACTAAACTGTTTAGTAACTTAGTAAAGTAATACCTTTTTAGTTATAATTTTTTCATCATTCAATAATATTACAACATATATTGCTTGATCTAAAATATCATTTAAATATATTTGTGCTTGATTATAGCCATCTTTACTAATACCACTAGTTTTCGCAATTAGTTGTCCATATATGTTATATAATTTTATTGAATAATCTTTATCTCCAGGCATTTTGAAAAGTACTGTTACAACATTACAACTATTTTGTTGCTCACAATATGCATTTATTAGTTCTATGTCATTATCTTGCTCGTTAATACAATGCACATCAATTGTATTTGAATATGTATATGAACCATCAAAATCAGTTTGTTTTAATCTATAGAAGAATACATTAGAACTATTATCACGTTTATATGGTTTATCAATGTATTGATATGTTTTTAGTGTATTACTATTACCCGCTCCATATATTGTGCATATTGGAGTCCATATCACATCTTCCTCATTTAGATGATTAGTATATTCTATTGTGAAATAGTCATTATTAATTTCTGATGCTGTTGCCCAGTATAGCTCTACAATACTATCTTTACAATCTCCTTTAAAATATAATAAACTTATTGGCAAAGGATGATCATTCCTAGTAATAGCCCATGGTGAAAAATTAATTACATTAGGTACTGTAACATACCTTGGTGTGGTAAGTATGGATGAAGTTTGTGCCTCTAATGGAGGATATTCCCATTTATTTATTGGTTCTAAGTATCTCTGAGCTATCATAGTATTTATTGTTCCACTAAGTGGATCCTCACTAGCTGCCCAATTAAATGTAAGATCGGCTCTGCCACTACCTCCACTCTTATTTATATACCAGAATCGTCTCACTATATTTATTGCATTACCAGGGGCAGGTGGATCTGGATATAGTGGACTATTTAAGTTAGTTACTATGTTGGGTTTATTAGAATATACGCCACTAGCATCTGTACCACCTGTAGGATATGTACTTACTGATACATTACCTACACCAGCTGTCGTTACATTAAGCTTAAATGGTATGTAAGTAAGAGCATTTTTCCCAAATGGATAAATATATTCACCGGTAGCACTAGTTCCTATATTCCATTGCAATTTACTATTAAAATCTTGATCTAAATTATCACTTAATATATATCCATTTGTCCTACTAATGGCTGCACTGGAAGGATTATCTACAATTAATGTTTTTTGATTTAAATCTATTGCTCCATTAGTAAGGGTTAAATTATTTTTGACAGTTGTATTATTTACATTCAATATTAATTTTGTAATTGTTTTATCAATGATTAAGTTGTAAAAAGTTGTAGAATTACTACCACTGATAGTTTGGTCTATATTACCATTAAATATTACAACATTCCCATTAGAACCATAAGAATAAGTCCCATCATTAGTCCAGTCGCCTGCAATAGTAATATCTTTATTATTAGAATTTAAAGTAATACTAGAATATATTTTTAAATATCCACGTATATCTAAATCGGGAATACTGCCACTAGTTACATTGGAGGTTTGTTGCACATTCTTATTAGTATTACCATATATCTCTAAATTATTAATATAAAAATTATGTTCACTTACATTAATACTGGCATTAGATGAGCCAATAGTTTTAATTAAGCCACCAGAAGCATACCAGCTAGTACTACTCATAGCTTGCAATAAACTGTTAAATTCTATTATACCTGCTGTTTGTGAGCCTGATGCTGTTCCTGTAAATTTAATTCTACCTTTATCACCTGCATTATGTGTCGTCAAACTGCCACCACTCATATTAAATTTACCTTCTATTTGGTGATAATCAAAGCCTATTAATGTGCCAGCATTAATATTTAGTTCTCCTCCTTGCTGCACTCGTATATCTGCATCTACATCTTGTCTTGTAATCTGACTGGAAGAATTATCAAGTTTCAATATTCCACCAGAATAAATATCAATGATGTAAACGTCAGGATTTGATGGGATAGAAGAATTAGTCATCGTAAGATTATAGCCTCCATTTATTAAAAATAATCCATCCATTATTTTTAGTGTGTCAGCAATATTTATATCACTTAATAGTGAAACATTATATGAAGCCGTATTACCACTATTATTTATTATTACATCATAAAAAGAACTAGCTCCAGCTTTAATAGTTTGATTTGTCGATCCATCAAAGGTAACTGTGTTATTTGTATGAGTAAATGTACCATTATTTGTCCAATTACCTGCTACATTCATACTATTGCCACCTGTACTCCATGTGCCAGCTGTTATTGTGAAATTATTATCACAATCTATTGCTCCATTTTGTGTTTTAGTCTTTCCTGCAGCATTGCATTCTACATTATAAAATTTTTTATTAGCACCATTACCTCCAGTATTTATTGTACCATCATTACTATCAAATATTACTGTGCCATTACCGGCATTAAATGTACCATTGGTATTATTCCAATGTCTTCCACATTTTAGTGTAGAGTTACCTACCATTGTCAATGTGCCATTATTTATTACATCTTCTTCACAATCTAAAGTTATATTGTTTGCTATAGATACATTAGCAGCTGATTCTATTGTTAAAGTTTTACAGGTAGCCGTAGTAGATGAATAATTGTTTGGATAGGTAGAGCAACCATTTGGTATTATAGCATCTAGGGTTGGTGTAGGAACTATGCCACACCAATTAGCTGCATTATGCCAATTGCCATCACCAGCATTACCTGTCCATATCATCTGACCCGTAACAGTAACTTGTCTACATCCACTTGCCCATTGGCTAGTGCCACAAGTAGGAGTACCGCTAGGTGTTATAAATACTGCATACGTTCGCGAACCAGTTAAACCACTTGGAGGATTATAACTGCTACTATTGGCTCCAGATATAGCTGTCCAGCCAGATGTACTAGTGCCACTTGGACAGCTAACTATGCCATCTTGATAATACCATTGATATGTAAAAGATCCAGATCCACTTGGCAATACTGCCATAGTAATATTAGCTGGGTCACCACTATAGCAAATAGTTTCATCACCACTGGCCACGCTACCATAATTAATAGGTGGTAAAACTTCGATAGTAGCAGCATTACTAGTAGCTGTTCCGCAGCCACTACCACTTGCCGATACGACACATTGATACTGATAACTACCTGCTGCACTTATTCCGCTTACTGTCATAGAACTAGATGTAGCACCAGAATATGTAGAGCCAGAAGGAGTACCATTAGCTACATTTGCCCATGTACTACCATTATAATATTGCCATTGATATGTTAATGAAGGAGTGCCGCCTGTGGCTGATATTGTCAATGTAGCACTTCCCCCTGCACATATAGTAGCATTTGATGGTTGAGTAGATATAGCTGGGTCTGCCACTACTGACCAAGAATATTCACTTACAGAAGAAATATCACAGCCAGAGCCATTACAATTTTTTCTAATTTGTATTTTGTTAGATGTAGAAGTTACAGCTGCAAAGCTAGGTAATGTGGTAGACCATGTTGTCCACGTACTACCATTATTAGTAGAATAACGATATTCAATGTTACAAGTACCAGTGCCACCACCATTGTCTGTAACTCCAGTTAATGTTAATGTTTGTCCTGCACATACTGTAGCTACATTAGGAGATTTTGTTGCTGTTGGTGCTGCTGGGTCCGCCACTACTGTAACAGTGACTGATGTACTTCCAGTACACCCATACTGATTAGTACCAGTAACCGAATAAGTTGTGGTAGATGTTGGGGCAACTGTTTTGCTAGAGCCACTACCAAGGCTATGAGACCAGGTATAATTATTAGCCCCAGATGCTGATAAAGTTGAACTACCGCCTATACATATAGAAGATGGAGAAGCTGATGCTGTAACAGTAGGGTAGGGCATACTAAGATTGATAACATTATATGTGCCATTAGACCCATTATTACCGTATGAACCAGTGCCAGCTCCACTACTACCAGGACTACCACCACTACCTCCTGTTATTGAACATGTACCTGATAAAGTATTATTAGCACATGGATTTACGAAAATTTTTATTCTGCCACCCCCACCACCAGCACCACCGGAACCCTTATAACCATGATATCCTCTACTAGAATATCCTCCTTTTCCGCCATTGCCACCATTGCCACCTTTAGCATTAATAGTACCCGTAAATGTCAGGGTACCTTCTACCTTTATCATAACTCCACCGCCAGCGCCACCGCCTGCACCGCCACCGCCACCGCCTGCTCCACTATATGTCCTCTCATCGTCATCAGCATCCCAATCATCACAACATTTACTAGTATATGTATTCTCTCCTCCATCACCTCCATTACCTCCATTAGTACCATTAGCATTAATAGTACCTGATAAGGTAAGATTGTTACTAGCAATAAGCTTAACAGCACCACCACCAGTTCCACCATTTCCTCCATTAGTGTAGTTACCTACAGGACCTCTACCTCCTCCACCAGCTCCACCTCCACCAGAGCCCCATTCTATATTTTCAGTTGTAGAATTTCCATAAGTAGAAGATTGACTTCCTCCTGTTCCTCCTCCACCAACAGTTGATCCCATATAATCACAATCATTATCTCCAATACTAGAGCCATGTTCTTCACCACCACTACCTCCCGCACCTCCACTACCACCACTACCACCATAACTTCCACCTGCTCCTCCTCCGCCACCACCACTACCATCTACTTCTCCTCCACCATCATCTATATTTTTACACATTTGCTTAAAACCTGTCCCATCACCTCCATTACTACCTGCATTACCTCCACCAGTACCATTTCCCGCTGCTCCTCCTGTACCCCCAAATTGTTTTAGCTGGTAACAATCATCTTTATCATTACAATACAATATTCCTTCTCCAGTTCCATACCATGAATCCCATAATCCACGATATACACCTCCATTACCGCCAGTTTCACCAGCACCATCAGCATTTATAGTACCAGCTATGTTAATATTTACAGCTTCAATAGTAAACATATGACAAGAAGGATCTACAGATACTATAACTCCTGAATTGATTGTAAATGTACCTATATTGTAATGACGTCCTCCAATAGTAGTATTACTAGTTATAGTCCAATCTGCACCTCCATGGTCTACATCATCACAAGGACCTCTCGATTGACTATTTAAAAATGTAGGTATTAATAATAAAAAAATTAAAAAATTTTATATCTCATATCAATATATTTATACAAATTTACAAAATATTTGCATAAAATACAAATATTTTTATATTATTTTTAAGTTTAATAATTAATTGTCAAATTTTTAAAATTGAATTACTTAAAAATTTTTAATGTTAGTATATTTGACAAAATAATTATTATAAGTATTTTTAGTTGATTCAATACGTTATCTCACTAAATAAATATGTCCAGATATAGTTTCTTTAAAACCATTATGGTAAATAACTTTAATAACATAAGTATAGTCACCTACTAATGCTGGCTCACCTTTATATGTACCATCCCAGACTAGATTTATATCTGTAGTATTGAATATTTCATTTCCAAATCTATCAAATATAGTAAAATTAATACTTTTAACACCTATTCCTTTTATTTCAATATAATCATTAATACCATCTCCGTTAGGTGAAAATACATTAGGAACAAAAATACTGGGAGTATAGCAGTCAACAACACCTGGTTTAACAATAGCAGTATCTTTATCAGTACAATCATTAGAATCAGTTAAAGTAATAATATACATTCCAGGTGAAAGATTTAAAAGAGTATCAATGTTAGAATTATTACTCCATGAGATAACATAAGGTGGTGTACCACCATAAGCGATAAACCAAGCGGTACCATCATTGCCTCCAGCACATGATTCATCAGTAGAATAAGCATTTAAAATAGGAGAATCAAAAACAATAATCTCAATGGAGCTAGTATCAATACAACCTTCATTGGACCCAGTAACATAATATATAGTATTTGTAATAGGTGAAATTAATATAGATTGAGTATTTAAGCCATTGTTCCATAAAAATGTTGTGTTAGGAATATTAGATTCAGCAGTCAAAGTTATTTGCTCTCCTTTACATATTTCATTATCAGTAGCATTTATATTCACAATAGGATATGCGTAGACAAATACTTGTGTAGATGCTGAATTAGTGCAGTTATAATTATCTGTAACAGTAACAGTATAAATGCCAGACATATCAGTATTTGAATTCGGTATTGAAGGATTTTGTAAATTACTTGTAAAATTAGCTGGTCCAATCCAAGAAAAAGAAGTGCCATTAGTTGTGAGATTTAATTCAATAGTTTCACCTTCGCAATAAGGACCAGTATTAGAAGCATCAGCAGTAGGAGCTGGATTAATAGCAACATTAGTAGATGCTGATGCAGAGCAGCCGACACCTGTGGATGTGACAGTTACAGTATAAGTACCTGCCATAGAGATATTAGCATTAGGGATAACAGGATTTTGTTCATTGCTTGTGAATCCATTAGGACCAATCCAAGAGAAAGACGTGGCATTTGTTGTAGCGAATAATTCTATAGTTTCTCCAGGACAATATGGTCCATTATTGGAAACAGTAAGAATAGGTGCAGTAGTTAATATAATTGTAGTAGAAGCTGTATTGATACAGCCTACTCCATTACTAGTAACTGTGACTGTATATGTACCAGCATGAATAGGATTAGCATTAGGGATAGTAGGATTTTGCTCACTACTTGTGAAACTATTAGGACCTGCCCAAGCAAAATTACTACCATTAGTAGCTAATAGAAGTTGAATGGTTGCTCCTTCACAATATGGGCCAGTATTTGAAGCAACAGCTGTTGGTATAGGATTAACCACTATGTTTGTTGGTGTTGAGTAACTACAGCCATTATCATCGGTAACTGTAACTGAATAAATACCTGACATTGATATTGTAGCATTAGGAATAGATATATTTGATGAATTGCTTGTAAATCCATTAGGTCCACTCCAGCTATAATTAAATGTAGAAGGAGAAACGTTAATTTCAATAGTTGCACCTTCACAATAAGGGCTAGTATTTGTAATAGTTACATTTGGCAAAGGGTTTACAGTTATTGTCACAGAATCTACAATTGTGCAATTATTTGCATCTGTAACAATAATTTTGTATGTCGTTGTTGCTGTAGGGTTAGCTACTGGATTTTGAATGTTAGGATTATTAAGATCTGTTGTGGGAGTCCAAGTAATATTATAAGGTGGTAATCCGCCATTAATAGTAGGAGAGCCGCCAAGAGTTATTGACTGACCGATGCATATAGACTGATTTGTCCCAGCATCTACAGTTGGGATAGCACCTATTATGCTTTTTATATTAATAGTTCCATTATTACCGTTATTGCCATTAGTAGGAGTGCCACTACCATAGGCACCTGCACTTCCTCCTACGCCACCTACAGCTGATACACTGCCTGTTATTATATGATTTTTACATGGATTTAGAAAAACTTTTATTCTACCTCCGCCACCGCCTGCTCCACCAGTACCTCTACCACCATGATATCCTCTACTAGAATATCCTCCTTTGCCACCATTACCACCATTGCCACCATTAGCTATTATATTACCACTAAAAGTTAATATATTCCCTACTTTTATCATTACCCCACCGCCAGCACCACCGCCAGCACCGCCTCCGCCACCGCCTGCTCCACTATATGTCCTCTCATCATCACCTGAATCCCAATCGTCGCAACATTTACTCGTATATACATTTTCACCTCCATCTCCACCATTACCTCCTGTTGTTCCGCTAACATTTATCACTCCACTTATTGTCGCATTATTACTAGCTATTAATTTAACAGCTCCTCCTCCGTTTCCTCCTATTCCTCCA
>Ga0116173_1004375_pt1 | contig 10238 bp, 12 predicted proteins | sample AD_UKC085_MetaG_FD_89800 | JGI IMG/M metagenome (GOLD analysis project Ga0116173, IMG submission 89800) | Active sludge microbial communities of municipal wastewater-treating anaerobic digesters from USA - AD_UKC085_MetaG | ecosystem: Engineered > Bioreactor > Anaerobic > Digestate | place: USA...
CCGTCAATTCCATCAACTGGGCGCGCCTTCTGGCGCAGGTGGTGTACTACTTCGCCGGCTATGTGCAGGCCACCAAGACCAACAACCAGAAGGTCAGCTTCACCGTGCCCAGCGGCAATTTTGGCAATATCTGCGCCGGCCATGTGGCGCGAAGCATGGGCCTGCCCATCGCCAAGCTGGTGGTGGCGACCAACGAAAACGACGTGCTCGACGAGTTCTTTCGCACCGGCGTGTACCGCGTGCGCGGCAGTGCCGACACGCACGAAACGTCGAGCCCTTCGATGGACATCAGCAAGGCCAGCAACTTCGAGCGCTTTGTGTTCGACCTGCTGGGCCGCAACGGCCAGCGCACCAAAGCCTTGTTCAGCGCCGCCTTGCAGACCTACGGCCGCTTTGACCTGAGCGCCGACCCGCTTTTTGTCAAGGCGGCGGCCCAATACGGTTTTGAAAGCGGTAAGAGCACGCATGCCGACCGGCTGGCCACGATCCGCGACACCTACAACCGCTTTGGCGTGACCATCGACACCCACACCGCCGATGGCGTCAAGGTGGCGCGTGAGCACCTGGGCGATCCGGCGGTACCGATGATCGTGCTGGAGACGGCCCTGCCCATCAAGTTCGCGGAAACCATTCAGGAAGCCCTGGGCCATGCGCCCGAGCGCCCCGCCAAGTTCAATGGCATCGAGGCGCTACCGAAGCGCGTGCAGGTCATGCCGGCCGATGTGGAGCTGGTCAAAGCCTATATCGAGCGCCATTGCCAGTGAACTGCGGGCATGTTCGGCAGCGCGGGAGGGTTTGAGTCAAAAAATGCCCCTAGTGCTTTTCCGATAAGCACTGGAAGCTATAAATAGCATAGCTATTCACAGGAGCATGGGATGAAGGTTGTAGGCTTTGCCGGCTTCTCCGGCAGTGGCAAGACCACGCTGGTGGAGCAGTTGATTCCCGAGCTGCGGCTGCGCGGACTGCGCGTGTCGGTGGTCAAGCATGCGCACCACAGTTTCGACATCGACCACCCGGGCAAGGACACCTACCGCCACCGCGAGGCCGGTGCCTTCGAGGTGGTGGCGGCCTCGGACAAGCGGCTCATGCTGGTGCGCGAGTTCGAGCAACCCGCCCAACTCAGCGTGCACCATCTGCTGGCCGAGCTGTACACCGGCGTCGACTGGGTGCTGGTGGAGGGCTTCAAGGACAGCGATCTGCTCAAGGTGGAAGTGTGGCGTGCGCCCGAGGCCGGACAGGTGGCCAAGCCCTTGCGCTACCCCGATGACGACTTTGTCGTCGCCATTGCCACCGATGTCCCCGAACGGCTGCCCGCGCTCACCCTGAGGCCCGTGCTTGACCTCAATGCGCCCGCACAGGTGGCGGACTGGTTGCTGCAGCATGCCGACCGCTTTGAATACCAATGGGACCTGCACGGAGACCTGCTGCCATGCGCCCCCCAATGAAACCGCTCAAGCCGTTCGATGACGCGCTGGCCGAGCTGCTGGCGCAGGCCCTGCCTTTGCCGGGCGCCGACAGGGTCACCACCTTCGATGCCGACGGCCGCGTGCTGGCGCAGGACTGCGTCTCGGCGTTGCAGGTGCCGCCCAACGACAACAGCTCCATGGACGGCTATGCCGTGTGCTGCGCCGACGTGGCGGCGGTGGGTGCCCTGCTGCCGGTGTCGCAGCGCATTGCGGCCGGCAGCGCGGGCGTGCCCCTGCAGCCCGGCACGGCCGCACGCATCTTCACCGGCGCTCCCGTCCCTGCGGGCGCCGACGCGATCCTGATGCAGGAAGACTGCGAAGCGCTCGAAGATGGCCGTGTGCGCCTCAACGCCTTGCCACGGCCGGGCCAGTGGATTCGCCGCGCTGGCGAAGACATCACGCGCGGCGCCGTGGTGCTGCAGGCCGGCACGCGCCTGGGCCCCGCCGAGCTGGGCCTGGCCGCCAGCATCGGCCTGCACCAGCTGCCGGTGTGGCGCCGCCCGCGCGTGGCGCTGTTCTCTACCGGCGATGAACTTGTCATGCCGGGCGAGGTGCCGCCCGAGCAGATGCGCCCCGGTGCCATCTACAACAGCAACCGTTTCTTTTTGCGCGCCATGCTGCTGCGCCTGGGCTGCGAGGTGAGCGATTTCGGCATCGTGCCCGACCGGCGTAACGCCACCATTGACGCGCTGCGCCAGGCGAGCAGCGCGCACGACCTGATCCTGACCAGCGGCGGTGTGAGCGTGGGCGAGGAAGACCACATCAAGCCTGCGGTGGAAACGCTGGGCACGCTGGACCTGTGGCAGATCGCCATGAAGCCCGGCAAGCCCTTTGCCTACGGCCAGATTCCCCACGCCAAGGGCCGCGCCCATTTCATGGGCCTGCCGGGCAACCCGGTGTCGAGTTTCCTCACCTTTGCCCTGCTGGTGCGGCCCTTTGTGCTGCGGTTGCAGGGGGTGCGCGATGTTGCTCCTCAATCCATCGCTGTCCGCGCCGATTTCAATTGGGCCAAGGCCGATAAGCGCCGCGAATTCCTGCGCGTGCGGCACAACGCGGCCGGCGGGCTGGACCTGTTCAACAACCAGAGTTCAGGCGTGCTCACCTCGGCTGCCTGGGGCGATGGCGTGGTCGACAACCCGGCGGGCCAGACGATTGCCACCGGCGACTCCGTGCAGTTCATTGCGTTCTCGGAGCTGCTGTCATGAAGATCACGGTGCGCTATTTCGCCTCCATCCGCGAGGCCATTGGGCAGGGCAGCGAGGCCGTCGAGACCTCTGCCACCACGCTGGGCGCGCTGCGCGACGAACTGATTGCCCGCGGCGGCGCCCATGCCAGCAGCCTGGCGCGTGGCAAGGCCGTGCGCATGGCGCTCAACCAGACCTTGAGCGATGAATCCGCCACCCTGGCCGATGGGGCCGAGGTGGCGTTTTTTCCCCCAGTGACCGGCGGATAAAAAGGCGTGGGCTGATCCGCCGCCATGGTGGGGCGGGCTGCAGACAGGTGCGCAACGTTGTCACGTGATCGTCATGTGAAATGACCACACTCGATAGTAGGTTTTCGCGTTGTTGTGAAACCCATTTCTGTTGAGGAACCCCGATCGTGCGTTTCATGCCCTTGTCTCTCTGTTCGCTTGCCCTTGCTGCGGTCCTGTCCGCCTGCGGAGGCAGCGATGGCCCGGAAAAATCCATCGTGGCCGTGATCGGCGATGTGCCTTACGGCACCACTCCCACCGACACCACGCAGCTGGTGGGCGGCCCCAAGTTTGTCAGCGCCATCAACGCCGACGCCGATATTTCCACCGTGATGCACGTGGGCGATATCCACTCTGGCAAGAGCTATTGCACACAGGCCTACAACCAGACCGTGTTCGACCAGTGGAAGGCCTTCCGCATGCCGCTGGTGTATGCGATTGGCGACAACGAATGGGCTGATTGCCACAAGAAGGCTGAGGGCGGTGGTGTCTACAACGCGGCCACGGGCGCGATCGACTATGTGGTCGATGCCAACGGCACGCCGGTGAACTATGCCAAGGGCGATCCGCTGGCCAACCTGGCACTGGTGCGTTCGATGTTCTTTGCCACGCCGGGCAGCACCCTGGGCAAGGCCATGGCGGTGCACACGCAAGCCAAGGAATTTGACCCTGCCTTCCCCAAGGACCGTGACTACGTCGAAAACGTCTGGTGGATGCAGTCGGGCGTGCTCTTCGTCACGCTGAACATTCCCGGCGGGTCCAATGACAACGCTGATCCCTGGTATGGCGCGCCGACAGCGACAGCTGCGCAGAAACAGGAAATCGCGGACCGCTCTGCAGCCAACCTGCGCTGGCTGGACAAGGCCTTCCGCGAGGCAGGCAACGCCGGTGCACAGGGTGTCGTGATCCAGATCCAGGCCGACCTGTGGTACCTGGACGGCAATGTGCCCAGCCATGTCGTGGGCTACAAGCCCTATGTAGACCGCATCGCCGCCAACACCAAGTCGTTTGGCAAGCCGGTGCTGCTGCTCAATGGCGACTCGCACGCCTACCGCTCGGACAACCCATTGGTGGCCAACTCGGCTTGCGCGGCAGAGCCCTCAACTGGCGGCGCAGCCGTGGCCTGCAAGGACGATGTCTCGGGCGTGCAGCCCTACAACTACAACGTCGCCAACTTCCGCCGCGTCATCGTGCATGGCAGCACCGCACCGCTGGAATACCTGAAGCTCACCATCGACCCCCAGGCCCATGCGGCCAATGGTGTCGACGCCTTTGGTCCTTTCAGCTGGAAGCGCGTGCAGCCTGCGCTGTAAGCGACCGGATCGGTCGCGCTCGTTCACCAGGCGGACCGGCTTTGAGCTGGTCCGCTTTGTGGTTGGTGCGGCCCCCACAGCGCCATATGCCGCTGCCATGTGGATTCCCGCGCAATCCCGACCTTCAACAGCCTGGCCGCCAATTTTTCTTCGCGCGACGTCTGGCGCGTCAGCGGCACCTGGCGGTGCGGCATGGTCGGCATCAACTCGGGAGTGATTTCCACGGTTCCACGGCGGTGGCACCATTCGGTGGCGTCAAGCAGTCGGGCATGGGCCGCGATGGCTCGATGCATGGCATCGAGGAATATGTGAACACCAAATACCTGTGCATGGGCGGTGCCTGAATCCCGGCAGCGGGCGATCGGGCCGCGCCGCGCCAGACGCTCGCGGTGCATCCCTGTTGCACCGCCTCATGGGGCGGGGTGATCGGGTGCTGCCTGCGCTGCCAGCAGTTCGGGGCATGGCCACGCCAGCAGTTCGGCCAGCCGGGTGACGATCCATGTCGCTTCGGCCACCGACACGCCGGATTCGGCCGTGCACAGCCCCGCGTGGATGCGCCGCAGGATCTCGGCCTCGGATGGCGCCTGCACGTGGTACAGCGTCTGTGCGTGTTCCACCAGGTGGCCTGCCAGGTCTTCGCACAGCTCGTAGCGGTCGCGCACCCCGTCGGCCTTGTCGGTGAGCCGCCCCCGGGCGTCGGTGTACACCGCCATGAAGGAGGGCGGAACGTGGATCTGGTTGTCGTCGTCCATGGGCGCGGCTCAGTCGGGGGTGAACAACCGCTCGAATTTGGTCTGGTCGGATGCCAGCTCAAAGGTCACCACCTGGCCCATTTTCATGTCCGACAGGCGGCACGCCCCGAACAGCGTGGTTTTGCCCGCCAGCTCCATCACATCGAGGTCAACAATGGCATAGGGGTGGGGCACGAAGACCTGGTGCGCAAACACATCGCGGTGGGCGTTGCGCGGGGATGGGTAGAGCTTGTAGAGATCGGTCTGAATCGTTGGTGTGGCCATGGGCTTGAAGTGCAGGGGGCTGAAGTGCGGGTACAGTGCGGGCGAATCGTACAGACAAACCTTTTGACCGATTTATGACACGCAACAAAAGTGAATGGCCCGCCAAGGTGCTGGCGCTGGTGCGCGGCGGCAATCTGCCCGCCGCCATCGCGCAGATCAAGGTGGCCCCAACCGTCGGTGATGTCACCCGGCTGCAGACCTTGTTGGCCCAATTGCCGCCATCGCCCGCACTGGCGCAGCTGAACAAGGTGGTCGAGGAAGAGCGCGCGCTGCTGGCCGCACCCCGGCTGCACCGCTCGCCCTGATTTCCCATCCTCTTTTTGCTGTCATCCGCCCTGAAGGGTGCTTTTTGCCATGACCTTGCCCTGCGTTTCCATCCAGACCGAGGACTTTGACCTGTCCTTTGAGATCGCCGCCCTGCGCCGCGAGAACAAGGGCGTGGGGGCCGTGTGCAGTTTCATCGGCACGGTGCGTGACCGCAACGAGGGCGACGAGGTGTCGTCCATGGAGCTGGAGCATTACCCCGGCATGACCGAAAAATCCATCGAGGCCATGGTGGCCGAGGCTTTCCGGCGCTTCGACATCCTGGGCGCCCGGGTGATCCACCGCGTGGGGCTGCTGCAGCCGCTCGACCAGATCGTCTTGGTGGCCGTGACCAGCGCGCACCGGCGCCAGAGCTTTCAGGCCTGCGAGTTTTTGATGGATTACCTCAAGACCCAGGCCCCGTTCTGGAAAAAAGAGCAGACCGCGCAAGGCGCCCGCTGGGTGGATGCGCGCGTGAGCGACGATGCAGCACTGGCGCGCTGGGGCATCGTGGCGGCCAACGGCTGCGCTGCCCCAGGCGGTGCTGCAGGCCGGGTGTAGCGGCCCGGCCCTTGCCCTGGGATGGGGTTCAGGATTCGGCGGTGAAGCCGATCTTCTTGACCAGGGGGCCCCATCGCTCCGATTCCGTTTTCTGTGATTCGGCCATGGCTTCGGGGGTGGAGCCGACAGCGGTCAGCCCCATGACGGCCAGTGCATCCACCACGGCCTTGTCGCGCACGGCCGCCAGCACGGCGGTGTTGGCGGCCTTGACGACTGCCGCGGGCGTGTGCGCCGGCGCGTAAAAGCCAAACCACTCTTCCGAGTACAGCTTGTCCAGGCCCTGTTCCGTGAACGTCGGGACATCGGGTGCAAAGGGCGAGCGGGTGCGCCCCGAAGTGGCCAGCATGCGCACGCGTCCGGCTTGCAGGTGTGGCAACAGATCGCCGGTGGTGGTGAACATGACAGGAATCTGGCCCGCAACCAGGTCAGCGATGCCAGGGGCCGCGCCCCGATAGGGCACTTGCACCAGTGGCAGTCCGCTTTCCATGCCGAGCAGTGCGCCCAGAAAGTGCGAAGTGGACCCGGGTGCCGGGGATCCGTAGCCGGAACGATGCGGGTTGGCTCGGACCCAGTCCAGGTATTGCGCAACGGTTTTCACGCTGGCGGGAACCATCGGCCCCACCGCCATGGCCTGGGTGGTCGAGGCTGCGATGGACACGGGTACGAAGTCTTTCAAGGGGTCGTAAGGCAGCTTGTTGTAGACGAAGGGATAAATCACCATGCAGGAGTAGGGCGTGCACAGCAATGCCGTGCCATCCGGCGCGGCGTTTTTCACGAAGCTGCAGGCGATCTGACCACCGGCGCCAGAGCGGTTGTCCACGATGGCGGTGCTGGCGAAGCCGGTGGTGCCGAGCTTGTCAGCGATGCGCCGCGCCACCACATCGGTGGTGCCGCCAGGGGCAAATCCCACCACCACACTGGTGCGGTTGAGTTTTTGGCTCCATGCAGACAGCGGAGTCAGCGCACTGGTCAGCGCGGTGGCGGCAACGGAGGTGATGAAATGGCGGCGGGTCATGAAAAACTCCTGGTGGATGGGGAAAGGGAGATCAAAAAGTCTTCATCCCACGCGGACCGCTGCTCTGCGCATCGGACGCCAGGTGTGGATGAATTCAAAGCAGTCGTCCGGTGTGGCCGCATGGGTATGCCTCAGGTCGCGCAATACCCGCCGTCGACCGGCAGCAGCACGCCGGTAATGCAGGCTGCCATGCCGGAGGCCAGGAACTGCACCGCGTCGGCGACGTCGTCGACCTTGGTGGAGCGGTTCAGGGGCACGCGGCGCAGGAAGGCCGCCAGTGCCTGGGGGTCCTGGTGGGTGTCCAGTGTCATGTCGGTCTCGGTCAGGCCGGGAGCGACCGCATTGACGCGCACGCCCGCCTCGCCGAACTCCAGCGCCAGGGCTTGCGTGAGCTGTTTGACGCCGCCTTTGGAGGCTGTGTACGCCGCTGAATTGCGCACGGCCACCAGCGCGTGGATGGATGCCACGTTCACGATGCAGCCCTGGGTCTGGCGCAGCTGAGGCGCGAATGCGCGCGCTGCAAAAAAGCAGCCATCGAGGTTCACACTGAGGGTGCGGCGCCACTGGGCAATGGCATCTGCATCGTCAATGCATCCTCGCAGCAAGATGCCCGCATTGCTCACCAGGATGTCACAGGGGCCCATGCGGTGGGCCAATTGCTCTGCGGCGTGTTGCAGGGCTTCGGGCTGGGAGACATCCACCGTTTCGGTGCAAAGCACGGGCGAGTGAGCGCCGCGACCCTGGGGATACTGGGCCTGCAACGCCTTCAGGGCCGCAGCATCGATATCCAGCACGGCGACCCGGGCACCCAGCCGGGCAAAGCGTTCGGCCACTGCGCGGCCTATGCCGCGTGCGGCGCCGGTCACCACGATCCGCTTGTCGCGAAACTGCAGCGGATCGAGGTGGGGGGCTATGGGGTGGATGGATTGCTGCATGGCGTTGCGGCCCCCGCGTTCACGCCCGCAAAAAGGCCAGAGTACGGGTTTGTGCCAGCTCGGCTGCGGCGGCGTTGTAGTGCTCGCCGTGGGGGCGGGCAAACGCGTGGTCGCATCCCTCGTAGACATGGGCCTGGAGCGCGGGGCGCTTCGCGACTTCGGCCAGGATGATTTCACGGGCGGGTGGTGGCACGAAGCCGTCATTGCCTGCGATGTGCAGCAGGCAGGGTGCAGAGGCAGCCGGTGATGCGGGGAGCAACTGCTCAAGTCCGACGCCGTAGTAGCTGACCGTGGCAGCCACGGGCGTCTCCAGCGCCATGCGCACCGCGAGGCGACCTCCCAGGCAGTAGCCCAGAGCGACGACACGGGCACTCGCTTCGCGGTCGGCGAACCACTGGCGTGCGGCCTCCAGGTCGCGAATGGCGAGGTCTTGGTCCATGCCCATCATGAGCTGGATGCCCGCCTGGAACTGCTCAGGCTGGGTGGGATCCAGGTCAACGCCGGGCCGCTGGCGGGCGAACAGGTCGGGGCACAGCACCTCAAAGCCCAGCGCAGCCCAATGCTGTGCGGCTTCGCGCATGGCCGCATTGATGCCGAAAATTTCCTGAATCAGGACCAGGGGTTGTCCCGTTCCGGTGGCGCTGGGCACATGCAGTGCGGGCAGGCTGAAGCCGTCGGGTGTGTTGAGCGTGATGGTGGGCATATTCATTTCCTTTGGATCAAAAGTGGGTGGATCAGGGGTGGGCAGTCAGGGCATGGACCTAGCTGCTGCGTGTGCTGGAGAGCTCGATGGAAATCACGGCGGGGTCGTGCAAGGAGCGTACGTATTCGATCAAGGTGCCATCGTGCGCGTGCAGCCAGGCACAGACTTCCAATGCGGGCATGCCTTCCTCAAGGCCCAAGGCCTTGGCCGCCTGCAGCGGCAGCATGCAGGCGCGAATGCGGTGGCGAATGCGGTGCACGGTCAAACCGTAGACCTGTTCGATCAGGGAGTACACGGCATCCACTTCGCCGTTCAGGAACGGGCCGATGCCAGCGTATCGGTTGTCAATGAACACCGTGGTCCAGGTGGACAGGGCCGTCTGGCCCTGCATGTGGCGTACGCCCTCGACGCGCATCCAGTAACCGGTGCTGCAGGGGAGGTCCTGCAGTTCGGGCCATGCGGCATGGGGTTCGGTGGTGACATGGTCAATGCGCATGGCGGTCTGGCCCGCCAGCCGCAGGATGGTGTCGAGCCCGTCCATGTGTTGGACATAGGTGGACGCTGGCGCCAATGCGATCACGCGGGTCCCTACCCGCCGGGCCCGGCTGATGACCCCGCCCTTTTCCAGAATCTGCAGCGCCTGGCGCAGCGTGACGCGGCTGACGCCCATTTGGCGTGCCAGATCGACCTCTTTGGGCAGCAGGCTGTCGACCGGAAATTCCCCCGCCTGTATGCGTTGGCGCAGGGCGTCACTGACCCTGCGATACAGCGGATCTTCCCCAGGCGATGGCGTGGTAGTGGTTCTCATAGGTAATGTCCTATATGTTAGGTTCTAACCTTTTTGCGGGCAATAGGGTGGATGGCCGATTCCCAAAATATGGGAGCGGCAGGTCGTGGGTGGGGTGGCTCGATCTTTGAGCGCCTGGTGCCATGCGGGGTCTGTTGCTGCCCTGTCATCGCGCAGGGTTCGGCGGGCGTCGCAGGTGGTCTGCGGCGCGCGCCCACTTGCCGCTGGAGCCGGTCGAGTGGTGCATGGGCCCCCCAGGTCTTTCTCCTCAGGCCCGTGGCAGGGGCGTCGACGTGCGTTGGGCAGGAATTTGTGCTGCGTGCACTGTTTTGCTTGAATATGGTTGCCTTGCTCCCCATCTGCACACCATTCGGAGGACATTCACCCATGCGTCTCGACAAATTCACCACCAAGTTCCAGGAAGCCCTGAGCGATGCCCAGAGCGTTGCGCTGGGCAATGACCATGCCTACATCGAGCCCGTGCACCTGCTCGTGGCCATGCTCCATCAGGACGATGGACCCAAGGCGCTGCTGCAGCGCGCGGGTGCCAACGTGCCCGGCCTGCTGGCTGCGGCCGAGGCTGCCGTCAAGCGGCTGCCTTCCGTGCAGGGCCAGGACCAGGTGCAGGGCGGGCCCGAGTTGGGCCGCGTGCTGCAAGCCACGGAAAA
>Ga0116173_1004389_pt1 | contig 10221 bp, 9 predicted proteins | sample AD_UKC085_MetaG_FD_89800 | JGI IMG/M metagenome (GOLD analysis project Ga0116173, IMG submission 89800) | Active sludge microbial communities of municipal wastewater-treating anaerobic digesters from USA - AD_UKC085_MetaG | ecosystem: Engineered > Bioreactor > Anaerobic > Digestate | place: USA...
CACGCTCAGCGTTACCGGCGCCGAAGGCTTTCCTGCGCTGCAGGACGCCGGCAACGTGCTGCGCCCCTACACCGCCTTCAAGCTCAGCCTGCGCCTGCCTCCGCTGGTGGATGCCGCCCAGGCCGTGCAAGAGCTCAAAGCCCTGCTCGAAGACAACGCGCCCTACCAGGCGCGGGTTACTTTTGACGGGGGTGGCGGCGCCACGGGCTGGAACGCCCCGGCCACCACGCCATGGTTCGAGCAGGCGCTCAACGAAGCCTCGCAAGCGCACTTTGGCGCATCCTGTGGCTACATCGGCCAGGGCGGCACCATCCCGCTGATGAACATGCTCAGCGAGGGCTTTCCGAAGGCCCAGATGATGGTGTGCGGCGTGCTCGGCCCCAAGAGCAACGCCCACGGCCCCAACGAGTTTTTGCATGTGCCCTATGCCAAGCGCCTGACTGCCTCGGTGGCGCAGGTGATCGGCGCCATGGCAAAGCAGGCCGCATCGGAGCCCGCCGTCTGAACCGCTGGCAGAGCGGCGCGCGCAGCGCTGGCCCCGACGCTCAAGCTTTCTCCGCAATCTGCGGGTGTTTTCACCGTAACGCGTGCGGTCCATGTTGCCCGCGCTGCCCCCAAACCTTGCCCGACCCATGTCTGACACCGTTGTTTCCACCTTGAGCACACTGACCACTTTCACCGCGGCAGATGGCGAAAACCTGGCGGTCCAGGACTGGCCGCTGTTGGAGGGCACATCCCGCGGCACCGTGCTGCTGGTGCATGGCCTGGGCGAGCATGTGGGGCGTTACGACGCTGTGGCACGGCGCCTCAATGCCTGGGGTTTTGCCGTGCGGGGCTATGACCAGTATGGCCACGGCGAGTCGGGTGGCCCGCGTGGTGGCCTGACAGGCGAGATGCGCCTGCTGGACGATCTGGCCGACATGGTGGACGCCACCCGCGCCCGCATGGCGGCCCACCAGCCGCTGGTGCTGCTGGGCCACAGCATGGGCGGCCTGGTCGCGGCGCGGTTCGTGTCGATGCACCTGCGGCCGGTGGATGCGCTGGTGCTCTCGTCGCCCGCACTGGACCCGGGGCTCAATGCCGTGCAAAAGCTGCTGCTGGCCACGCTGCCGCGCATCTTGCCCAACCTGCGCGTGGGCAACGGGCTCGATGCGCAATACCTTTCGCACGACCCGGCCGTGGTGGCCGCCTACCTGGCAGATCCGCTGTGCCACGACCGCATCAGCGCCCGCCTGGCCCGGTTCATCGCCGACGGCGGGCCCGCCACCGTGGCGCGTGCGGCGCACTGGAGTGTGCCCACCCTGCTGATGTGGGCCGGTGCAGACAAGCTGGTCAACCCCGCTGGCAGCCGGGCGTTTGCTGCGGCTGCGCCCCGGGGCGTGGTGCAGTCGCATGGCTTTGAGCCTTTGTTCCATGAGCTGTTCAACGAAAGCCCCGAACTGGCCGACCCGGTGTTTGCCCTGTTGCGCCAGTGGCTGCTGCAGCACTGCCCCGCCGTGGATTGACAGGATGCGGCGGGTTGGCCGGATTTTGTTAAAAACAGGCTCTAGCCCTTGCGTGTAAAGCGCTAATAGCTATTTTATTAATAGCAATCAATGCAAATGGCGGCCGGCGGTTCGTGGCGCAGCGCCCGGAGCGCGGTGTTGGCGCGTTCACCCACCGCCGGGTTCTGGCCCTCAGGCGGCCTGCACCCGGCGCCGGTGCAACGCCAGCCACAGCAAGGCTGCGCCCGTGATCGCAATGGGCGCCAGCGAGCCGTAGTTGAGCAGCGTCCAGCCCTGCGTGGTGACCAGCACGCCCGAAAACAGCGAGCTCACCGCCAGCGTGGCAAATACGCAGAAGTTCAGGGCCGCCTGGGCGCGGTCCTTTTCTTCGGGGCGGTAGGCCGTCATGGCCAGCGCGGTGCTGCCGGTGAACAGAAAATTCCAGCCCACCCCCAGCATGAACAGCGCAATGCCAAAGTGGTGCAGCTCCACCCCCATCAGCGCCACGGCCACACAGGCCAGGTTCAGCAGCACGCCCGCCCCCATGATGGGCAGCACGCCATAGCGCTTGATGAGGTGGCCCGTGAAGAAGCCCGGCGCAAACATGCCGATCACATGCCACTCCAGCACCAGCGCCGCGTCATCAAAAGCGAAGCCGCACACCTGCATGGCCAGCGGGGTGGCGGCCATCAGCAGGTTCATCACGCCATAGCCCAGGGCGGCGCCCAGCACGGCCACGAGGAAGGCAGGCTGCCGCATCAGCTCAGGCAAGGGCCGGCCACGGGCGGGCTGGCCCGCCGCGTTGAGCACCTGCGGCGGCGCCTCGAAACGGATGGCGGCCATGCACGCCATGGCCAGCAGCGCCACCGCCATCAGCGCCACATAGGCGCCCGCAAACGCTGCGGGAAATAGCGTGCGCGTGGCGCTGGCCAGGTTGGGGCCGGCAATGGCGCCCAGCAGGCCACCGGCCAGCACCAGTGAAACGGCCTTTTCCCGGTAATCGGTGGCTGCCAGTTCGGCCGCCGCAAAGCGATAAAGCTGGCCGTTGGCACTGTAGTAACCCGCCACCAGCGTGGCCGTGCACAGCACCCAGAAATTGGCAGTGAAGGCCGCCCAGGCGCACAGCGCCGCTGACGCCACCGCCACGGCCAGCCCGATCTGGAACGACACCTGCCGCCCCCAGCGCGCTTGGCTGCGCGCCACCAGCGGGGTGGACAGCGCACCGCCCACCACATAGGCCATCACGGGCAGCGTGGCCATCCAGCCAAACGGTGCCAGCTGCAGGCCCACCAGGCCGTTGATGCCGATGAAAACGACGTTGTTGGTCAGGAAAAGTCCCTGGCACAGGGCCAGCAGCCAAAGGTTTTTGTTCATTTCGGGGCGGCGTTGTGGGGTGGCGTGATGGGGGATGGGGCGCATGCATGCGGCTCCAGCGACACAAGAGCATGGCCTGCATGAGAATCCGACGGCATTCGCATGGCATTGTGCACGGCCATGCATGAGGGGCGCCATCGTGTGCTGTCCGGTTGCGTGGGCCCCTGATTTTTGTTGTTGGCGCCGCGCTGGCAGGAGGCTCTTTCATTCATCGCTGCTGGCGAAAGATCCGTAAGGGCCCATTTCAGTCCAAGTGCGAATGTTGTTGATCAACGCACTGAATCAGGTGACAAAGGTCCCCCCGATGCACGAACGGACTGGATCTTTTCGCTGAAACGCCCCGAAAATGGCACAGAGTGATAAGATAGTAATAAGTTACTTACTTTTTGTTGGAAAGCGCCTGCACCGTGGCACTCCCTCCCAAACACCTGCCAGCCGATGAACGCCGCGCCGTCACCGTCGAGGCCGTGGTGGCCTTGGCGGCCACGCAAAACCCGAGTGAGATCACCACCTCGGCCATCGCCCAGCACATGCACCTGACGCAGGGAGCGCTGTTTCGGCACTTTCCCAACAAAGACGCCATCTTGCAGGCGGTGATGGAATGGGTGGCCGCGCAATTGCTAGCGCGTATCGACCGCGCGGCCGAAGGTGTGGCCTCGCCCCTGGGCGCACTGCGGGCCATGTTCATGGCGCATGTCGCCTTCGTAGCCGAGCACCCGGGCGCGCCGCGCATCATCTTTGGCGAATTGCAGCGTGCGGGCGAGACGCTCCCCAAGCGCATGGTGCAGACGCTCATCGCCAGCTATGGCATGCGCCTGAAGCGCCTCATTGAACAAGGCCAGGCACAGGGCGAGCTGCACTCCGGGCTGGATGTGCAGGCGGCGGCGACACTGTTCATCGGCACCATCCAGGGCCTGGTAATGCAGTCGCTCATCACCGGCGACATGCAGCGCATGCGCAGCGACGCGGCCCGGGTCTTTGCCATTTACCAGCGCGGCATTGCGGCTGGAAACGAGAGCCCTCCATGAAAAAATTCTCTCTCTCAGGCCGCACGCTGGCCCTGCTGGCCGTGGTGGTGCCCATGCTGGCGCTGTTTGTCTATGTGGTGCTGCGTTCGGGTCCGCTCGCGCCGGTGGCGGTTACCCTGGCCAAGGTCGAGCGCAAGGCGCTTACGCCGGCGCTGTTTGGCGTGGGCACCACCAGCGCACGCACCACCACCAAAATTGGCCCCACGGTGGCCGGGCGCATCCAGCGGCTGGATGTGGAGGTGGGAGACCATGTCAAGGCCGGCCAGGTGCTCGGCGCCATGGACCCGGTCGATCTGGATGACCGCTTTGTGGCCCAGGAGGCCGCACTGCAGCGCGTGCAAGCCAGCTTGCACGAGGCCCAGGCCCGTCAGGCCCATGCGCAGACACAGGCCACGCGGTATGCGCAATTGTTGGCCGTGCGCTCAACCAGTGAAGAGCTGGCCACCGCCAAGCAGCAAGAACTGCAGGTGGCCGATGCCGCCGTGGCGGCCGCCCAGGCCGAAGCGGTGCGCGTGCGTGCCGAACGCGCCGCCATCGGCACGCAGCGGCGCCATTTGCGCCTGGTGGCGCCTGCCGATGGCCTCGTGACGCTGCGCTTTGCCGACCCCGGCACCACCGTGGTGGCGGGCCAGGCGGTGGTGGAGGTGGTGGACCCGGCCAGCCTGTGGATCAACGTGCGTCTGGACCAGATCAACGCCCAGGGTCTGAAGGCCGGCCTGCCGGCACGCGTGGTGCTGCGCTCGCGCGCTGGCCAGGCGCTGGCGGGGCGCGTGCTGCGCGTCGAGCCGCTGGCCGATGCCGTGACCGAGGAAACGCTGGCCAAGGTGGTGTTCGAGGCCTTGCCCTCGCCTCTGCCGCCGCTGGGTGAGCTGGCCGAAGTGACTATCGACCTGCCCGCGCTGGCGGCGCAACCCGTGCTGCCCAATGCCGCCGTGCAGCGCGTGGGCGGCCAGACCGGCGTGTGGCGCTGGGCCGATGGCACGCTGCAATTCGCGCCGGTGCAATTGGGCAGCGCCGATCTCGACGGCCATGTGCAGGTGCTGCAGGGGCTGGACGAGGGCGACCAGGTGGTCGTCTACAGCGAAAAACCCCTGACCGCGCGCAGCCGCATCCATGTGGTGGAGCGCGTGGCCAAGGGCGCCACCAAGGGCGCGCCATGATCAGCCTGTCCGGCCGCGACATCCTGCATGCCTGGGGCAAGTTCGTCTTCACCGGCGTGGGCCTGGGCCTGCTGATCGGCGTGACGCTGACCATGGCGGGGGTGTACCGTGGCATGGTGGACGATGGCAAGGCGCTGCTCGACAACAGCCGCGCCGACATCTGGGTGGTACAAAAAGACACGCTCGGGCCCTATGCCGAATCGTCCAGCCTGCAGGATGACCTGTACCGCGGCATCCTCGCGATGCCTGGCGTGGCCCAGGCCGCCAACGTTACCTACCTGACCACGCAGGTGCGCAAGGGCGGCAGCGACGTGCGCGCCATGGTGGTGGGCATCGCGCCAGGTCCGGCAGGCATCACGCCAGGCTGGCCGCCGCACCTGGTAGATGGGCGCCAGATCACGCGCGGCCACTACGAGGCCGTGGCCGATGTGGCGGCCGGTTTTCAGCTGGGGGAGCGCATGACGGTGCGGCGCAACCACTACACCGTGGTCGGGCTGACGCGGCGCATGGTGTCGTCCAGCGGCGATCCGATGGTGTTCATCCCGCTCAAGGATGCGCAAGAGGCGCAGTTCCTGAAAGACAACGATGCCATCTGGCACAGCCGCCGCCGCACCGAGGCCAACCCGGCCTTCAACCGCCCGGCGGTGCCGGGTCTGCTGGACGCCGTGATCGCCTCGCAAAGCACCAATGCCTTCGTCAACGCCGTGCTGGTGACCGTGCAGCCTGGCTACGCGCCGCACGACGTGGCCGGTGCCATCCAGCGCTGGAAGCGCCTAACGGCCTACACGCGCCCGCAGATGGAAGAAGTCCTGGTCAGCAAGCTGATCGCCACATCGGCGCGGCAGATCGGCATGTTTTTAGCCATCCTCGCCTTGGTCAGCGCCGCCATCGTGGCCTTCATCATTTATTCGCTCACGATGGACAAAATCCGGGAGATTGCGGTGCTCAAGCTCATTGGCACACGCAACCGCACCATTGCCGCCATGATCCTGCAGCAGGCGCTGGCGCTGGGGGTGATTGGCTTCGTGGTGGGCAAGATATCGGCCACGTTGGCCGCGCCGCTTTTTCCCAAATACGTGCTGCTCCTGCCCATGGATTCCGTGGCCGGCTTCTTTGCTGTGCTCGGCATCTGCGTGATTGCCAGCGTGGTCGCCATCCGCATGGCGCTGCGGGTGGATCCGGCACAAGCCATAGGGTGATGCCATGACCGCCAAGGGTATCCGCGTGGAAGGTCTGAGCAAAAGCTACGGCAAGGGCGACACGGCCGTGCATGCGCTGAAAGACGTCAACCTGCAAGTCGGCCCTGGCGAAGTGGTCGGGCTGGTGGGGCCGTCCGGCTCGGGCAAGAGCACGCTGCTCAAATGCCTGGGCGCCGTCACCGACCCCACGGCGGGGCGCATGGTTCTGGGCGGCGAGGTGATCTTCGACAACGGCTGGAAGGTGCGCGACCTGCGCGCGCTGCGGCGCGACAAGATCGGGTTTGTCTTTCAGGCGCCCTATCTGATTCCCTTTCTGGATGCCACCGACAACGTCGCGTTGTTGCCCATGCTGGCCGGTGTGCCCAATGCCCAGGCCCGTGCGCGGGCGCTGGAATTGCTGACGGCGCTGGATGTGCAGCACCGCGCGCGCGCCATGCCGGCCCAGCTCTCGGGTGGCGAGCAGCAACGCATCTCGATTGCACGCGGCTTGGTCAATCGCCCGCCCGTCATCCTGGCCGACGAGCCCACTGCGCCCCTGGACAGCGCACGCGCCCTGGCCGTGATGCGCATCCTCAACCACATGGCGCGCCAGTTGGAAACGGCCGTCATCGTCGTCACGCACGACGAAAAAATCATCCCCACTTTCCAGCGGATCTACCACATCCGCGACGGCGTGACGCACGAGGAAAAGGGTGAAGGTCGCCCACTCGAATAACCCACACAAGGAAAAATCATGGCAAAAAACATGCAGCGCAGCGCTTGGGCCCGGGCCGTATCAATAGCGGCCGTGGCCTTTGGCCTGTTGACCCTCAAGGAGGGAGGCGCAGTGCTGTTCATCGATGGCGCTGCGCGCGCCGCAGCCGGTGCCTATGTGCCCTTTGTGCTTTGGTTCAACTTTCTGGCCGGCTTTGCCTATGTGGTGGCGGGCGTGGGGCTGTGGCGGCAACAGCGCTGGGCGGCCTGGCTGGCGCTTGCCATTGCGGTTGCGACGGCGCTCATTTTTGCCGCCTTGGGCCTGCATGTGCTGGGCGGGGGCGCTTACGAGCAGCGCACCGTGCTGGCACTGGCGCTGCGCACGCTGCTGTGGACGGCCATTGCCGGCTTTGCCTGGCGTGTGCTGCCGCGCACCGCAGCGCAACGTGCGGGTTGAACTGCAAAGCGACACCATGGCCCTCCTGAAGATGCCTGCCTGCATGCGCACTGCCCGCATCCCGGCAGCACTGGCCACCGTCGCCTGGGTGGCGCTGTTGGCGGGCTGCACTGCCGGTCCTGATTTTCGTGCGCCCGCACCGCCCGGGAGCGCAGCGCTGCTGGCGGCAGCGCAACCATTGCACACCGCACCGTCTGCTGCGGCGCAGGGCGAGGCGCAGCACGGGACGGCCGACATGGACATGGCCGCGCCATGGTGGCGCCGGTTCGGTTCGCCCCCATTGGATGCGCTGATCGCGCAGGCACTGGCGGCCAGCCCGACGCTGGCCGCTGCCGAGGCCACGCTGCGCCAGGCGCAAGAGATGGAGGCGGCGCAGACCGGCGCCACGCAACGGCCCCGCGTCGATGCCAACGCGGGCAGCCAGCGCCAGCGCATCTCTCCCAGCGCACAAGGGCTTCCGGGAGAAGGGCGCAGCTTTGGCCAGTACAGCGCCAGCATCGGCGTGCGCTACACGCTCGATCTGGCCGGCGGCAACCGGCGTGCCTTGGAGGCCCTGAGCGCCCGCACTGGCTACCGGCGTTACCAGCTTGAAGGCGCGCGGCTGAATCTGGCCGCCAGCATCGTCGGCACCGCCATCACGCAGGCGCGGCTGGCGGCGCAACTCGAAGCGCTGCAGGCCATCGTGCAAATGCAGGAGGCGCAGTTGCACCTCTCCGGCGAGCGCCTGCGCCTGGGCCAGGCCGCGCACAGCGAGGTGCTGACGCTGCAGGCGCAGGTCGATCAAACGCGCGCCAGCGTGCCGCTGCTGCGCCAGCAGCACCAGCAAAGCCGCCACCTGCTGGCGACGTTGACCGGGCAGGCGCCCGTGGCGCAGGTGCTGCCCGATTTCACGTTGAAGGATTTCACGCTGCCCGACGAGCAGCCGCTCATCGTTCCGTCCGAATGGGTGCGCCTGCGCCCTGATATTCAGGGCGCGCAGGCACTGTTGCATGCGGCCCATGCGGACTACGGCGTGGCGGTGGCGCGCCTGTACCCGCAAGTCAACCTTAGTGCCAGCCTCGGCTCGCAGGCCCTGACCACGGGCGCCTTGTTCGGTGGCAGCGCCGCCGTGTGGAGCCTGATTGGCCAACTGACCCAGCCACTGTTCAATCCGGCGCTGCCCGCCGAAAAGCGCGCCGCGTTGGCGGCGCTGGATGCCGCCGCCGCCAATTACCAGGGCGTGGTGCTGGACGCCCTGCGCAGCGTCGCCGATGCGCTGCATGCACTCGACAACGACACCCAGGCGCTGGCCGCGCAGGTGGGCGCCGATGCCGCCGCACAGGGCAGTCTGCAGTCCATGCAGCGGCAATACGCACTAGGTTCCGCCAGCTACCTGCAGCTGTTGGTGGCCCAGCAGCAGGCGCAGCAAATTCGCACGGACCTGGCCGCTGCCCAGGCGCGGCGCTTGCTGGGCCGTGCCGCGCTGTACCAGGCCGTCGGTGCAGGCTGGGCGGGTGCGCCACAGTCCGGCCACGGCCGTTGACCGCCGGGCCTGCGATGGCCCCTCTGCGAGGTTCAGCGGTGCATCACCCGGGGCGGTGGCTGGCAGATGGGGTCAGCCCAGCAACCCCTTGGGCACCTTGTCGGCCTTCTTTTCCACCGGGTTGGCGGTGAGCCATTGCGCGGCATATTGGCGCATGAACTCCTTGGCCTTTTCGGGGCGGGCCGTGAGCCAGGCGTCGTAGGCGCCTTCGTTCAGGATGGCGGGCATGCTCTTTTCGCTGCCCGGCTGGCCATAGCGGTGCAACAGGGCATGGTTGTTGGCGTTCACCGTGAGCAGGCAATAGCTGATGATGACCTCGCCATCGGCCCCTTGCCAGCGCGCCCACAAGCCTGCCACCCCCATGGGCTTGCCGTCCACGCGCGCAACGCGGGTGGGCACGGCCTTGCCGCTGCGCAGGTCGTCTTCATAAAACGCGGCCATGGGCACGATGCAGCGCTGGCCGTTGAGCCACGCATCACGAAACGGGGTGCCGGTGGAGGCGGCATCCGACTTGGCGTTGACCAGCTTGGGCGCGCGCAGCTTGGCGTCGGACGCCGACTTGACCCAGTGCGGCACCAGGCCCCACTGCGCGGGCACCAGCACGCGCTGCTGCGCAGGGCGCGCGGGGGCTTCGCTGGTGGCTTCGGTGCCCGCATCCGCCGGTGGCGCTGGCAGATCGGTCTGTGGCGCGGGGGGCGTTTGTGGCGGCTGTGACGGCTGCGCAGGCTGCGCCGAGGGATTGGCCATGGCCGCCGCCGTGGCTTCATGCACGATAAAAAAGCCTGGCTTGCGCGGCCACAGGTGGCGCTCGCCCAGGGCCGCTGGGGGCTCCACCGCAAACGCCTCGCGGTAGGTGTCGGCTTGCTGCAGGGTTTCGTAATGGGTACTCATCGGGGCATGGTACCTGCGTGCGCGGCAGTTTGAGTCAAAAAGGCCTCTGGCGCTTGTCCGATGTGCGCTGACAGCTATGAAAAGCGAAGCGGTTTGAGCGAAGCCTGTTTCTGGGCCCTTTTCGCAGCCGTTTCCAGCGTGAAACCGTGACGTGCATCAAGCCCCATGTCGCCTGCGTTGTGACACGGGCCGCGCGGGTTTTCACAATGCCTGCATGGACTTCGCACCTTCTCCCCTGGCCCGGCAACTGCGCGAGCGCCTCGTGGCGTTCATGGACCGCTACCTGCTGCCCTACAACGCGGCCTGGCACGCAGCGGTGCAGGCGGGCGACTACCCGCCGCCGTTTTTGCAAGACCTCAAGGCCCTGGCGCGCGAGGAAGGACTGTGGAACCTGTTTTTGCCCACGCTGCAGC
>Ga0116173_1004391_pt1 | contig 10220 bp, 9 predicted proteins | sample AD_UKC085_MetaG_FD_89800 | JGI IMG/M metagenome (GOLD analysis project Ga0116173, IMG submission 89800) | Active sludge microbial communities of municipal wastewater-treating anaerobic digesters from USA - AD_UKC085_MetaG | ecosystem: Engineered > Bioreactor > Anaerobic > Digestate | place: USA...
AAATCTTCCTTATTTTTACTGTCTAAACTGCCCGAAGGCTCGTCCGCTAAAATAACAGCCGGTCGATTGACCAACGCCCGCGCCACAGCAACACGCTGTTTTTCGCCGCCTGATAATTGCGAAGGCTTATGTTCCACTCTATTTGTCAAATCGAGATAGGTTAAAAGTTCACGCGCTGATTTTTCCGCTTTGCTGAACGATGCGCCACCGATAAGAGCCGGTATCATCACATTTTCGAGTGCCGAAAATTCGGGCAACAGTTGATGAAATTGAAATACAAAACCAATCTTTTTATTCCGAAAATGCGACAATTCGTTTTTGCGCAAGCTGCCCACATCCACACCGTCAATCACTACCGAGCCACTATCGGGCGTTTCCAATGTTCCTAAAATTTGCAGCAATGTGGTTTTTCCGGCTCCACTTGCACCCATTATGGAAACAATTTCGGAGGGTTTTACCTGCAAATTGACACCTTTGAGCACTTGCAAACTACCAAACGACTTTGTTATATTGTTCGCTATTATCATTTTATATCTATTAAACAGTTTTTATTTAACATTTGGCAAACTAACAATCAATCTCCAATTATCGTGCGAATGACGTGCGATGCCGCAAAACAACCGAATACGGCAGGCATATACGATACCGTTCCCACGTTAGAGCGTTTATTTTGTTCATTTTCAACTATTTCTATACGATTTTCGGACACTATTTCGGGAGAAAAAACCACCGTAATGCCTTTGCGCACACCCAAACGATGTAAATTTTTGCGTACCATGTGCGCCAATTTGCAATGGTTCGATTTTGAGATGTCGCAAATCCGCACTTGCATTGGGTCTGTTTTACCGCCTGAACCCATGCTCGACACCGTAGGAATACCCAATGTAAACGCATGTCGCAACAAAAACACCTTCGGACTAAGCGTATCAATGGCATCGACCAAAAAATCGTAATGCGCCGCTTGCAACACTTCCAACGTTCGCTCATCGCGCAAAAATTCAGGAAAAATATGCAACTTTACATTCGGATTGATATCGCGCAAACGCGCTGCCAGCACTTCCGTTTTCGGTTGTCCCACAGTAGAATGCAAAGCTATCAACTGACGATTGATGTTGGACTCACTCACCACATCGGCATCAATTAATGAAAGTTCGCCCACACCCGCGCGGCACAACATTTCAGCCGCATAGGCGCCGACACCACCCAAACCAACCACCAACACATGCGCAGCGTGTAGTTTCGTCAAGCTTTCAACACCAAACATCAATCGGGTACGTTCTTCCCACATTACCTTTGAAAATTATTCCGTGCAAAGTTACAAGATTTTTGGGTTTGCACAAAAACAGCACCACAAAGCCCTTTTTTGTTCCTTCAGCTAAAAAATTATGATGTTTTGTTTTTGCCTATTGTTCAATAGATTATCAACCCAACCACAGCCGCCAGCAGTATTATCACAATAGGATGGATTTTTAGAAATTGAAGCCCTACGAACGCAGCAGCAAAAATTATCCAACTGACATAATCGGCACAATTTTCGCCAAAATTTTCTTCATTCATCAACAACAGAGCCGCTGCGGCAATCAAGCCAACAATTACCGGACGCAAACCCTGCATAGCACCTTCCACATAACGGTTGTTCTTAAATTTTGTCAGAGCTTTGGCTACCAACAGCATAATGATGAACGACGGCAACACCACCGCAAAAGTAGCCAATGCTGCACCAAACACATTGCCCGAAGCCAAATAGCCTGCATACGTGGCACAATTGATACCAATCGGACCGGGCGTCATCTGCGAAACCGCCACCATATTGGCAAACTCAGCCGAAGTAATCCAGCCGTAACGCTCCACCAACTCAAACTGTATGAGCGGAATCATGGCTGCTCCACCACCAAAACCGAACAAGCCGATTTTGAAAAAAGCGTAAAATAGTTGTAAATAAACCACTTATGAAAACAAAAAGTTAAAAACTAAAAATATATTGTGTTATTTTTTCTTATCTAAAAAGAGGCGCACGACTATACCCGCCACACCTGCCACTAAAATAATCCACACGGGCGACACGCCAAAATACCAAATTAAAAACGCAGCCACCACCGAAATCCACACAGTTTTCCACGTCAAATTAGCCGTTTTTGCCAATTTAAACACCGGCACAGCTATCAATGCCACTACCGCCGGACGCACCGCACGAAACATTTTTTCCAATGCGGGCAATTCTTGATATTGAGTAAGAAACATGGCGAACAACAAAATAATAACAAACGACGGCAAAGCCGACCCAAAAGCACTCACTACTGCGCCGCGCTTGCCGCGCAATTTATTGCCCACCAATATAGAAATATTCATCGCTAAAATACCGGGAGCCGTTTGCGCCACCACCAGCATATCGAAAAATTCCTTGGAAGTTATCCATTTTCTATGCGTAACCACCTCACGCTCAATGAGTGGAATCATAGCATAACCGCCACCTATGGTAAATGCGCCGATTTTGGTAAATGTGCCGAATAGTTGCCACAAAGTTGCCATCGTTTCATTTTTTTATTGCGCCCAAAGATAGTGAAAAAAATAGACTTTTTTTGATATATTTTTCCTTATTTATAGTGATTAATTCAAATAAAATTTGTACATTTGTTTGTTTTATCCGCGTCTTATTCAAAAGACTGAAAAACAATAGATAAGGTATTAATTTAATAACAAACTAATGTCAGAAACAAACAAAAGTAAAACCAATTACGGCGCCAGTAGTATTCAAGTGCTCGAAGGGTTGGAAGCCGTACGTAAACGTCCGGCAATGTACATTGGCGACATCGGAACCAAGGGTTTGCACCATTTAGTGTACGAAGTAGTCGATAACTCCATCGACGAGGCAATGGCCGGATATTGTAAAAATATTGATGTTATCATCAACGAAGATAATTCTATAGTGGTGGAAGACAACGGTCGCGGCATTCCTGTGGATATGCACAAAAAGGAAGGCAAATCGGCGTTGGAAGTAGTAATGACCGTTTTACACGCAGGAGGTAAATTCGACAAAGGCTCGTACAAAGTTTCCGGCGGTTTGCACGGTGTTGGCGTTTCGTGCGTTAATGCGCTGTCGTCGTACATGCGCGTGGAAGTATCGCGAAACGGCAAACTCTATATGCAGGAATACAGTTGCGGTATCCCAAAAGAAGCGGTAAAAGAGATTGGGACATCTAACAAAACGGGAACAAAAGTTACTTTCCTACCGGACGCTTCCATTTTTATCGAAACGGTTTACATCTACGATATATTGGCGGCACGTCTGCGCGAATTAGCTTACCTTAACCCGAGCATTTACCTGAGTATCACAGACAAACGCAACAAAAACGAAGACGGCAGTTACCGCAGCAATACATTCTATTCCGAACTCGGACTAGAAGAATTTGTGCTGTTTATCGACTCTTCGCGTGAAAAACTGATAGAAGATGTTATCCACATTTCGACCGATAAATTCGGAACACCTGTGGAAATTGCCATGATATATAACACCGGTTATAATGAAAATCTCTATTCGTATGTCAATAACATCAACACAATAGAGGGCGGAACGCACATTGCCGGTTTCAGACGCGGTTTGACGCGCACTTTGAAAAAGTATGCCGAAGACAACAAAATGCTCGATAAGGTGAAAGTGGAAATCAGTGGCGATGACTTCCGCGAAGGCTTAACTGCCGTTATTTCCGTAAAAGTTGCCGAACCTCAGTTTGAAGGTCAAACCAAAACAAAACTCGGCAACAGCGAAGTGATGGGATTTGTTGACCAAGCCGTAGGCGAAGCCTTGGGTAACTACTTGGAAGAACATCCGAAAGAGGCAAAAATCATTGTCGAAAGAGTAATTTTGGCAGCAACGGCACGCCACGCAGCACGCCACGCACGCGAATTGGTACAACGAAAATCGCCACTTTCGGGAGGCGGACTGCCGGGCAAGCTTGCGGATTGTTCCGAAAAAGATCCGGCTAAATGCGAACTTTTCCTCGTGGAAGGAGACTCTGCCGGTGGAACTGCCAAACAAGGTCGAAGCCGACTGTTTCAAGCCATTTTGCCGTTGCGCGGTAAAATTCTGAACGTGGAAAAAGCCTTGCACCACAAAGTACTCGAAAGTGAGGAAATCAGAAACATTTACACAGCATTGGGTGTAAGCATTGGCACTGAGGAGGACAGTAAAGCGTTAAATATGGAAAAATTACGCTATCACAAAGTCATTATTATGACCGACGCCGATGTGGACGGTAGCCATATTGCCACGTTAATTCTGACCTTCTTTTTCCGCCACATGAAACCGCTCATTGAACAAGGACACGTTTACATAGCCACGCCACCGCTCTACCTCTGCAAAAAAGGTAAAATAGAGCAATACTGCTGGAATGAAAAAGAACGTATGCAATTTATTGAACAATACGGTTCAGACGGCAATATACATGTGCAACGCTACAAAGGTTTAGGAGAAATGAACGAGGCACAACTTTGGGACACCACCATGAACCCTGAAACCCGCACACTACGGCAAATCACCATAGAAAACGGTGCCGAAGCCGACCGCATATTTTCCATGCTGATGGGCGACGACGTAGAGCCGCGCCGCAATTTTATCGAAGCAAACGCTACCTACGCTAAAATTGACGCTTAAAACCGAATAATTTTATTTCCAATAAAAAGGGCAACGCAAAAGCGTTGCCCTTAATGATTTACGGATTTACACACTAAACAATCATCCCCTTTAGGGGAATGAGGGGTAGGGCAAGAAAAAAGCATTAAATTTATTTGTTTTTTCATTTTATTTTCGTTACTTTGTAGCTCAAATTTAACTGCTTGCTGAAAGCAGAATTAACTTTGGATGTGATAGAATTATTAATTTAAAATCAATTAATTATGAAAAAAACAACTACTTTAAGTAAAATGAGTACACTTTTTATTGTGCTACTTACCTGCGGAGCAATGACCGCGCAAATAACCAACTACGGCATTTATATAGCCGGTACAGAGTTGACCAGTGACAATGCGGGAGCTATAAACAACACAAACTTCCCAAGTCTTGGACTTGCCGAAGGGGGTACTATTACCTACGACCATAGTGAAAAAACCTTTACATTAACCGGCGTAACTGCTAATGTAGATTCCGCAAGATTTATGCAGATTTCAGATTCTGCCGAAGAAGCTGACTATACCATCAATTTGGTAGGCAATAATGATATAACTAGCAATTTTACCTCTATTGCTTTATATCGCAATCTTATTGTCACAGGTAGCGGTTCATTAAAAGTTACATCATCCGGCAATTATTGTGGATTTTATGTTTATAGAAGCACCCTTACCATAAAAAACACCACAGTAGAAGCCTTTGGCTGGTGGGGTATTGCAGGCGAAAATGGTTCAAGTAACGAACACTTAATTATAGACAATTCGAACGTAACAGCCACCGGCGGCGGAGGCAGTATATGTGATTTTCAGAGCATTACACTTACCAATTGTAAAATTATTCAGCCCGAAGGTGCAATCAACGACGGGAGCTCTGTAACGTTAGACGGTTCGGTAGTTACCTCAGAGGTGAAGATTGAACCTATTATTATACACTACGATGGCGATAATGATCAAGGTATAGGAGCATATGGTGAAACCTTTACTGCAGCAATACGACTAACCAATGATGAATTAGGGAGCTACTACAACAATCATAAAATTACCCAAGTACGCTATTATATAGATAAAACATATGCAACAAATGTAACAAGTATCACCATTAAAATTTATGGAACCGGAACAGCAACAGCTCCGGGTGAGTTGTTGGTAGATGAGCCTGTTTTAGCTCCGCAAGGAGGTTGGAACACTCATACTCTTTCCACTCCTTTGCTAATAACATCAGGCGACTATTGGGTAGGGTATGAAATTGTAAATACAGGCGGTTATCCTGCCGGAGCGGATGCCGGTCCCCTTGTTCCGGGTAAAGGTGGTTGGGTTTATTTAGAAGGAGATTGGGGAGAAATATCTAATTACGGTTTAAACTATAATTGGAATATTCGCGCGATATTAACACCTGTTCCGGTTCCGGTAAATTACGGCATAGAGATAGCAGGCACAGAGTTGACCAGTGACAATGCGGGAGCTATAAACAACACTAACTTCCCAAATCTTGGACTTGAAGAAGGGGGTACTATTACCTACGACCATAGTGAAAAAACCTTTACATTAACCGGCGTAACTGCTAATGTAACTTCCGGCAATTTTATACGTATTTCAGATTCAGCCGAAGCTGCTGACTACACCATCAATCTTGCAGGTAGTAATGATATAACTAGCAATTTTACCTCTATTGCTTTATATCGCAATCTTATTGTCACAGGTAGCGGTTCGCTAAAAGTTACATCATCCGGCAATTGTGGATTTTATGTTGAGGAAAGTACCCTTACCATTAGAAAAACCACAGTAGAAGCTAAAGGTAATTGGGGGATTGCAGGGAATGATGGTTCAAGTAACGAACACTTAATTATAGAAAAGGCGAATGTAACAGCCACCGGTGCAGAAGGCAGTATATGTGATTTTCAGAGCATTACACTTACCAATTGCGAAATTATTCAGCCTGAAGGTGCAATCAACGACGGAAACTCTATAGTGTTAGGCGGTTCTGTGGTTACTTCAGAAGTGAAGATTTCTCCAACCACCGGTCTTTCTACTCTTGCTGCCGAAGGTATTTATGTTTGGGGCGAAAGAGGAGAAATTTCGATAGAAATCCCCGGTAGTGCTTCGAAGCGCACCGCACACATATATAATGTGTCGGGAATGTTGGTACGCACACTTCCACTTCAAGGGACTAAGGAATATGTTACCGTTCCCGCAGGAATTTATATTGTCCGCATCGGTACTGCCATCGAAAAGGTTGTGGTGCGGTAAAAAGTTTTTGTGAGATTAATTTTTCAGGAGTTGTCTTGTTTTGAGACAACTCCTTTTTTTTACCGGTAATCTTTTGTTATACCGACGTTTCTTTAAAAATTTCGCTTACCGAAGGATGCGGAAAAATTATTTTTTGAAACTGTTGAACGGACATTCGCGACTGTATAGCCATAGCCGCTACTGAAATAATTTCTGAGGCGGGATTTCCTATCAATTGTGCGCCTGCCAAAACTCCTTTTTCATCGGCAATTAATTTGCACAAACCGTCAAAACCTTCATTTTCAGCCACAAATCGACCTGAATAGGTCATTGGCTTTTTATAAACCGTACAAATTCGTCCTTCATTTATGAAATCAGCCTCCGTTTTACCTACCGAAGCCACTTCGGGGTCGGTGTAAACAACCGAAGGAATAGCAGAATAGTCCATCTCGTCAGGAATGCCGAACATTGCATTTACGGCAACTTCAGCTTCACGGATAGCCGTATGCGCCAACAAAGACACGCCCGTAATGTCGCCTGCGGCATAAATAGTTTTGACGGAAGTCTGCATTTGTGCGTTCAACTTGAGTTTTTTATCCAAAAATTCCAAACCCAACTGCTGCGCTATTTCAAAGTTAGGTTTTCGCCCGACACAAACTAAAATTTGTTCGGCATCGACTGAATTTTGTCCGTTTTCATCACTAAAAATAACTGTTTTACCTGCTATTTCCGTAACTTTCGCTCCCAAATGGAAACGAACGCCTTTTTTGGCATATTCCGCACGCAACATAGCGGCAATTTCACTATCAAACCCGGGCAAAATTTCCGATGCCATTTCCACCACGCACACATCAACACCAAAAGCAGAAAATAATGCAGCGAACTCCATACCAATAACACCACCACCGATAAGTACAACACTTATAGGAAGCGTTTTTGTTTCCAATGCTTCACGGCTCGTCCATACCATGTCGGGCGACAATCCTTTAATAGGCGGCAACACGGTAGAAGAACCGTGCAAAGCAATAAATGTTCGGCGGAAAAAACAGACTCGCCGCAACGCACAACAATTGTATCACCGTTCATTTCGGGCGTTGCTTCGCCTTCCACAACCGTTATTTGGTTTTCTCTCATTTTTGCACGAATTCCTGCCGAAAGTTTTCGTACCACTTTGTTTTTTCGTGCCACTACTTTTTCATAATTAAACGTTACATTGTCCGATAAAACGGCATATTTTTTGCCATTTAAAGAGTTTTGATACACTTTGGAACTATAGAGTAACGTTTTGGTAGGAATACAACCTTCATTGAGGCAAACTCCGCCAAGATGCGAATTTTCAAATAAAATTACATTTTTGCGCATTTTTGCGGCTTTTTCGGCTGCCGTATATCCCGCAGGACCGCCACCGATTATCGCTAAATCGAATGTCATGATGAAAAAATTACGTTTATAAAAATACGAAAGTACAAAATTAGGGATTTTAATCGATTCGGACAAAAAAGCCACAGAGAAAACTATTCACAATTAAATTTATACGTAACTGTTTGAAAATAAACTAAATAAATCAAAATTAGTACAAAACATAAAATAAAAGGAGTTATTTGTGAACAAAAGAGACAAAGTCCATTTTTTTTTATAATTTTGCAAATTAATCGTCAGGCGTGTAATATGAAGAACCAAATTGAACATATCGGCACAATACAAAAAATTGCCGGCGATACTGCCTATGTGCTGGTTGAACAAAGTAGTGCCTGTTCGGCTTGCCATGCCAAAGCCTCCTGCACAGCCTCCGATTCGGTTGAAAAAATCATAGAGACGCAAATTGTCGGCGATGAAAAATTTCACGAAGGCGAATATGTAAAAGTAATTGGCGAACGCAAATTGGGATTGCTGGCGGTACTTTTAGCATTCGTTTTCCCATTTTCTTTAATTATAGTAGTATTATTGACACTAAACGCCGTTGGTCTTCCCGAAAATTGGTCGGGAACATTGGCTTTGGCTTCGTTGGTGCCCTATTATTTGATTTTAGCACTTTTTAAAAAAAAGCTTAAACGCCAATTTCAATTTTATGTGCAAAAAATAGAGAACTAAAATTTTATAAAATAAAAAACATGAATATCATTGTACTTTCCCTCATTGTATTGGGAGTTTTGGGTTGTTTAGCATCTGTCGTGTTGTTTTTGGTTGCACGCAAATTTAATGTGGAAGAAGACCCGCGCATCGACTTGGTGGAAGAAGCTCTTCCGAGTGCAAACTGTGGCGGTTGCGGATTTGCCGGTTGTCGCAATTTTGCAGAAGCGTGCGTAAATGCTGATTCGTTGGACAATTTGAATTGCCCTGTTGGAGGAACATCTACCATGACTAAAGTGGGCGAAATACTTGGTTTGACAGCTAATGCAACAGACCCGATGGTGGCGGTAGTACGTTGCAACGGTTCGCACAAAAACTGTCAGCGCACCAACACCTACGACGGTGCAAAAAGTTGTGCCATCGCCAACAGCCTTTATATCGGCGAAACTGATTGTTCGTTTGGTTGTCTCGGTTTTGGCGATTGTGTAACTGCCTGCCTATTTGATGCCATACACATAAATCCGGAAACAGGTTTGCCCGAAGTGGACGAAGACAAATGCACAGCTTGCGGCACTTGCGTCAAAGCTTGTCCGAAAGGAATCATCGAATTACGAAAAAAAGGACCAAAAAACAGACGCATCTTCGTAAGTTGCATGAATAAAGATAAAGACGGCATTGCTCGCAAAGCCTGTTCAGTAGCCTGCATCGGTTGTGGCAAATGCGTTAAAGAATGTCAGTTCGATGCCATTACCATTGAAAATAATTTGGCTTACATCGACTTTACAAAATGCCGTTTATGCCGCAAATGTGTAGATGTTTGCCCCACCGGCTCAATACACGAGTTGAATTTCCCGCCACGGAAAAAACAAGAAGCTGTACCCGAAACGGAAGAAATAAAAACCATAAAGATTGAAGATTTATCCGAAAGTAACGATTAAACGAATCTGAAAAGATATGAAAACATTTAAAATTGGCGGTGTCCACCCACAGGAAAACAAACTTTCCGCCGGAAGTAAAATTCAAAAAGTCGCATTACCGACACAAGCAATTATTCCGCTCGACCAACATTTAGGAGCCCCTGCAACGCCCATTGTAGCAGTCGGCGATACGGTAAAAGTCGGGCAATTGATAGCAACCGCAACCGGATTTATATCGGCAAACATACATGCTTCCGTATCCGGCAAAGTAACAAAAATTGATACCTTTGTGGACGCATGGGGCAAACGCAGTCCGGCAATTACCATTGACGTGGAAGGCGATGA
>Ga0116173_1004393_pt1 | contig 10218 bp, 8 predicted proteins | sample AD_UKC085_MetaG_FD_89800 | JGI IMG/M metagenome (GOLD analysis project Ga0116173, IMG submission 89800) | Active sludge microbial communities of municipal wastewater-treating anaerobic digesters from USA - AD_UKC085_MetaG | ecosystem: Engineered > Bioreactor > Anaerobic > Digestate | place: USA...
CATCACTTGAAATGTGTCGCGAAGCGAAAAGAATGAACGCATCACCTTTTCAGTATGACCTACAGCTGAGATATTGTAAACATCTTCTTTCCTATATATATCATCTGTTACTTTCGTGTTTATTACGAGCCTATCAACTATGATGCCTCCCCATTGAAAAAATGCTGTATATTCAAGTTCTTCTCCTGCTCTGAAAGCCGTATTGACTAAAGGACATTGTGAGCTGTATTGCGCAAATAAAGCAGTACAATGAATTAGTATGATTGTTAAAATGCAGTAACGTAAGTACTTCATGATTATTTTTTACTGTCGTTAATTTTCAGCTCTTCAGGTCTTTGTTTTTCCCAAGGTATATTGTTGTATGGCCATTCTTCTTCTATATCCCAATTTGCTCGTATCTTTATTTGTTTCGGGTAGTAATATACAAGTTCTGCTTGCTTATTATCCTTGTAAATTCCTGTATCCCACTTACCATTAGCATTTTCATCAATAATCAGGCGTATATAGTAAACACCCGGTTTTATGTCTTGAAATATATATTCGTTACCATCAATAAATGCTGTCTGAACCCATTGTTCTTTCTGATTAAGAAGTTCTATTATACCATTTTGAGGCATATCGGGAAGTTTAATAAAGAGATTTCCATATTCTTCCAATTGTTTGATTCTAAATGTTTTGTAAAACTTATCGACAGTTCTTCCATACATACTTCTTATGCTCGCTGAATCAACATTCAGTTTGTACGTATCTCCATAACTTTTCTTATAAAGAAATTTAAGCTTTTTTGTACACAAACTATCGTCTTTAATCAATTCGAATGGTACTTGAGTCCATATTGTATCCTTCTTTATAAATAATTGTATACTGTCTTTTGCGATTTCTGTAATAGGTTCTTCAAAGTTGAGCGATAATGTATCGTAAACCTCCATGTCATTAACTATATTGTGTACAAATAAAAGAGGAAGATTTTGATTATCGACTTCATTGGATTTATTTCGTTTTTTACCGATTTTATTTGTAACGACCATATTGATAGTATCTGTTTTCTCTACCAGATTACTAGTTGAATCGGTCTTTAAATATATCAACGAAAGCTTCAAGGTGTCTTGCTTATACAATAAAGAATCTGTTATCCAATATGTAAGAGAATCGGCACGCATGGCTTTTTCTTGAACATACCAATTGCTATGTTCTGTAGAATCAATAATTGTGATTACAGGTTGTTTTAGCGGTGTGGCACCGAAGGTCAAAGTAAAATTATTTTTACCGTTGCGTGTACACTTTTTAAAGAAATGCCTTATCGGATTTTCTTTGAAAGACTTTAAAATCAAATTTTTAGGATAATATTCGGTGTAAGCATCAACAATAAGGCTATCGAATTTGGTTTTCAGACTATCAGACCAAATGGTGTCTATTTTGCCGTGCATATGAACATCGGGTTGCAAAATGCTGTCGCAAAAAGCTATATCAGTTCCTATTTGCTTATAGAAGTATGTTTGTGTAACGTCATTCAGAGCGTATAGCTTGTATTTACCTTCTTTTATGTTTCTAATTACAAAAGAACCATCTTCTTTTGTTTTAGTCATACGCATAAATGGGCTTGTTTGAAATGCAGTATCGTTATCTGCACTATGAATACCTACATATATATATGGAACAGTTTTTAAGGTTTGAGCGTCTAGTACAACTCCACTAATTTGCAAAGTATCAAAATCCTCACCCGTTGAAAAAGAAAATTGAAAATCTTTTAAGACATTTTTTTCGTTATAGTCAACTATAGAATTACCAAAATCAATTGAATAGGTAGTATTCTCTAATAAGCTATCTTGAAATGTTACTACTGCTTTTTTACCAAGTGCTTTCACAACAGCTTGTTTTTTTTGTGTGGGAGAAATTACTACATTTTTGTATGCATTTTCAATAGAGATAAGCTCATTAAATTCTATGATAATTTGCTTTGAGCTATGCTGTCTGGCTTTGTCATTAGGTGTACTCTTTACTACCTTAGGAGGAGTCTCGTCTTTAGGACCTCCCTGTGGTCCTGAACCTCTATTTGCGCAAGAATGCAATAATAACATTATCGCTACCAATAATGACCCAATAACTATAAATCTAAAGAAATTACTATGCTTCATATAGGGTACAAATGTACAAATTTTGAAATTAGAATACAAAATACTATGCACTAAAGCCAGCAATTAGTAAAAGTTGAAAATTGCTATGTTTGAGATAAGATATAAATAATTATATGTGAATATAATGATATTTTGTATTTTTTGTACAAATAACTTGTATATTTAAATGAAATTATGTAAACTTGTGAAGTGAAGTTTCTGTTTTGATTAGTATATCTAACCCTTAGATATTTCTTTTATATAATTTATAATCTTATTTATTAACTTTAAAAAATTTTAGAAAATGAAGAATTTAAAATCTGGCTTAATTTTGAATGAGGGCGAAAGTCTAGTAATGGAACTAGAAGCAGAATTGTGGGCATCCAGCTCTAACCCACTTGCTAAAATGATTGGTTCAATCATTAAACTAATCAATTTGATTTTAGGAAACAAACGTAATGGTTATATTGTTATTACCGATAAGCGTGTTGTAGAGGTTATTCAATACAAATCTTTATGGGTGTTGAATACAGGTAAAAATGTAAAATACATTCTGCCAAGTAGCGTCAAAGAGGTAGGTTACTCAAAAGAAGGTACTTGTTTTGGATGCTTCTGTCAATCTTATAACTTATACTATGATTCGTTTACTCAACGTACATCTGTATTGTTAACTGTTGACGATGAAACCGAAGCTCAAAAGGTAGTTGATTCATTCTATAAAGCGATATCTTTAGCTCAGTAATAATGATATCAACATTCCCAAGGTATGTTTATCTTAACACGTATGCATTTCTTCTTGTTTTTCTGGGGATTTGCATCGTGTTTATTCCTTTATATGAAATAAGTTGGATATTTTTGGTATGTCAAATCATTATCTTGGGCATTTGCCTTAAACAGGCATTTAAAATATTTTCATCCTGGAATGCAAAAAAACGCAGGTATGATATTTTGATACAACAAAATTCAAATGTTTTTACTCCAGACTCTTTTACTGAATATATGCAGGCTCCTTGTGGTAGGATACTAGTAAAGATTGTCCTAAAAGATTTAAACAAATCAAATGAATATAATAATCTTTTAGCTTTAAAACAACCTATATTACAAGTATTAAAAACGAGCTGTAAGCCAAGTAAAACTATTCTTTATATAAACAACGATTAATATATGAGTATTCCTATTGTAATTTTATTTGTTCTATTAATACTCGGTCTTTCCGGGCTTATTGTTAGATATCTTATAATTCCTATGAGCAAATCTACAGAAAAAAATATAGTTTTTGTAGTCTTGATTTTGGGGACGATAATTTTTGAAACATTGTTTATTGTTTCAGCTTGTATTCCCAATAAGGTAAATGTAATTTTGTCGGAATCTATTACAAATATTGAAAATCAAATGAACGAAATCTCAGAAGGATACACGGACCAAGTCTTAGATTCGGGAAAGGTTAAAGCATTGATTTCTGATTCAAAACAAATTAGAAGTTATTTAGATAATAGATCTGATGTTAATTTCTTTGTAGAAATCATAGGAATAAACACATATATAGCATATTTGGAAGATTTTAGAGATCAAATTGATAAACACTTGCAGGAGTTTGAAGCTTCAGGCACACCGTTTACACTACATAATATATTTGATTATCTTCTAGAACAATCAAAAACTCCAGTTTTAAAAGCTACAAAAATTATTGAGATTATTGTATTAGTATGTTGTGCACTTTTCTTAATTTGTGTAGTTGTTGCTGTATATCTCATTAAGAATGGGCATCTGACTTCGCAAGGAAGTTCTATTACTTTTGGGGACGAAATCTAAGATTTATTGAGATCCATTATAGTGCTTTGAGTAGATTAGCTATGGACTAACAGGGCCCAATTCATTGTGAATTGAGCCCTGTTTATACATTTAATTATCGCAAAAATAATTAAAAGACTTTTTACACCAACTTCTTAAATAAATTCTTCATACTTACAGCTTCTCCAATAAGCTCACGAAGTTTACTTATTTCGATACGTTCTTGTTGCATAGTATCACGCATACGTATAGTAACACAATTATCTTCAAGGCTTTGATGATCTACAGTTATGCAAAAAGGAGTACCTACTGCATCTTGTCTACGGTAGCGTTTGCCAATAGAATCTTTTTCGTCATAAGAACATTTGAAATCAAATTTAAGTTCGTTCATAATTTCACGAGCTTTTTCAGGTAGTCCGTCTTTCTTAATCAATGGCATCACGCAAGCCTTTATTGGAGCCAATACAGGTGGTAATTTCAGTACTACGCGACTATCTCCTCCATCTAAGTTCTCTTCGGTATATGCTGCACACATTATTGATAAGAACATACGGTCTACACCTATTGAAGTTTCTATTACATAAGGAGTATATGATTCATTTAATTCAGGATCAAAATATTCAATTTTTTTACCTGAGAATTTTGAATGTTGGCTTAAGTCGAAGTTTGTACGAGAGTGAATACCTTCTACTTCTTTAAAACCAAAAGGCATTTCAAATTCTATGTCGGTAGCTGCATTTGCGTAGTGAGCTAATTTGTCGTGGTCGTGGTAACGATATTTCTCATCGCCCAAGCCCAATGCTTTGTGCCAATTTAATCTAAATTCTTTCCAATGGGCAAACCATTTTATTTCATCTCCCGGGCGAACAAAGAATTGCATTTCCATTTGCTCGAACTCACGCATTCTAAAAATAAATTGTCTTGCTACGATTTCGTTACGGAAAGCCTTTCCGATTTGTGCTATTCCGAAAGGAATTTTCATGCGACCGGTCTTTTGTACATTCATGTAATTTACAAAAATACCTTGTGCAGTTTCCGGACGTAGATAGATTTTCATTGCGCCATCAGATGTAGAACCCATTTCTGTGGTAAACATCAAATTAAATTGACGAACATCCGTCCAATTCTTCGTTCCGCTGATAGGGCATACAATGTCGTAATCAAGTATTATTTGTTTTAATTCTTCTAAATTACCATCGTTAAGAGCCTTAGCGAAGCGTGTGTGTAATTCTTCTCGTTTAGTTACATTTTCAAGAACACGCGGATTTGTGCTTTTGTATAATTCAGCATCAAAAGAATCGCCAAATTTCTTAGCTGCTTTTTCAACTTCTTTATTTATTTTTTCGTCGAATTTTGCTAATTGATCTTCAATAAGAACGTCAGCGCGATAGCGTTTTTTGCTGTCTTTGTTATCTATTAGAGGATCGTTAAAAGCGTCAACGTGACCTGATGCTTTCCAAATAGTAGGATGCATAAAAATAGCTGCATCAATACCAACAATGTTTTCGTGTAGCAATATCATGCTGTCCCACCAATACTTTTTGATATTGTTTTTAAGCTCAACTCCGTTTTGTCCGTAATCATATACAGCGGCAAGTCCGTCGTAAATATCACTGGAAGGGAATACAAAACCATACTCCTTGCAGTGAGCGACTAATTTTTTAAATACATCTTCTTGTGATGCCATAATTATATTGCGATTAATTGTTTATTGTGCTAATTTTATATGCTTTTTTGTACTAAAAAATATGTTTCTGCTTTTTTGTTTTCAGAGCCATTATTTTTGAAATGCAAAGGTAAGGTTTTTGATGGATTTTTTGTAACTTTACGCCGAAACTTGCACGGATAGCATGCAAGATGAACAAAAAAGATTCAAAAGATGGCAGATAATGATGAAGAATTGAAAGACGAGCTGGAAACCAAAGCCCATTCTGAGTACAAAATACCTGATTTAAAAGACTCGATGGTAAAACATCAATTGTCCGGTATGTTTCAAAATTGGTTTCTGGATTATGCATCTTACGTAATTTTGGATAGGGCAGTTCCGCACTTATGTGATGGTCTAAAGCCTGTTCAAAGGCGTATTTTACATTCTATGAAACGCATGGATGACGGACGCTACAACAAAGTAGCTAACATAGTTGGTCACACTATGCAATTTCATCCTCATGGAGATGCTTCAATTGGAAACGCATTAGTTCAATTAGGTCAAAAAGATTTTTTGATAGATTGTCAAGGAAACTGGGGAAATATTTTGACCGGTGATGATGCAGCTGCCCCTCGTTATATTGAAGCTCGTTTGAGCAAATTTGCTTTAGAAGTTGTATTTAATTCTAAAACAACAGAGTGGAAATTGTCTTATGACGGACGAAATCAAGAGCCTGTAGCTTTACCTGTTAAATTCCCATTATTGTTGGCACAAGGAACTGAGGGAATCGGCGTCGGACTTTCTACAAAGATATTACCTCATAATTTCAATGAACTTATTGATGCATCTATTGCTTGCCTTAAAGGAGAATCATTTGCATTATATCCGGATTTCGTAACAGGAGGTTCGATTGACGTATCTCGTTATAGCGATGGAAAGCGTGATGGAAAATTGAAGGTACGTGCTAAAATCTCAAAACTCGATAATAAAACATTATGCATCTCTGAAATTCCTTACGGAACAACAACAGAAAGTGTTATAGAATCAATTCTGCGTGCTACTGAAAAAGGTAAATTACAAATTAAAAAAGTAGATGATAACACAGCTGCAAATGTCGAGATATTAGTTCATTTAATGCCGGGTAAATCTTCGGATAAGACTATAGATGCATTATATGCTTTTACAGATTGTCAAATCAGCGTATCTCCTAATTGTTGTGTTATTTATGAAGAAAAACCAAATTTCCTTTCTGTTAGTGATGTGTTAAAGTTTTCGGCTGAAAACACAATGAGATTGTTAAAGGAAGAATTGCTTATACGCAAAACAGAATTACAAGAATCAATCTTCATGTGTTCGCTCGAAAAAATATTCATTGAAGAACGTATTTATAAGGATAAAGAATTTGAAGAAAGTAAAACTATTGAATCTGCAATTGTGCACATAGATCATCGTTTAGATCCTTTTAAATCTAGTTTTATAAGACCGGTAGAGGAAGAAGACATTAAGAAACTATTGGAAATCAAGATGAGTCGTATCTTGAAATTTAATTCTGATAAGGTTAATGAAGATATCAAAGCCTTATATGCTGAATTAGAAGAGGTTAAGAATAACTTAGCACATATAGTAGATTTTGCAATAAAATGGTTCGACCATTTAAAAGAAAAATATGGTAGCAAGTATCCTCGTAAAACCGAAATAAGAAATTTTGATAATATTGAAGTTTCGAAGGTTGTAGAAGCAAACGAAAAACTTTATATCAATAGGGAAGAAGGCTTTATAGGTACCGGACTTAAGCGCGACGAATATGTTTGTAATTGTTCTGACATTGATGACATTGCAATATTTTACAAAGACGGTAAGTTTAAAGTTATTAAAGTTGCAGAAAAAGTGTACGTTGGAAAGAATGTATTGTATTTAGGCATCTTTAAAAAGAATGATAACAGAACCATTTACAATATGGTTTACAGAAATGGCAAAGATGGCGTTAGTTATATAAAACGATTTGCTTTAGGTGGTTTGGCTCGCGACAAAGATTACGATTTGACTCAGGGAACAAAAGGTACAAAAGTTCTTTATTTTTCAGCAAATCCGAATGGTGAGGCTGAGATTTTGAAAGTATTTTTAAAACCTAAGCCGCGTATAAAGAATCTTGTATTTGAGCGTGATTTTAGCGAAATAGCTATCAAAGGGCGTTCTTCTATGGGTAATATTTTTACTAAAAATGACATTCACAGAATAGTATTGAAGCAAAAGGGAGGTTCAACTTTAGGCGGAAGAGAAGTGTGGTTCGATTATGATGTTTTGCGTCTTAATTATGATGGGCGCGGTACCTTACTTGGAGAGTTCTGTCATGAAGATTCGATACTTGTCATAACTAAACGTGGAATTTGTTTTACAAGTAACTTTGATTTAAGCAACCATTATCCTGATGATATATTGCGTATAGAGAAATTTGATTCGGAGAAGATTTGGACAGCAGTTTTGTATGATGCAGAACAAAAGAATCCATATATAAAGCGTTTTAAACTGGAAGCTTCAACAAAAGAGTTCTCATTTATAGGAGAACATCCCGATTCTCGCTTAATACATATTACCGATACGTATTATCCGCTTTTGGAAATTAAATTACAAGGAGCTGCTGATAATGCAGAACCATTAGTTTTAGATGCAGATGAATACATAGGCGTAAAAAGCTATAAGGCGAAAGGCAAACGTGTTGCAACCGCCATGATAAATGAAATACGCGAACTTGAACCATTACGTGTACCTGAAGAGGTAGATGATTCTTTGCCGGATAATAATGAAGAAGATAATGAGCAAAATGAAGATACAGATTTATCTCAGCAAACGCCGGATAATGATGGTCAGTTTAGCTTGTTTTAATTATTTATTAGAAACAAATGAATAAACTTCTGATAAAAGATTTAGATAGTCTGCACTCTGTTGCAAAAGATTTTCTTAAGCTGATAGGTGATTCTAAGATTATTGCGTTCTATGGTGCTATGGGTGCAGGTAAAACTACATTTATAAAAGCATTGTGTGATGTATTGGGTGTTCAAGATACAGTTAATAGTCCCACATTTGCAATAGTGAACGAATATACTGATGATGAGGGTAATCCGATTTATCACTTCGATTGTTATAGAATAAAAAAAATCGAAGAAGCTTATGATTTAGGTTACGATCAGTATTTTTTCAGCGGTAATTATTGTTTTATAGAATGGCCTGAAATGCTCGAAGAATTACTTCCTGAAGATACAAAGAAAGTTATTATTACTGAGCGTAAAGACGGAGGTAGAGATGTGCTTTTCGATTGACAAAAAAATATTGCGGAAAGAAATGAAAAAGCGTGTTGCATGTTTGGACTGTGCAACAAAGCAGGCTAAATCAAAGGTAATTGCATCACTTCTAGAGCAAAACCAACATTTTAAAAATGCATCCTCAATACTATTTTTTTGGCCACTACCCGATGAAATTGATTTAAGCCGGTGGATAGAAAAATGGGCTAAGACTAAACAAGTTTATTTGCCTGTAGTACAGGAAGATAATTTAATTATCTGTAAATACACAGAGCAAAAAATCAAGGGAACATACAATATAATGGAGCCTGTAAATGCAGAAATTGCAAATTTATCTGAGATAGATTTAGTAATTGTACCGGGCCTTGGATTTGATGATGTTACTTTTGCACGTTTAGGACGCGGCAAGGGTTTTTATGATAAATTATTATCTAATTCTACTGTGTATAAAATAGGGATTTGTTATTCTGAACAATTATGCAAAAGTTTACCTATAGAGTTGCATGATGTAAAGATGAATGAAGTAATTTTTGCTTAAACAAAAAAATTCTTACCTTTGCCCACGCTCGCTATGAATTGTTTGCGCTTTACAAATTATTAATGGAAAAAATCATTGATTATGAGTTGGAATAATAATTGGAGGCCTAAGGGAAAGTCGGTAAATAAATACTTGATTACCAAAAACAACCTAATCAGGCTTATAGCCTTTACTGCTGTTTTTTCGTTGGCATTTATAAATTTATATAAACCATTTAATTCTGAAAAATGGTATCCTGTATCTTCAGTAGGGTATTTCGCATTCTCATTTATATTAGTACTGACAGGTATAATAGTTATCGCAATAAGTAGATATGTAATGTATCGTTTTGTGCGTAAACATTCATTGTACAATACTGAATATGCCTTATGGATCGTACTTGAGATAGTTGCTTTATCAGGATTTTATACATTATATACAATTGCTGTCAGAGATGATTTGAACTTTTGGTCGTGGGAAGATATTATTACCGTTTTTAAAGATGCCAGTATTAATACCTTTTTAGTTATATTTTTGCCTTACACTGTTTCGTGGCTATTCTTTTCATACACAGATAAGAAAGGTCGTTTAAAACAATTAGAGAATAGTGTGTTGCATCCGGAACCTACTATTATTCAGTTTCATGATGAAAAAGGCGAATTGAGATTCTCTGTATCATCCGAGAATATAATATACCTAGAGGCTGCCGATAATTATGTAGAAATTAATTATTTAAAGCAAGGTAAGATTGCACAACATTTGTTGAGGAATTCACTTAAGAAATTAAGTTCAGAATTAGAGAAAACTGCTATAAGACGTTGTCATCGTTCATATATGGTCAATTTCGAA
>Ga0116173_1004401_pt1 | contig 10206 bp, 5 predicted proteins | sample AD_UKC085_MetaG_FD_89800 | JGI IMG/M metagenome (GOLD analysis project Ga0116173, IMG submission 89800) | Active sludge microbial communities of municipal wastewater-treating anaerobic digesters from USA - AD_UKC085_MetaG | ecosystem: Engineered > Bioreactor > Anaerobic > Digestate | place: USA...
AAGGAGCTGAGTATTATAAAAAAACTTTAGTTAAATTTGGTGCAACCATTGGCGCTAATGCTAGCATAATCAATATCATTAAGAGTATCATATTCTTTAACTCCCCAATAAACGAATCTTCTTGAAATATTCCAATTATCATCCCATCCTGAAAGTTTTGAACTTGTTTCTGCATAGATTATTAAAATGCCGCAATCCCTAAATAAAGAACCTCCAATACTTGTCACACTATTTGGTATGATAACACTTTTTAAACTGCTGCAACCATCAAATGTAGAATATCCAATACTTGTCACAGTATTTGGTATGAAAACATTTGTTAAACTACTGCAATTATAAAATGCTTTTGTTCCAATAGATTCTGCTTTTGTAAGATTTACTTCTTTCAAATTAGTTGCACCATTGAATGCATCATCTTCTATTTTTTTTACATTATTAGTAATTAAAGTCTCTATAATGGTATTATCTTTAAAAGCTTCCTTTCCAATTTCAGTAACAGGATATCCTTTATAAGTTTTTGGAATACTTATGTAACGGTCTTTTCCTGTATATTTAATTAAATAATATGATTCACCATCACTATTGACGGCAAATTCAAATTCGCCCGTTTGTTTAATAACATCAGGCTCTCCAGCAAACAAACCTGTGTCAGTATCTCCTATCCACCAGTGGCCATTTTCTCCAATGTGAGGAGTTATACCATCTTTGCCTTCAGTTCCAGAAGACCCTTGAGCTTTTACACCAGTATCAACTGTCCCTATCCACCAATTACCGTTTGCACCAATTCGGGGAGTTAGTCCGTTTTCTCCATTCACTCCTGAATTGCCCTGTTCTCCTTGTGGACCTTGTGCGGAAATGCCCGTATCTTCTTCCCCTATCCACCAATTACCGTTTGCACCAATTCGGGGAGTTAGTCCGTTTTCTCCATTCACTCCTGAATTGCCCTGTTCTCCTTGTGGACCTTGTGCAAAAATACCCGTGTCTTCTTCCCCTATCCACCAATTACCGTTTGTGCCAATTCGGGGCGTTAATCCGTTTTCTCCATCAGTCCCAAAAGGAACAATAAACTGATATGAGTTATTATCAACAAATTTAATTTCATAAATATAGCCTTCAAGGTTTTGACCAACTTTTTCAATGGAAATCACAGCAAAAGGAGATGTGACTTCATCACATGATATAAGAAAAAAAGAAATTATTATTATAAATATAGTTAAGATTACTTTTGATTTATTCATTTTTGCCCTTCCTTTGTTTGTTTTTTTTCAAAAATGTTGGTGGATTAAAGATTACTAAAGCTAATATAGCGATTAAACCAATACTCAAAACCAATAATAATATTCCAATAACTAATGTGTATATTCTGTTTGGAAAGAAAATTAACTTTAAATAATAAGCTATCATATAGATAGAAGCAAAAATAGCTGATGATATCATTATTATCATTATTAAAGAAAAAATAGAAGTAAATATAATCCTTTTTTTGTTATAGACATATTTTAGTTCAAAATTTTGTTTCAATAATTCTAATTCTTCTTTGATGTATTTTGTTTCATCCAAATGTTTTGATATATTGTTTTTGGATTCTTTGGTAATAATGGCTAAATATTTATTTTGCTCTTCTAGTTGTGTAGTAATATCTTTAACTACATTCCCCTCGTTTTTATTTAATTCAAGATTTTCATTTAATTTATTTATTAATTCAATTCTATCTTTGTTTAAATTTCCATAAACTTCAGCAAAGGTTTTACTAATCGATTTTAACAACAAACCTACCTCGCTAGATAGCTCTAATTTAATAGTATCAATCCTTTTTTGAGTAGTGTTTTGAAAATCAGTTGAGATTTTGTTGGAAACATCATTTAGTTTATTGCTAAACTCATTAATGTATCCTAATATCTTTTCTTTAAATTCTGAAAGATTCGTAGTTTGAAGATCCAATTGTTCACTAATTGAGTTGGTTCTTTCTCCAATTTGATTTTGAAGTTTTAGAGCTTCTTCTTGGTAAGCATTGATTTTTTCGTAAATCTCATATAATTCATTTAATATTTCTCGATACTTATTATCCACCAAAAATCTCCTTTAATTTGTTTATATGGTTTTTTGTTTTTTGCCCAAGCACATTATCTAATTCCTTATTAACAACTTTTATAAATACTTTTCCATTATAATAATCGACTTTGGCTAGTGATTGTTTGATTTTTTTATAAGAAGAGGTAAAACCAAATATATATCTTGCTACATTTATATAATCAATTTTATTATCATTAACTAAATCGTTTAAAACCGTCATCGTCATATCATAGCTGTCCAATAAAATAAAATCTTCGTGTAACATTATTTTGTAATCATCATCCCACTTTGTTCTATTCTCCAAAAATTCCCTTCTTTTTTCACAAATATTTCGAATTCTAATACAATCATTTAACATATCTAATCTTTCGATTAGCAGTTCTTTTGTTTCTTCATCAATTTCCCAAAAATCTTTTTCAACATCAACTACAAAGTTGGAAAAAAATGTTGATATTTTTCTAAATTTTCCTTTGATATACTTGAAGTTAATTTTTGTATTTCATCTAAGTTTGAATTTTTAAATTCCGTTTTCAATTTGTCAAGATTATCATTTGTATCAAATTGATTCAACAAATGTCTTAATGCGGTATCATTTTTTCTACTTGCTTTCTCATATTCTTTTTCTTCAATTAATTGGATTGCTTGATCAAAAAACTTTCCCGGTTCATTTGTTGTTCTTAAATATTCTTCAATATCGCTTTCAACAATGTCTTCTGGAATTTTCTTCTCACCAGAATAAAATAAAATTTGTTTTACTTGTTCGTGATCTCCTAAGCCCTCTTCACAAATAATTATGCTGTTTTTTGCTCTTGTAACAGAAACATAAAATTTGTTAAAGGTCATAGAAGACACTTTGTTATTAGTTTCGTTTATTAAATTATTAAATATATCAATATTATCAGAAATTAAATTAAATATTACAACGCTTTCACTTTCCAAACCTTTTGAATTTTGAACAGTAATAATTTGGTTTTCTATATTGTTATCATAAGAATCACCTTCTAAAGCTTTTATTCCTTCTATTACTTTTTCTTTAGATTTTTCATTATCAACGATTAAATAATAATCTGTTGCATCTTTTAAAGTAATCAAAACAAAATCAATTAATTCCTTTTTTTCTATTAAACATGCAAAATGTCCATCAAATTCTCCTATTCTTTCCGATTCTTCTTTTATAAGATCTTCTGTATTAGTAGTTAATTTAAAATCCTTTCTTAATTTAACCAAATGATTTATGTAATCTAACAAATTTGGACCACACCTGTGTGTCTTTTTTAAAATTATCTGATTGATATTTCGCTTGTTTTGTTCTTCATCTTCATAAAGATAAGAATTAAATCGACCAAAATGATAAATTGTTGGATTAATAGTTTGATTGGGATCTCCAAAAAAATAAATGTTGTTGCTTCCTTTTTTTAACAACTTCGCTATGGCCATTATTTGGATTTCTGTCAAATCTTGAACTTCGTCAATGACAATTCCATCATACTTTTGGGAATTTTCTATTTCATAATTTAAAATGGCTTTTGCACAATCGTTATCATCATATAAATTATAAGTTTTTAGGATTTTATTATATTCTTGTTTTAGCTTAATAAGATCCAAGATTTTTTTATCGCTAATTCCATCTTTTTTTAATTCTTTTTCAACATTGCTGTCTTCAATAAAATTGAACTCTTTATTAATTAATCTAAAGGAATTTATTTTATCAATTGTTTTTTTATCAAATTTAGACAGTATGGAATCGATGTTTTTTTTCTTTTTACTTGAAACTATCCTATCTAAAAAATCGGTTAAATCTTTTTCCTCAAGTAATTGTTTTTGTAAATGATCATTTAAAAATTTTTTTATTTTAAACCCTTCTTCTTCCAAATTTAAGTCTTTTAAAAACATTTCAAGTCCTTTTATATTTAAATTGAAAATTTTTTTAGGCTCGGAAACTCTTCCTTTCATTAGTCCTCTAATATAAGTGTAAACAAAATAATTTGAAAAAATAATATCGTCTTTAAAAGAGGGATTAAAATTACGAAATTTATTAATAATATCATCTATCTTTTCTCTTGCATTTAATTCATCAATTATTTGGTCAGTTTTTATTTGTCTATCGATTTCCAACTGAATAAATAAATCTTTAAATTGAAACATATGAGTGTTGTCTTTATTAATATCTAATCCATCAAATTTTAATGTGTCTTTTGCTTTATTAATTAATTTGGATGTATAAGTCAAATACAAAAACTTACTGTCGTTATCTTGTCTTATCCAGTTTTTAAATAATTCATAACTAATTAATGTTTTTCCTGTCCCAGCACTACCTTTGATAGAAGCTGGTGGTTTAGTTAACAATAAAATTTCATTTTGCAAGTTTGTAAGTTTTATTTTAAAAACAGGTGTAGATACAACATCATTTTCTTTTTCAAATGAATAATCAAAAAAATAAAATAAAGTAATTGTTGATTTATTATATCTTTTTGCTGCTTTTCTTTCATCATCGTGTCTTGTAACATAAGCAATAAAAATTACATCATCCGAATCAACTTTATTTGTTGAAGGTTGAAGATCCCCCCCAAAACAATAAAACAGTCTATGTTGGCTGTCTCTTCCTTGAGGATATAAGTGATACAAGACTTTATTAATTCCCGCCCACTTTGCTTTCCCACTACCTAAATATAAGCGTGCTAGATATTCTGGCACCTCTCGGGAATTACGAACACTTATATCATTCACTATAGAGTTAATTTGTAACTTGTCCTCAGGATCTAGTTCATTAAATGCCTTTATAAATTGTTCGGTAACATATACTAGTGCCATTAGTCAATCTCCAATAATAATTAATTTCTTATTAGTATTGTAACAATTATTAAAAACAATGTAAATAATTTATACCTTTTCCATTTAATTATTTAAATTAAAAACACCTTAATTCTTAAAACCAAGGTGTTCTATTTTTTTTATTTGGTATTTCGAAGAGAATTCAAGTCTTTAATAAATGACTTAGAAGAACATTCGCTGTCAATAAAAAGTTCTTATAATAAAACAAAAGCAATTACTTCAGCAATCCAATTGTTTAATCTAAGTAACATAGTTAAAAGGCTGATAATCTCAATATTTTATAATCTAAGTTATTACAAATCAAAAATAAATACGTTTTTGTAACACTTATGATAAGGTAATATCAACCTTGTTTAACAACCAATCTTCAATGTTTAAATGCGTAATTCCCTCCCTAGACATATCATAATCATCTAAACTTAATACATATTTTGGCGAAGAATCACGAACTGAAGCAAATGCGCCAAACTCTCTTTCAATAACATCATCACTAGATAATAGATATGCAACTTGAATAAAACATTTTTTCCCGTCCTTTATCGCTACAAAATCAATTTCACCTTTATATGTTTTTCCAATCCTAATGTCATAACCTCTAAATAACAATTCGTTATGAATGATGTTTTCCAGCGCATGAGAAACAAAGATTTGATTGGAATCACTACAAGCAAGCAAAAAGCCATTGTCAACAACAAACTGTTTTTCAATTGATTTTAATGTTCTTTTGGCAGCAATATCATACCGTTTCACTCTCGATATCAAACAAGCTTGTTCAAGTTTCTCTAAATAACGATAAACATTTTCGCGATATATTTTACTGGAGTTGTTTTTATTATAATAATCAACAATCCTGTTGGCAGAAAATTCCTTAGAAGTATTACTAATGATATATTTTGATATGGTAATAAAAGTTTCTTTATCAATTTTAGATTTGTCATTACAAATATCTTTATCGATTATTCCATAATAAAGCGCCTTCAGATATTCTTTAATATCTTCTTCTAATGAATAATCCAAACGCTGAGGCATACCACCAAATTTAATAAAGTCCTGTAAGGGCTTATTGGGCATTTCTAAGCCTTTTTCTTGATAGTATTCCATCAGTTCACTGTATGTAAAGGGCATTATTTTAAATTCTTTACATCTTCCAACCAATAAACTAGCAAGTCGTCCGGATAAAAGTTTTGAATTGCTTCCTGTCACAAAAAGAGAAACATTCTTTGTTGCTTTAAGAGACGCTAAGGTTTTTTCAAATTCTTTCACATATTGAATTTCATCCAAGAAGATATAATATTTACCCTCATCTTTAATTTGTGTCAAAATAAAATCATTAAGTTGATTGAATGTGCTGATATGTGCAAATTGGACATCTTCAAAATTAATTGAAATAATGTGATTTTCCTCAATACCATTTTCATTAATTAATTCATCTTTGATTTGATTAAGTAACACACTTTTTCCACATCTTCTAACGCCTGTTAATACTTTAATTAAATTGGATTCATAAAATCTTCTTATTTTTTCTAAATATTGTTTTCTAATAAGCATCTATACTCACCCCAAAGATATTATATCATAGAATAAAACAATGTGTTACAAATTTAAAATAATTTTAAGTTTGTAACACATATTGATATATTAATCTTTGGAATCTTTAATCAAAAGATTATCCTAATAAATTCCCATATCTACCATAAATAAAAAAACACCCTAATTTATAAAACTAAGGTGTTTTTAGCTAAGTTAGGTTTTTGTTAATAACTAACAAAATGCTTAACTCGTTTAAATCGTCACAACTGCATTATAAAGAGCCTGATAATAACCACCGCTTTGTACAAGCTCCTCATGTGTCCCTCGTTCCATAATCCCGTTTTTCCCTAGGACGATGATTTCATCCGCATTTTGGATTGTGGAAAGACGGTGGGCAATCATAATCGTCGTTTTGTCTTTCGCCAATTCCTCAAACGATTGTTGGATGAGGTTTTCAGTAATGTTATCCAGTGAAGAAGTCGCTTCATCCAAAATGAGAATCTTCGGGTTTTTCAAAAACAACCGGGCAATCGAAATCCGTTGTTGCTGACCCCCGGATAACTTCACTCCCCGTTCACCGGTTAAGCTGTCATACCCTTGTTCAAGCGACATAATAAAGTCATGGATTTGGGCTTTTTTAGCCGCCTCGACAACTTCCTCAAAAGTCGCATCCGGACGACCATATAAGATATTATCTTTAATCGTTCCCCAGAAAATAAAGACATCTTGTTGGATGATGCCGATGGCACTACGCAAATCATACAAATCATAATCTTTCACATTAATGCCGTCAATCTTAATTTCCCCTTTTAAAACATCATAAAAGCGGGGAAGCAGTTTGGAAATCGTTGTCTTCCCGACTCCGGTTTCCCCAACAATGGCAACCTTCCTTCCGGCCGGAATCTCATAACTGAAATTCTTTAAAACAAATTCATGTTCATCCTGACTATAGCTGAATTCCACATTTTTAAATTGAATATCGCCGATGAAGTCGCTTTTTTTAAGGGCCTTAGGTTTAGAAACGATTTTCGGTTCCACATCCATAATTTGGTAAAACTTTTCAATTCCGGAAAAACCCTGTTGCAGTTGTTCCATGGAATTAGTCAAGCGTTGAATCGGGCGAATTAAAAAGTTAACATACAGAAAATAAGTTGTTAGATCGATATAATCAATCCGGTTTTTATAAACAAAGTAGCCACCGAAAATTAAAACGGCTAAATTGGCTAGGTTTGCGAAAAAATCATTCCCGGAACCGTATAAACCAATTTCCCGAAAAATATTGGAGCGGGCTTTCCGATACTGCGAATTGACTTTTTCAAACTTTGTTTGTTCATAACTTTCATTATTGTAAGCTTTCGTCAGTCGAATTCCGCTAATACTGCTTTCAATTTCCGCATTCAACTCCCCTTGAACGGTCCGAGAAACACGAAAAGAATTAAGCATTTTGCGTCTTCGGGTAAGCGAATAAGTAACTAACATCAATAAAAAGACAAATACGATGAGCGTTAATAAGGGTTCAATAAACATGAGAATGGTGAAACTGCCCATTAACATAAGACTCGAAATAAACAAATCTTCCGGAGCATGATGACTCATTTCCGAAACATCGTGAAGATGTGAGGTGAGGTTGGTCATTAATTCACCGGTTTTTTTATTATCAAAAAACTGATAATCCAAAACTTGCAATTTTCGAAACAAATCACTGCGCATATCGGTTTCAATTCTAATCCCCATCACATGACCGTAGTAACCGATGATATACGAAAACAAAAACCTGATGCCATACAAAACCAACAAGAAAAAGCCGACCAAGAGCATAGTCCTAATTTGGGAATTAGGGATTAATTCTCTTAAAATGCGGTTGGTGGCCACGGGGAAAAGTAAATCAATTCCCGCCACGGCTAACGCACAAAATAAATCCAAAACTAAAAGCCGCCAATGGGGCCGATAATATTTAATAAATCTTCTAATCATTTCTACCTTTCCGTCTTTAAGGCCTCAATCGGATTTTTACCGGAGGCAATCACTGCCGGAATTAAACCGGCCATAAAAGAAACTAACATACTGCCAAAAACCATTAAAAAGATATAACGCGACTCAAACTGCGCCACAATCACCTGCGAAATACCGCTAAAAGAAACCGTATATTCAATAACCATTTTCTTTACAAAATCATTAACCGGTTCAACTAAAACCAAGACCCCTAAAACACCAAGGAGCCCGGAAAAGAAACCGATGCTTAAAGTTTCAAAGTTAAACAAAGTAGCAATATCCCATTTACGAGCGCCAATGCTTCGCAAAATACCAATGTCCCTAATTCTTTCAAAAATGGAAACATAAGTAATAATCCCAATCATAATAGCCGAAACAATTAAGGACACCGATGAAAAAATAATTAAAACCGTACTGAACACCTTCACAAGGGAAGCAAATTCCGTCGTCACATTGTTCATATAATCATAGTAAGTGATTTTAACCTGCCCATTTTCATCATCATAGAGGCTAACAAAATTACTGATGGCTAAACGATCCGCAAAGGTCGGTGTATAAACATAAATCCTATTGGTGTTAACATAAGCGCCAATGTTAAGATAAGTTTGCTTCAGTTGATATTCTTTGGAGCTTGTGGAAGAAAAGGAAACTTCATCTTCATAAGCTTGACCCGTAAAAACATTTTTTGTAAGGCCATAGTTAAGTTGTTCGGTGTAAATATTTGATTGTCTGGCATCCTCATAAACCACTTGCGTTAACTCAGGCGTGTACAAAAGACCGCTACGATATAAAACGGTATTGGCGTTTTTCTTTTCCCGCATAATGGCGGTGACTTTAATTGAAAATTGTGAATTGTTATATAAGGATTCATATTGACTTAAACCCTTAGTTTTAAAGACATCCCCTTGTTTAACATATAAATCGTTATTAAAAAGCAATTTAAATTGTTTACTTAGCAATTGATCAAAACTTAGACTTTCCATCCCTTCATAATCAATTCCTAAATAATAAAGTGTTAAAGCATCCAAACAATTATATTTATCAATGATAATGGCGACTTCATCGGCCGCATTAGGGATGCTTCCTTTTAAAACATCGTACTGCGCCAGCACAAAGTTTTGGTCCTTGCTCATTTCACTTAGTTGGCTGGTGCTTACTTTGCGATAACCCGTGGCTGTTTGTGATAAAATGTTCATCGCAATGCTGGTGTTATAATCAATCACCGTATAAAGTTGGGGGGGAAGAGTTTCCATATAGGCCAAGAAATCTTCATCCATCACATTATAATAATCATAGCGATTTTCGCCTTCCCTAATCGAAACAAATTCACCGTCCGGGAAGCTTTCCCGCTCCACAACTTCAAGGCCTTCTTCATCTTTCTTCTTGGCTTGACTCATGATGGTAATCGGATAATTGCCTAAAGCAGATTTCTGCACTTCTTCAATATAAGAATTGACCCCTTTGGAAATCGATAGCACCAATCCAATCCCGACAATCCCGATACTACCCGCAATCATGGAAAGCAAGGTGCGGGTTTTCGTGCGCAACATGTTTTTAATGCTTAAGCGTAAAGTATCAAAAAAACCTAACTTGGGTGTTTTTTTAAGCCTTTTTTCGTTATTAATTCTTTCCTTAACCGGATGGCTGTCCTTTTGGATTTTGCCGTCCAGCAGTTCGATAATCCTCGTGGCGTAGTTTTGAGCTAAACTAATATTGTGAGTAACTAAAATAACTAAGCGTTTTTGGGAAATGCTTTTTAAAATTTCCATAATGGCCAGG
>Ga0116173_1004415_pt1 | contig 10196 bp, 10 predicted proteins | sample AD_UKC085_MetaG_FD_89800 | JGI IMG/M metagenome (GOLD analysis project Ga0116173, IMG submission 89800) | Active sludge microbial communities of municipal wastewater-treating anaerobic digesters from USA - AD_UKC085_MetaG | ecosystem: Engineered > Bioreactor > Anaerobic > Digestate | place: USA...
ATATCCTTGGTTCCCCAGAGTCCTTCTTCCTCCTTCAATCCGGTGATAAAGATTGGAAAGCAGATAGAAGAGCTGATAGAAAAGGCCGGAAAGGAAAAGGGGATTGGAGCCCGCAAAAGGGCGGTTGAATACCTTTCGCTGGCAGGCTTTTCCCAACCTGAGCAAATCTATGAGTCGTACCCTCATCGGCTATCGGGAGGAATGTGCGAGCGAGCACTCATCGCCATGGCGCTGTCGGTCGAGCCTGAGCTAGTAATTGCGGACGAACCGACGAAAGGGCTAGATGCCCTATCGAGGAAAAACATTCTGGGGATGCTCCATAAGCTTGCAAAGGATGCCTCGATGATCATGATCACTCATGACCTCAAGGCGGCAGAGACCTGCGGGAGAATTGCAGTCATGTACTCAGGCGAGATCGTCGAAGAGGGACCGACAGGCATCGTTTTGAATAATCCAAGGCATGTCTACACAAAGGGGTTGATAGATGCCCAGCCATCCAGAGGCATGAAGCCAATTAAGGGTCGGCATAATCTGATCTCTCATAATGCCTTAGGGTGTCGGTTTAAGGAACGATGTGATGCGGCTTCGAGTGAATGCAGTAATCATCCGCTGCTAAACATTGTTGAGGATTGCCGAAAGGTTAGGTGCTGCCATGCTTGAGCTGGTCGAGATATCTAAGGAATTTAGAACGGGATTCCTCGGAAAAAATGTCAAGCAGGCTGTGTTAGACGCCACCTTATGCGTGGACAGAGGCGAGATCGTTGGGCTTATTGGCGAGAGCGGGTGCGGAAAATCTACGCTTGGGAGAATTGCAGTGAAGCTCCTTATGCCGTCAAGCGGACGTATTATACTGGACGGCGTCGACGTAACCGATATGCCTGAGAAGCGGTTCAGAGAATTTAGGCGCCAAGTGCAAATCATATTCCAGCATCCGGAAACTGCCCTGGACCCTCAGTATACGCTGCTCGAGTCTATTTTGGAATCATTCAACAAGATCGGCATTCCTGAGTCTGAGCAAAAGGATATGCTATTGGATATATCCGAAGAGGTTAACCTGCCGCTGGACATAATTGACCGTCACCCAAATCAGGTAAGTGGAGGCGAGATTCAGAGGGCTGTGCTTACTCGTGTCTTCGCGTTTGAGCCCAAATACCTCATTTTAGACGAGCCTACCTCGATGCTGGATGTTTCGGTGCAGGCTCATATCCTTCAGCTGTTGAAAAAAAAGGCCAAACAGGATAATGTGGGAATGCTCTTCATCTCCCATGACCTGGAAGTAATCAGAGCGATGTGCGACCGGGTGGCAGTGATGAAGGAAGGGAGAATCCTGGAGGAGGGTGACACATCGAAGATGTTCCAGTCTCCAAAAAGCGGCTATATGAAGCAATTGTTAGTGAATTCTGAGTAATCCTGTATATCGCATTAACGGTTGGCATCAAAAGGATATTATTGCCTATTTGATTTATCTAGTAATATTTTTTAAAATTTAAAGTTTTACAAAGAAAAGAATAAATAGCATAAATATCATCATGATCGGAATAATCTGCATGTTATGAGGAGAGAAATCGGATCTGATCAACTATGCGAGGAAGAAGGGACTATCTCCTGGGAAAGCTGATCCGCTATGGGTTCACCCTATTCCTGATCCTCTCCCTCAACTTCGCCCTGCCCAGGATGATGCCCGGCGACCCCATAATCAATCTGCTGGGCGAGAACGCACTGCACAACGATCCAGAGATGATAGAGCTTCTTCGAGCCGAGCACGGCCTGGACCAGCCGATTCATATTCAGTACATCCGCTATCTGTGCCAGCTAACTGAGATAAATCTGGGATACTCCATTCACAAAAACCTGAGCGTGGTGGAGCTCTTGACCAGCAGCCTCTTCTGGACGGTGCTCTTGGTCTTTCCCTCTGATGTATTTGGCTCTCTCCTCGCCCTCCTTTGCGGCTCCCTGGCAGGATTCAAGATCAATAGCCGGGCTGATTATCTGCTCACAGCAATTGCACTCTCTCTTTACACCTGTCCCGCATTTCTCCTGGCCATGCTCTTCTTAAGCCTGTTCGCCTTTCACCTGGGGCTTTTTCCCCTGGGGAATCTGACATCCGGAGGCAAAGAGGGCATTGATTATCTCTTGGATGTGGTCTGGCACTTGTCTCTGCCCGTGGCTGCCCTTTCTTTGCTTGGTGGTGCCTCCAAGTTCCTGGTTGTCAGGAATTCGGTAATGCAGATATCCGATCAACAGTTCGTGGTGGCGGCGAGGGCCAAGGGACTCACTGAAGGGCGCATCCTCAATAAGCACATCATCAGGAATGTCCTGCCCCCATTCATCAGCATGGTGGCATTGAGCTTCGGATTCATGGTTTCTGGCGCTCTTATAATTGAGATCGTCTTCTCTTTGAACGGCATGGGAACTCTCATCTACGATGCTGTGCTGGCCAGGGACTATCCGGTCATGCAGGGATGCTTTTTTATCCTGACGATATTCGTCCTTTTCGCCAATTTCGCTGCGGACATGCTCTACGCCATCGCCGATCCGAGAATTGGGAGGTCGAGCTGAATTGCATCCCTCCATCGCAGGCTTGGTCTCACATGCCCCTCTTCGGGTGGCGGGCCTCTCGATTCTCATTCTGTTCCTATCTATAGCCCTCTTTGCGCCTTTGATTGCACCATATGATCCCCGGGAGACGGGATCGCCCTATCAGCCCCCGAACGCGGAGCATCGGCTGGGCACCAATGACATCGGCCAGGACATCTTATCCGAGTTGATCTATGCCACTCGCGTCTCCCTTGCCATCGGATTTCTGGCTGGATCGATCTCCATTATCATCGGCGCCACTCTGGGAATGCTGGCCGGATACTACCGGGGACGGATAGAGGAGCTGGTGATGGCCATCAGCGATGTGGTCCTGCTCGTTCCTGGGCTGCCTCTTATGATCATCCTGGCCGCATATCTCAGCCCCAGCATGTGGAACATCATCTTCGTAGTTGGCCTGCTCTGGTGGTGCTCAACTACAAGAGTGGTCCACTCTCGCGTTCTGCAGCTGAGGGAGATGCCCTTCGTGGAAGCTGCCCGGTCACTGGGTGCGGGTGATGGCTACATAATGTTGCATCACATACTGATCAACTGCAAGGAGATTATCCAGGCCAAGTTCGCCCTGGCGGTGGCATCGGCCATGCTCACCGAGGCATCCTTGAGCTTTCTGGGGCTGGGCGATCCCCTTAACATCAGCTGGGGGGAGATGATTCACTTCGCCTTTTCTCGGGGCGGATTTGCTAATGACATGTGGTGGTGGTATCTGCCGCCGGGACTCATGATCTGCGCCAGCGTGCTTGGATTTGTAATGATATCGATGGAGCCGGAGAGATCTCAAAAGGCGTTGGAGCTGTAGATCTGAGGAACCGTGAAATAACTATTTATATATGTGTTTAGCAGGCCAGCCTTGCGGTTGGCATTTGAAATCCTCTTATGATAGTGGCCTTGTAGACCAACATCCTGCGACGACATAATATTTTACGCCGCCATAGTATTCAGCAGTACATCTCGCATTAAAATGCCAATTCACGAATTATTCACATATATAGTAATACTATAACCGTAATACTTATTAATAATAAGTACATTCAATTCTCAGATTTAAGAAAGCGAGGTAGACCAATGCAAGAGTGCAAAATTGAATTGATGATGCAAGGCCATGAGATATGGCTGGAAAACTCCAAGAAGGATGATGCCAATGTAGAACTGGCCCTTGTGTATGGCCATAATATGCGCCAAGACGGCATTGCCGATATAAAGAGGCTGAAGGCATTCAACTATAATCCCGATGGCAGCAAGTCTGACATAAATCTCATTCTTGGTGATAAGCACTACATTCTAAGATTTGTAGCAGACAAGAGTGGATCACATGTGGTCATAGCAGATATGGAATCGTCAATACTCTGCAAGACTCCGGACGGAAACAAGAGGGGGCCTCGATCCCAATTTAAGGATGTCACCTATGCAGGGGCCTTTCATCAGATGGCCAAGATAATTTGCCCTGCTGAGAGCGACAGTGAATATAAGGGCCAAGTCGTGCATGGAATCCTAGAGATCGTCCCCGGGAGATCTTGGTTCTCTGTCGGAAGCGATGCCGAGATGCAGGTATTTTATGAAGGAAGTCCTCTGGCCTCTGCCGATATCAAAGCGGTGTCCAAAAAGGAGGGAAAGGAGATGGCACTCGTTAAGACGGACAGCCTAGGAAGGGCTCGCATTCCCATAAGCACGGACGGAGAATGGATGTTTTTAGTCCGGCATGCGGACCCATCCAAGAAGGTTAGCGATATGTTCGACGAGTCAGTCTTCGTCAGCACCTTGGTGATGCAGGCAAGATAAAACTGCCAATGCTTAGGAGGTGGTGGACTATGCATGAATGCAGATTTAATCTAACAAACGCCATTTTGGCAATAACAGCAATTATCGTCGGCTTGATCTTTATCGGTTGCTCCGTCACGTTGGCTGGCAGCGATCAGAACCTCATCATAGGCGAGGTATGGGCAATGGGCGGCATAGATCCGGCCCTATATAGCTATAATCTCAACAATTTCCTCGTTGCAGAGGGATTGACCTCGATCAGCCCTGAATTCGAGATCGTTCCTTGCATTGCTAAATCCTGGGAGACGGTCGACGATGACACCTGGCGCTTCCATTTAAACGAAGACATTTTATTCCACGACGGCTCAAAGGTGACTGCTGACGACGTTTCAGAATCCCTTAAGAGAACCATGGAGATGAATCCAAGCGTCAAAGGCCAGCTGAACATCAAGGATATCACCAAGGTCGACGACAATACAGTCGACATAACGACTGAGACCCCTGACGCATCTCTCCCTGCCAGGTTGGCTTATGGGCGGGCGAGCATATATAAGAACAACGAGGAGAGCGATGGGTCGATATCAAAGCCCATCTGCACCGGTCCGTTCAAATTCGTCAGCTACGATAAGGCATCCGACACTCTGGAGCTTGCCAAAAATGAGAACTATCGGGATGGCGCTCCATTGCTGGATACAGTAACCGTTAAGTTCGGAATTGGAGACGCCAACGCCCGGGAAATGGCAATTGAAAGTGGAGAGGTCGATTTTACCACCGAGCCACCGCTCGGCTCTACAGCACGGCTTCAGGACAATCCGGACTTAAACGTCACAATACACCTGCTCTGCCAGGGATACAAGCTGAAGTTCGGGGATGTCTCGAAGGCCCCTTACGATGATGTAAGGGTCAGGAAGGCCATAGCTTATGCTATCGACAGGGAGAGCATTGCCGACGACATCCTGCTTGGCCGCGGAAAGGCATCCGACGGTAATGCACTCACTCCTGGCCTCGCCTGGAGAAATAACGAGATCGAAGGCTACTCCTACAATATGGAGAAGGCAAAGGAGCTCCTAGCAGAGGCCGGCTGGGAGGACACTGACAGCGACGGCATCCTGGACAAAGACGGCCAGACATTCAAGATCACCCTTTACACCTGGCCCCAGCGTCCAGCACTTCCCCTGATCGAGCAGGCGGTCCAGTCCCAGCTCAAAGAGATCGGCATCGAGGCAGAGGCAAGAGTAATGGAAAGTGATGCGATAAGCGAGCGTGTCGGCGAATGGGGAATGATATGGGTAGGCGGTGGAGACGCATGCATGATGATACCCGACCCAAGCTATTACATCGAGAATGAATTCCTCAGCACCGAAGCCGACTACCACTATGCAAACCCTGAGGTCGACGATCTGATCCTGGAGGCTAGAAGCACATTCGATTCGGAGAAGAGAAACGACCTGTACAAGCAGGTGCAGAAGATAGTCTACGACGAGGATTGCGCCCAAATTCCAATCGCCTATCACTACCTCTGTGTCGTGACCAAGAACGATGTGAAGGGATATGTCCCGAACCCCGCGCATCATGATTACTGCATAAACACGGGGATATATAGGGAATAGCCCCTAACCAGTTGGCCGACAGAGCATCTCTGTCGGTCCAATTTTATTCATTGAGGCCGATTGGATGCTGAATAACATATTGAAGAGGTTGGGAATATTTTGCCTGGTATTGACAGTATCGACATCGCTGGTCTTTTTCATGCTCCACTCGCTGCCGGGAGAGAATGCAGAAGTGATGGCCAAGTACATATTCTTAGGCAACGTCGAACTGAATCCCTCCAATGAAGAGGTGCAGCTGGTCAAAGAAAAGTTCGACCTTGACAGGTCTTTGCTGTCCCAGTATTACTCCTGGGCAACCAACGCGTTTCATGGAGACCTGGGAAGATCCTATAAAACCAATGCTCCCGTCCTGGAAGAAATTCTAATAAGGCTGCCGGCAACTATTACCCTTGCTCTCATCGCCGTGCTCATGTCATTGTTGATAGGCATGCCCCTCGGTATTTTGGCCGCGGTCAAACAGAACTCGACTACCGATTATCTGTGCAGCGCCACCGCAGTTTTGGGAATATCCATGCCCAATTTCTGGCTTGCCCTTCTGCTCATAATGGTTTTCTCACTTGCTCTAAAGCTTACACCAACGATTGGGTATGGAGGGCCAAGTCACCTGATACTGCCGGTCGTCACACTCGGGACGGCCACAACTGCCGTTGTAATGAGGCTGACCAGATCGAGCACTCTGGAGGTTATGAGGCAGGACTACATAAGGACTGCAAGGGGCAAAGGCCTGGACCATAGAGATATTATGATAACTCATTCACTGAAAAATGCGCTGATCCCCATCATAACAATGGTCGGGCTTGAGTTCGGCCACCTGCTAGGCGGAGCAGTGATCATCGAGACCATTTTCGCCTGGCCGGGAATTGGCAGACTGCTGATCGATTCCATCTCAGCGAGAGATATCCCGGTTATACAGGGCACGGTCCTGTTTATCACTCTCATGTATATGCTTCTAAACTTCACGATTGATATTTTATATCCGATATTTGATCCGAGAATTGGGGGGAGTTGACGCTGGCCAAATCGCGAAACATGGACGAGTTCCTCAAAAATAGGGCATCTGTTGCAGGGCTGATAGTAATCCTGATGCTGATTACAGCTGCCATCTTAGCCGACTTCATCGCCCCTTACGATACGGATAAGATTGCCCTAAAGGAAAAGCTGAAATCGCCATCATGGGAGCACCCCATGGGAACCGATCAGCTAGGCAGAGACGTGCTCAGCCGCATGATTTACGGGACGCGGACGACATTTGAACTGAGCATCCTGGTGGTGGCCCTTACATCCACGTTCGGGGTGTTCATCGGCATAATTGCGGGATACTTTAGGGGTGTGATCGATGAGATTCTGATGAGGCTGATCGATGTGCTCCTGGCTTTCCCCAGCATCATCCTAGCGCTGGTAATCATCGGCGCTTTGGGCCCAGGCATGATCAATACGATTGTGGCCATATCCCTGGTGGGGTGGCTCTTCTATGCAAGGGTGGCAAGAGCAACCACGCTATCGATAAGGGAGAAGGAGTACATAGAGGGGGCAAGGGCCATGGGCTGCAGTGACGGCTATATTTGCCTTCGCTATGTGCTGCCCAACTGCCTGCCCCCGATAATCGTGCTCATGACTCTAAACCTGGGCTCCGTCATACTGAGCATAGCGGCTCTCGGATACCTGGGACTCGGGGCCCAGCCGCCCACGCCCGAGTGGGGCAGCATGCTAAACGAGGGCAGAGAGTACTTGAGGGACTGCCCATGGCTCTGCGTCTTCCCGGGATTGATGATAATGCTGGCAGTTCTGGCTTTCAACTTCATCGGAGACGGCCTGCGTGACGCGATCGATCCAAGGCAGATGGTGATCAAATGACACTTCTCTCCATAGAGCATTTGAACAGCCATTTCATGACGGTTGATGGGATTGTCAGGGCCGTTGACGATGTGAGCCTGGAGATAGGCGAGAATGAGACTTTAGGGTTGGTGGGGGAGTCAGGGTGTGGAAAGACCGTTCTGGCACTTTCATTATTGCGATTGCTATCGGAAAATACCAAAACGGATGGCAGGGTAATTTACAAAGGAAGGGATCTTCTAAAGCTCAATGAAAAGGAACTCAGAGGGGTCCGCGGAAAGGAGATCGCCCATATATTCCAAAACCCTCTCAGCTCTTTGAATCCTGTGCTCACAGTTGGATTCCAGATATCGGAGCCGTTTTTGCGCCACCAGGGACTGAAAAAAAGCATTGCCAACTCTCGAGCCGTCCAAATGCTCGGCCTGGTGAGGATACCTTCTGCGCCCGATAGGGCGAAGGAGTATCCTCACGAGTTTTCCGGCGGCATGAGGCAGAGAGCGATGATCGCAATGGGACTGGCATGCAGTCCATCCTTGATCATAGCAGACGAGCCGACCAGGGGACTGGACGTGACCATTCAGGCCCAAATCGTGGAGCTGATGAAAGATCTGATAAAAAATTCTGGAGCCTCGATGCTCCTCATTACTCACGACCTTTCACTGGCTGCACAGCTTTGCGATAAGGTCGCAGTCATGTATTCTGGCGAGATTGTGGAGTATGCCGATATCAAGGAATTTTTCAAGGGGCCGGCCCATCCTTATGCCAGGAGTTTTCTTGAGTCGGTTCCCTCCAGGGGCATGAAGCCGATTAGAGGCATCAGCCCTTCGCTGATCAATCCTCCTCCTGGCTGCAGGTTTCATCCGAGGTGCGACTGTTCAATGGATATTTGCAAAAGCGTCCATCCTCCGCTGACAGAGGTGAAGGATGGCCAGCATGCGAGGTGTCTCCTTTATGCTTGAGGTACAAGGGCTAAAAAAGACGTTCACCAGCGGCCTTGTCAGCAAGAGATCTGTGAAGGCAGTGGACGGCATATCCTTCAATATCGCAGATGGTGAGACATTCGGGCTGGTGGGCGAGTCCGGCTGCGGCAAGACGACGGTAGGGAGGCTTGTATTGAGGTTGATAGAGCCCACTGAGGGCAAGGTGATCTTCAACAGCATCGACGTCCTAAAGCTGAATAAAAAGGCACTGAGAAAGCTTCGGCCTCAAATGCAGATCATCTTCCAAGACCCGGAGTCGTCTCTGCACCCCCGCATGAAAATTGGTGATATCATCGCCGAGCCTCTGAAGCTCTACAACCTTGTTCCCAAGGCTAATCGCGAGAAAAAAGTTCTGGAGCTCATCGATATGGTCGGACTGCAGCCAGAGCATGTCAACCGCTTTCCTCACGAGCTGAGCGGCGGCCAGAGCCAGCGGGTGGTGCTGGCCAGGGTCTTGGCACTGGGCCCAAGGTTCATAGTGGCCGATGAGCCGACATCTTCCCTGGACGTGAGCGTTCAGGCCCAGATACTGTCCCTGATGAATACGGTCCAGGAGGAGTTTCATTTCTCATGCCTCTTCATATCCCACGACCTAAACCTCATCAGCAGGATGACCAGCAGCATGGGCGTGATGTACTTAGGGAAAATCGTAGAGGCCGGGAGCACGAAGGAGCTGTTTGAGGAGGCCAGACACCCGTACACCAGGGCTTTGATGTCGGCAATACCCATCGCCGATCCTCAGACGAAAAGGAAAAAGATCGTTCTTGAGGGAGAGATGCCCAGCCCCATGAATCCCCCTTCTGGCTGCAGGTTCCACACGAGGTGCAGATTTAAAGAGAAGATTTGCGAAAAGACTGAGCCCCAACTGATCGACTTAGGGGAGGGCCATCGCATTGCATGTCACCTATATGCAGCAGAAGACAAAAGATTGGTGATAAGACATAGAGTGACCGTGGAGATCTGATCGTCATGAAGGAAGCCATCGAAAGACATTAGAGAGAGATGCAAATATTAAAATTCGAAGAGGAAAAAAGGCATTGGCAAAGGATTTTCACTGAGGCCCTGAAAGAGGACACGGTTATCGATGTTGGGACTGGTCCGGGGATCGTGGCACTCTTGTTTTCAGAGCTTGGTCAAAATGTAACCGGCGTGGACTACTCCGAAGGGATGCCCAGAAACGTCCTCAAGAACAAGGAGGCACTGGGATTGCCTGTCAATTTCAGGATTGGGGATGCGGAAAAGCTGCCGTTTGCTCACAATTCATTTGCCTCAAATCCGGCGATCAGGAAAAAGGTTTCTTGACTGCCGCCTCACATAAACACAGGCTGGAAGCCCCGCTCTTCAGGGCGGGGAGGAAAGCCGTAAGTAGCCCACCAAAACCTTTATATCACTTAGTGACTATACTGCCTACTGATGACTGAGC
>Ga0116173_1004427_pt1 | contig 10186 bp, 9 predicted proteins | sample AD_UKC085_MetaG_FD_89800 | JGI IMG/M metagenome (GOLD analysis project Ga0116173, IMG submission 89800) | Active sludge microbial communities of municipal wastewater-treating anaerobic digesters from USA - AD_UKC085_MetaG | ecosystem: Engineered > Bioreactor > Anaerobic > Digestate | place: USA...
AGGGGCGTACCTTGGCTGTCGCCGATTCTGCTGACCATCAAAAATTTTCATGATTTGCTTTACGCGGTTCAGGTTGCGGTACATGCGATCGGCACGCTGGCTTTCATCGTCGAGGGCGGAGATTCGTCTGATCCGATTCCGGGCATCAATCCCGTCATCGTTTCAATCCACGCACCCCGCGCGGGGTGCGACGTGCCTCGGCGGTTTTGTTTTCGGGGCGAAGGCAGTTTCAATCCACGCACCCCGCGCGGGGTGCGACCCGGCAACTATAAATCCATTATTTTCGAATGGCTACACCATCATTTCCGCTAGGCGCATGACGATTAACATCATGGCAATCCCTAAAGTGTTAGTTTGACGCGATAAGTCCTGATAACTTAAGCATCGCTAAGACACCGGGGATGTCATGTGTGATTCAGGTTAGCGGAATCTACAAAAGAAGAGGTTCCTTCATATCCAAAGCAGGCTTGGCACCATGGTGCTCAACTTTGGACTCCCATTTTGCCCCGAGGTGGTAAAAGCGCAAACTATCTGTGTCCGACTTGTACTCGCCAAGCAGACGGTTCTTCATTCGTTCCCACTGAGCGGGGTCAACCTCGCACTCGAACACAGAAAACTGTACTCGCTGACCGTAATCTTCACAAATTTTCGCGACCCGCCGAAGGCGCTTCTGACCAGCCCTTGATTTCGTCTCGACGTCATATGTTATCAATACAAGCATTTTTCACCTTACGACATACGCCGGATAACAAGGAAGGTCTCCCCTGACGGTTCTGGCAAGAAGCAGTGCCTGGACATGAAATAGCAACCCCGCCTGAATGCGCTCCCCAATATACTCATGCAGGATCTCCTCCTGCTTCTTCTTCTGCCAGGCGACGAGCACAGTCTTACGGGTTTCGTCGTCCATCTCAACAGCTCCGGATGGCTGAAACGAGAACCCATTGCGCTTAACTTGCTGAAGATTAATAAGGTTCAGAACTACTCGATCGGCCAGGGCGTGCCTGAATTCCTCCGCAAGATCCAAAGCCAGGCTCGGACGTCCAGGGCGGTCACGGTGTAAGAAGCCTGCTTGGGGATCCAGCCCGACGCCTTCAAGCGCCGATCGACAGTCATGAGCAAGCAATGAGTAAACAAAAGAAAGCATGGCGTTTACCGGATCGAGCGGTGGCCGTCGATTACGAGCGTCGAAACTGAAATCCTCCTTCTGGTTTAACACCAGATGGTCGAAGCAGGAAAAGTAAACGGCAGCGGCCGTCCCCTCGATACCACGCAACGAATCCAGTTGCCTAACATCCCGACACTGCGCCTGCAAGGTCGCCAGATCACTTACGGCATTCCTGACAGCGGCCACACCGTCAACTTGAGGGTGGTTTCGCAGGTGGCGCTGCAGAGTATTCCGGCCATTCGCGATCTTTGCGGCAACGAGCCCCCTGGCAAGCGCCAAAGAGCGCTCTTCACTGTCGGACTGGCGGTATTGCTCCTTTCTCAGAAGGACATTTCCCGAAATTGGACCATCCACTCGGGCCAGAAATTTTCCTTTGTCAGTGAAGCAACTGATAGTTACGCCCCGCTCGGCGCAGAACTGCATGGCCCATGGCGAGACCCACACTGGCCCGAAGGTTACGAGCCCCTGCAACATATGAATCGGAAATCGCCCCAGTTCCTCGCCGTCTGAAACAACCGAAAGCGTCTCACGTTCTTTAAGAACTTTTGCGTTTTCAGTTGATACATAGAGCACATTGAGCAACTTCTTCATCCTTCCTCCGGCTCAAACAGACGCTCGAAGTGCTTCCTTGCTCGTGTTGACGACAAGTTCTCCGGCAGGCAGATGTCCATCAAGGAACAGTTACGGCAACCATCCTTCAAGACCGGGGGCGGGGTAGTCCTGCTTTGAAACATGTGCCGCAGGCTTTCGATTGCCTCAACGGTTTTTCCACGCAACCCATCGTCAAGAATCACGTTTTCGCGCCTTCGGACCTTCCAGTAAAACAGAACCCCGGATTCAACTTCGCAGTTCAGCATTTCCTCGAGACATAGCGCCTGAGCACACATTTGCACCCGATCCCAGTCATCCTGCTTACTTACTCCATGCTTGTATTCCACGGGAACCGGCCGCCACAAACCTTCACGCCCGACAATTTTCGTACCGCCTTCGGCGCACAAAAAAAAGTCGACCCTATCCGCGACTCCACTGATTCCAAATTTCTCCGAGGACAGCCTCAGACTCCTCGATATGATGACGTCGGGCCTTTTCTCTTCCTCGCCCTCGTCCACCTTCTCGTGGAGGATATTTCCGCGTACAGTTAACTTGTTGTCGGCCCACTGCTGCTCAAGATGGATCAGGGCACACTGACGCTCGCAGAATAAAAAGTGCTGGAGTGCCGATATCGGCATGTAATCGTGATCCGGCAATTAGCCGACCTTTCGGATCAGCTTGACCCCATGCAGCCCAGCGTCATCAACAGTAACGACATAGTCGCTGAACTGGCGAATTGGCTTACCCGAATCACGAGCTTCCACCTTGACTCGCTCAAACAGGTCACTGGCATGAGCGTTGCCCATTTTCGAATCGTGTTCAAACACATAGAGCCCGCGAGTCGCCATCATTCCCCTGGAAGCGGATCTGTCATGCTCGAACATGTTTGCGAAGGACTCCCAGAGCAGTTCAAGATCCTCGGGCGAAAATCCGGTCTGCTCCGCCAACGGCGCAGAAATAAAGCCGTGACAGCGGTAAAGGCCATACGGCACGGTGAACTTGCGACCCATGGTGCGGTTATCGCCCGCCTGTTTTTCGGCCTCCGCCTCGGTCGTAACCGCCATTCGCGTGATGCTGTGTTCAAGAGACACTATCTGCGAAACGGACCTGGCGAAGGTCAGTTGGACTGGGCCGCGCACTTGGCCGCAATTCACTCCGGTGGACATGACAGCCCCGAAAGTGCGTACGTCGTAGAAGTTCTGGGCCATCCAGCGTTTGGCATCTTCCGAGCGATCACCGCCTTTACGCTTGCCCTTGTCTTCAGTCAGGTCGATTCCAAGCGCCTTGTATGCCTTCTCGTGCTGCGAGTTAAGAATCGCCTTCTCCTTGACGTATATGCAGAAAGGCGGCTCATCGCACTTTGTAAGTCCGACATAATTCCTGACCTTCCTTTTCAGACACACGTCGGTAACGAGTCCATGTCCGGTTTCCGCGTCCAGGCGAGGTAGATTTCCAGCATCGGGATCACCGTTCGGATTTCCGTCGGCGACGTCAAACAGAAGAACGAAGTCATAACGATGTTCAATACCCATAACAAATCTCCTTCAATCCTGAGTTTCTTCCTTGGTCGGCTCGGCTGTCTTTTCAGCAAAAAAAGCCTGCCTTTGATGGTAATAACCGATTGCGAACCGTCCCTGATCCTGAAGATCCAGGTGCGCCGGGAAGTCATCGACGTGACTCATAATCTCGCCGAACAACCTTTCGAAATACACGACCTCGCCCCTTGAAACAATCTTGGCCAAGTGATGATTCTTCAGTCGCAGGAGGTTGGCAAACACGGTAACTGGCGTTGCGCATGCCGCTCCGTAGAAGCGCTCACGGATCGTTGAATTCAAGCTTCCTCCGCTCGCCCGCTCTTGAACCCTCTCAAGAACAGCGAACAAGCGGCCAAGCTGATACCCAATTGACGGTTGACTCGTGTCCAGTTCCATAGAGATCTCCTTCGAATTAGGGGTTGGATTGAAACGCAAATTACGATTGAGCCATGCCTTAATGACCGCAGCCCTGACAGGGGTGACCCGATTCTTGACGTCGCTGTGAACTCGTCTCAGCGCTGCCTGGATCAGAGTGGCCGGATACTGACAGCCACTCAATGCTGCTGCCATCAGTTCACCCCCAAGTGCCGGGGGCACGTTGTTGTAGTCGTCCTGTGAAGCGACATTCGCCAGAATCCTGTAATTCGAGTAGTGCTGGGGCTCCCGTGGGGACTTCACAATGGCGAAGTCCTCGAAGTGCTGGCGGATTTTCGAAGCAAACTCTTGAACGGTGCCAACCCGCCAATCCCGGATCGAGATGCGTGCGGCATTTGGAGACAGAGCCAGGTAGCAGAAGGTCGTATCGTTCTCTTCTTCGACGTACCAACCGGTTATGGGCGACGACAGGAGTCTCTGAATCGCAGAAATGGCGCGTCCTGGGTCATCCTTGGGTGGCTCCATGAAGAACGCGGCAAAGTCATCCTCAAATGTCGTCTTCTCAAGGGACCAGAATACGGCGGTCGCATCACCAACCAGCAGGTTCTGTCCGTCCTGGCGAGATAGGAGCATATTTAAGGCGGTGGTGTATTTGAACGCAACTTCCTCGCATACTGGCGCGACCAGGCCCTGACTCTTCCCATACGATTCGTAAACGGCGGAATTGAAGGCAACGAGGCTCGCGCCGCTGGACTGAGCACCCCTCACGCCTTTGATAGACGCATGAAGTCTGCAAACGGGGCCTATCGTCCCAGAAACCATACACCTGCCGAGCGGACTATCATTAGTCCCCGATGACGAAGCGATCGCCACCTGGATTTCAGGAATTTCTGCAATAAGGCGGCTGTCACCAGCATACCGAAACGATACGTTCGGATTGATGTCGAATATCTCCTGCCAGCAGGATTGGGATTGCAGTGTCCCCACATCCAGACTGTCGATAAACGTGAGGAACCCACGTGCCTCGGGCGTATCCCCAAACACCTCCCGATGACGTTCAACAAACGCCAATCGTTGCGCCGCCAGTCGCTCGGGCTTGCTGTTGGCTGCAATCCCAAATACATACGAAGCCATGTCGCATAGCAAATTCGGGCTGATTCCGACAGTACGCTTTTCCCACTGTGGAACCAGATACCGCTTCCCGCGCTTTTTCTTCCCGTCGCCTTCGCGGGTGTCGTCTATCTGAACCAGCCTTCCGTCAGAATCAATCACTACAACGAAAGGCACCTCCTTCCATTCCCAGCCTGGCGGCGCGATCCCGGAATCAGGCAAGGCAGCCATTCGATCGTAGTAATCGCAGAGCGCCTTGATAATCATCCGATCACCTCCACAACCGACCGGTCAACCACGACGACACCCCTGTGGATAACAGCCTTGAAAAACAGGGGCCTTGGATTAGAGGGATCCGTGAAGTCCATGTCGTACAACATGTAACCAAGATCCCGTGGTTCTGGAAAGCCCAGGTCGGGTGTCTCAGCCTGGTTTATGGCCTGGGCCATGCCGGGCTCGACCAGTTTGAAGCTGCATGAAAACTCGCGGCATCCAAGGTAAGGAGTATTGAAACACTGTCCCTTCCTTGCCCTTCGTTCGAACATGGCCGCGTACTTGGCAGGCTTCTCGTCGGCAGCGACGAAATCGTTCCGCTCGTCGGCCCCGGCCCATGTATCAAGACCCCGGCCATTGCATGATCTGCGAGCTGATGGCTCAATAAATTCAAAGTTGGCATAAATCCGGTATCGAACGTCTTTCAGAAGCATTGCAGCTCTTTGTTGACGATTCTCATCAGCCATGAATCCGATGGGCGCGCAGGGCTCGCCTTTCATAACGTTTGCAGAGGGGGCCACACAGAGCGCATCGACCTCGTTTCGACGAATCGAGGCCCATCGAATCGGTTTCAGCACCTCAATTTTTGTTACGTTCCAACGAATCGCCGGCTTCCAAAGAATGGACTCGAATATCGCTCGGGCTGAAGACGGCGTCATTACATCGTAACTGACTCGTTCAACCTTCATTTCCGGGCGGGTAAAGCACGCGTAATCACCCCAGACTTCCAGACACCACAGGCTCATGGAGTAACCTCCCATATCAGCATATGTGCCATCACGTCATAACAAACATGCCAACGTCGCTTTCGATTTCCCTGACCAACAGCCCTGTTACATCGGAATACTCCTTTTGGCTGACCAGCGCCCAGAGCCCCTCGGCCACCTCGTCGAGTGAATCCCTTTGACGTAACACATCAAACTCGGCCGGAGGAATGGTTACGACATAGCGCTGAAGGCGCCTCAGGTCACGATAATCCGGAAAGCCCTTCCTCCGGATATCTTCAAGAATTTTCAATCCATTGCCATATGGCACAGCGATGGCAATGTCACCGTTCCTGATCATTTGAAATGCGGCAGATCGGAAACGTAGCCCATCGGAATCGGGTCGCAGCAGGCCACAGATATCCTTGGAATCCAAACTGTTCGCGCGCCAGTAAAGATGCTCGAAGAACCGACTGAATGCTGCTGGAGACGAAATTTCATCGCCGAAATCCACCAGCATTTCGGTTGTAACTTCGGACGCCTTCCTAAGTATTCCGACCGGCGGTCGCCGCTCTGGAACGAAAACCTTGACCCGTCCCAGTTTCCCGAGCCGCCCTTCCCTGTTGCAGCGTCCGCCGGCCTGAACAATTAAATCCAGACCGGCCATTGCCCGAAAGACGACAGGGAAATCAAGATCCACCCCGGCCTCGACAAGTTGGGTGCTGACCACCCTGACTGGTTCGCCGAGCGCAAGTTTTTCCTTAATTTGGCCAATGACCATCGTTCTGTGCTCTGGACACATCAACGCTGAAAGGTGGTACGTATCGATCGGCATCAAAGAATGCAATTCACGACAGGCTCGTCTGTCCGAAACGACGCACAAGACCTGTTGCTGCGCGGCCAATTCGTTGGCCAAATCGCGCCAGGCGACCGGCGACGACCCGCGGGCAGGCATTTCATATTCAACACGCTTTAATTTGCAAAAAAGGCCAGGAACATCATTCACAATCTCGCTAACCGAAACATCACCAAGCCCGCGAAAACCAGGCCGATTGGCAAAAGCCGGTTGGGTCGCGGTGCAGATTAACAAGGTGACGCCGTACTGCTTGACCAGCAGTCCGAGCGTCTCTAGTATGGGATTCAGGAACTCGGTCGGAACGAGTTGAGCTTCGTCGAGGATCACGACCGAGTTAGCTATGTTGTGCAGCTTCCTGCATCGCGACGGTGAATCCGAAAAAAGCGATTCGAAGAATTGCACCGAAGTTGTGACAATCATCGGCGCGTCCCAATTCTCAATCGCTAATTGACGTCTCGCTTGTGTCGTTGCGACATCGTCATCCGAAAACTCGTCATCGGCTTTCACCGAATTACATCTGCTGCGGTGGCCGGTACGCTCCTCGTCAACGACGTTTGAGTGATGCTCGACAACCTGTGATTCGCCGAGCGCTTCCTTGAATACCTGGGCGTTCTGCTCAATGATGCTTGTGTAGGGAATTACATAAATAATCCGACGCTGGTGATTAAGAATGGCATGTTTCAATGCGAAGCCCAAACTTGATAGAGTCTTGCCGCCGCCGGTCGGCACGGACAACGAGAATACACCGCGCGGTAGCTCTGCAGCATTAAGGCAATCCGTGAAAATGCTATTGCGAATCTGATTAACCGGACTTGAAGAAGATCCGGCCCGCTTCTTTGCCATGTATTCATCGAAGCGCGCTGACAGAACAGAAAGCTTTTCGTACTGCGACCTGTTTGCCGCCTTCCCCGGAGACTCATAACTTTCGGCGTCGAGCCTGTCTGCATCCACAAGACACGAAAACAGCATTCTTATCCACAAGGAAAGACCAAGGCCTTTTGAAAAATACTTCTTTTCAGTCGCGGCCGACGCCGTTGCCGACTTGGCGAATTCGATTGCACTGTCAGGCAAAACGCTTATGTCGGAGGCCTCAAGGCGATCGTGAAGGGTTGATGCGGGTTTCTCGGAACCGTACCAATCTGGCAGCCCCCCATGATGTCCGGCAACGGCGAATGCCATCGCCTTGCCCACAGCGCCGCCTGGCGATATCGACAGAAACTTTGCCCCATGAATCGAATGTTCAACCCTGGCAACCTTCTGGTTGGCCGAGGATCCATCGGGGAAGCCAGTCTTCTTTCGCAGGTACGACTGCCATGCAGGATTCCACTTTCCGAGGTCATGAACCAGACCAAGCGAGGAGGCGATGGTGCCCGCCCCGAACTCAGCAGCAAATTCGCTTGCCAGGTCGGACACATTTTTCAGGTGTTCTGTCAGCGGCTGGGGTTCACGCCACACGCCTTGGGCGTCTGTCGCAAGATGCGCGAGTGGTATCGATGCTTTTTCAGTGCTATTGCCCATAATGTTCACCAAACTAAACAAATGTGAACAATAAAAACTCGCCCGGCTGCCCTCAGCTTGGCCAATAGTATCAAAACGGGAATAGGGCTTGAATCAAAATTTTCTAATATTTTCTGCGGCATATATCTTGCCGCCGAGTACGGCACCATATTTGGCTTTTCTGCCTTCATGGATGCATGACCGAGACAAATCAGAATCAGTTTCTAAAATTAGTTGGTACGAACGATGTGCTGCTCGAACTGAACAGCACGGGCCTTACAGCGTGAACATATTTGCTCGGACATTTCATAGGGCGAAAGGCGACCTCGGCAGCCAAGGCAAGCGCCTTCATTTTTCGCTTTTGATGCGGTCTGAATGCATTCCTGGCGCTTGCGGCCAAGATCCAGAGCCAGCTTGACCCAAACTTCAGAGTGACCATTTTCTCCATACTTGGCACTAAGTTCTTGACTCAATTGCGAAACCAGACCATCCAGAAGGTCAAAATGGCTTTGATGAACAGCAAGCTTCAGCAGACTGCGAACTCTGGCCGCATAATCAGTCTCCATTGCAATCTGATCTGATGACGCCACTGGCTTCTGCAAAAGGGGCTCATTCCTCGTCGGCGTGGCCGTAACGGCATCAGAAGTCCCGCCTTTTGCTGTGGGGACTGATGCCCTGTCTTCCCGTTCAGCCTCGACGACCACCGTTTCCACTGAAGAACCAGCCATACCCGGCTGGGCCGGCTCGCCAGTGAACGGGATGGAAGCAATGTTCCCCACCTGAAGTGGCGGGCAAAGCCTGGTCGCAGTCATCTTGGTGTTCTCGGCAATTTTGAAGAGAACAATGATAAATTCCAGCCACAACCTGGCAATTATTACCAGAAAGAAAAACACTGGCACGCCCGCCAGCAAGCCGACAAAAAATCCAGCAGGATGGTCGAAGAAGATAAACAGGCCAACAGGAACAGCCAAGGCGCAGAGTCCACTGAGGATTATCTTGATCACAAAGAGCACAGGAACAATCCTCGAGGTCAAAAACTTCGAAAAGCTGAGGTCGAACAAGATCTCCATGAATCCATCGTCATTCATTGCAATCCCTCCCTGTTCATGCGGAAGCCTATTTACGATTGACTTAAGATAAGCCTAAACAAAATCTGACGTCAAGATTTGCCAATGACCTGTTTCAGGCGGCTGGGTGCTTTTGCTGGCAACTGAACCGCAAATGACCGGCACGCCTGAAACACCGGGGCATCCGGGCCGATACACGGACACCGTTATACAAAAGGTGGTGTCATGGAAAAGGCAGCTCGAAGTGGTGCCGTGGCCGGGGGCAAGGAAAGGAAACCGATTGAGAAGGGCGGTGGAAAAGAACCGATTGCCAGGTCAGGGGAAAGGGAGTCGATTGCCAAGGGCGGGGAAATGGAGCCGATTGCCAAGGGCGGGGAAAAGGAGCCGATTGCGAAGTTCGGGGCGTTGAGGCTGTATGACGACTATATCGCGCAGACAAAGCCCGGATATTCGAAGACGCTGACTCTGCAGGGGGTCGAGTACTGCAGGTGGAAGAGGAACCGGAGCACCGGCGTGGCGGCGCTTGGCACCCTGGCCGGCGGTGCGGCGGTCGGCATCCAGATGGCGACGTTCGGCGATGGCCACGCGTACTGGATTCCGGTGTGGATCGCGCTGGCCGTGGTCTCGATCATCCTGTTTTGCGCGTATTTCCGCGTTGCGTCCGGCGAGATGACAATTCGGGGCAGGTTTGGAACGATGGTCGAAAAATGCGGCGACAGGCTGGCGGCGATGATATTCATGCGCGAACTGACTGCCGCCAGGCAGGCGCTGGGATTCGAGGAAGACCACCGGATTGCCCAGGCATTTCGGGAGGCCGGTGGTGGCAAATGACCAGAACAACAATGCTGCCTGTCGGAAGATACCCTGCCCTAGTCCCCGACGATCTCGTTAAGGCCATCCAGGACGGTCGAGACTTCTTCCGGGGAAAGGCGCGTCAACGGTTCGCCGATGCGATCGACTGAAAGCGTGCGGATCTGGCTGATTTTCACCCAGGACTCCTTTGGCAGGTCAGG
>Ga0116173_1004446_pt1 | contig 10154 bp, 10 predicted proteins | sample AD_UKC085_MetaG_FD_89800 | JGI IMG/M metagenome (GOLD analysis project Ga0116173, IMG submission 89800) | Active sludge microbial communities of municipal wastewater-treating anaerobic digesters from USA - AD_UKC085_MetaG | ecosystem: Engineered > Bioreactor > Anaerobic > Digestate | place: USA...
ACAGTGATGATGAGTTAAAAAGATTTGTACAGAAAGCGATTGGTTATTCGCTGACAGGCAAGGTATCGGAGAAGTGCTTCTTCTTCTGTTGGGGCGATGGATCGAATGGCAAGAGCGTCTTCCTCAATGTGATCCGCGCCATGTTCGGTGACTACGGGCAGCAAGCCTCGATCCGCACCTTCCTCAAGAAGAAGGGCGATAGCGACATCAGGGATGATCTGGTCAATCTGAAGGGGGCCAGATTCGTCTCGGCTGTGGAGCCTGACGAGTCGGCGCGGTTTGACATGGAAGTTATGAAACCGCTAACAGGAAACGACCCGATCCGTTGCCGCACACTGCATCAAAGACAGATTGAATATCTACCTGAATTGAAGCTCTGGTTGGCTGGCAACACAAGGCCGCTTATCACAGAAACCAACAGCGGTGCCTGGGATCGTGTCAGATTAATTCCATTCACGGTTTCATTTATTGGCCGGGAAGATCGCAAGTTAGAAGATCGGCTCAAGACCGAACTATCAGGGATACTAAACTGGGCTATCAGGGGTTACGCTATGTACGTGACTGAGGGGTTGCACACACCAAAGTGTGTAAGTTCTGCGACGGAAGATTACAAAGTGGAGTGCAACTCGCTGCTCTCGTTTGTAAACCAGGAGTGTGTTATCAGTAAACTCGGTGGCTTAAAGATCAAGTCCGGGGAGTTATATGATGCATACAAGGATTACTGCGTGCAGGAGGGGCAGTACCCCTATAGCAGTAAGCGTGTCAAGTCATCGCTTGCATCCCGTGGTATCGATTACGTGCATGAGAGGGATGGCCGATATTATATTGGGATCACGCTGAAGGCGCGTGCTCCCGGCCAAGTCCAGCTTCCACAGGGGAGATGTGAGGAAGCCCCGGAGATGAATGGCCTGGATGTTCCAACACTTGGTAAGATTGATCGACCTACTCCAGATAGCGAGGAGGTGAATTGAATGGTTGATTCTCCCCTGTGGAAGCTGGACTTGGGTATTTTACTGATTGCTTTCTTGTATGTGTTGATCAAGGGCGGTCGCTCCAAATGTTGTGACTGTGGGCTGTGCGCTTGAGCGGTCTGTGACACGAGTGACTCCTGTGACTGGCGGTGGTAGGTAATTCCCCTATATAATGCGTTTCACGTATTTGTGCATAATTACGCTCTATATATGTCGTTTAACCTCTACTGCCTGTCACATGTGTCGCACGTGTCACGAGGCCCCAGGATGTCACATCCATCCTGTGGAGTATGGCAATTTGAGTCGAGGTTTGCGGAATGCTAACCTTCGATTATATATATGGTGAACATATACGATTGCATTATATATGGAGACTGTTATGACAGACAAGAAGAAACAGAGGAACAAGGTGACACGCGATGAAGAGAATCGCATGTTGATGTTGTTACTCGAAGGTAAGAGTCCCTACATGGTAGGGAAGTTGGTAGGCAGAGATCGTGGTGTTGTTGTTCGTGTAGCACGAAAGCATCAACACGAACTGTCTGACACAATACTAACCAAGTTGAAGATGGCAACGATAGGAGATGGACTTGATGAATACTCAAGATACCTTAAGTCATCACGCAGACTGGGGTTGTTGTCACAATCACTTGATCGTGTTGCACGCATGATGTCAAGGGAGACACTGCCAGCTAGAGATATGCGTGATCTGACAGTATCACTTGGTATATTGATTGACAAGTTCCAAGTTGAGAGTGGTAAAGGGGACGAAGATGCAAAGGCATCATTGATTGCACTGTTTCAGAAGATGGAAGGAAACATTACGGTGAATAACAATGGAGTTGCATGTACCAGTGGGGAAGCAAGCACAGTTCATAGTATCGAAGCCGAAGCGCATGAATATACTGTGGGGGAGTTGGAGGAGCAGCAAGTCAATAGCGGTGGATCTGAAGTGGATCAAGGATGTTCTGACACTTCCTGATGGAAACATGTTGATGGTAGGCAACACCATCAACTCACTGGTTAGGAATGTCATCACACCAATTAAGAGTATGGTCGGCAAGAAGAATGTCGAAGTGCGTATGCAACGCAAGGAAGTAGACATCTTCGGCAGAACAATATGGATGGAAGGTGCAGACAAGATAGATGCGTACAAACGCATTGAAGGTGAGAGTTTACTGCGTGCATATGTAGACGAGTGGATACATGTACCAGAATCGTTTACCAAGACTTTGATGAGTAGGTTGTCTGATCCAGGGGCGTGTGTGTATGGCACATGCAATCCTGCTGGACCAGGACATTATCTATACAGAGATTACATCAAGCGTGCTGAACATCTCGACATTGCGCTATGGCACTTCACACTTGATGACAATCCGTGGTTGGATGATGATTATAAGCAAGCAATCATACGCGAGAATCCAATAGGCACGGTGTTCTATGACAGGAACATACTTGGCAACTGGGTAGCAGCAAGTGGCATCGTGTTCTCAAACTTCGATGCAACTAAGCATGTTGTTCAGTCACCACCACCAACATTGCGTCCAAAGGAACTGAGAGTTGGTATAGACTACGGAACATTCAATCCTACTGCATTCGTGTCGATAGAGAAGTATCTAGTCCCTGGGCGCACACGGCCAGTGTGGTACGCCACTGACGAGTACTACTGGGATTCAACCGTGATGTGCCAACAGAAGACAGATGGTGAATATAGTAAAGATCTTGCAGCATACCTTGGCGGTAATTGGATACAACCGGAGAGATTACAACGCATATTGGTGGAATCAGGGGTAGAGGCTTATGAGAACAAAAGTGGTGGAATTGAGGAAAGTAAAGTTGATTTGAATGAAAGTATGGATGATATAAGTAAAGTAAGATTGAGTAGTGAAGGAGAGAGCACCACCCGCGCCGCGTCCGCGTGCGGAATGCATGGTTATCATAACGAGGCGCATGAGCCACAGCCGCAGGCTGTGGAACATGCGCCGAGAGTAGCCCGGTATGCTAGTACAATCGAGGTTGATCCATCTGCTGCTTCGTTCATACTTCAATTGAATAAGGATGGTATGCGCAAGGCACGACCAGCCGACAATGATGTATTGAATGGAATAAGAAAGATAGCAACGATGATTAGTGTTGGTGATCTCGTGATCACTGCGCGATGTCCCTGGTTGATACGATGTATGCAGACGTACAGTTGGAATCCTGATATGATGCAGGATGAAGTGATCAAAGAGGATGATCACCCAATTGATGCACTAAGATACGTAGTTAATTCACTTTGAATTAACTACGTATCTTAGTGTTATGATAACCATGCGTTCTTAGTAACAATGTATATACTACAGTGCTATCCTTATCTTTATCCTTATCCTCCTCCTCCCCTCATCTTCTTCTTCATCATCTGCTTACTCTCCATTCTTCTTTTCTCTCCTCCCCTCACCTACCCGTTTTTTGGCGGCTAAAGGTCGGCCTTAAATACAATGCCCGTTATTGAATACATTATGTTGACCAACCTTAATTGGCTACACCCTGGTGAAATTTTTCCGCCACCATCGGAGAATGACAGATTGGCAATGTACACAGAGAATGAGAAGTTGTTCAAGGGAGAGTTTCACAATGTGTGGCATGATCTGTGGGACATGCAGGACTTAACGCAAGTTGATGCCACTCTCTCAAGCTTCTCGTCTATACCATATGGAAGGCGCAAGTTGGAGTTCAATTGGTTCCTTGTCGTGTGCAACGTGTATGCAGACTTCTTGTGCAGTGAGCCTCCACGATTAACAGGTGCAAATGATGCTGAACAGAATACTCTGGATAATATTCGGATGCGTTCTAATCTCGATGTTGTACTATACAAAGCTGCTGTGAACATGATCAAGTACAACAGCGCCGTAATGAAAGTAAGATTCAAAGGAATGGAACACAAAGAGCCGGGATCTGTTATCGAGAACATTAAACCGTCGATATGGTTCCCCATAGTTGATCCAGACAACGAAGATGAATATACTGCACATGTTCTCGCATGGACGTTTGTTGAACAGATAGGATCTGCACAAGCGAAGTTGTTGAAGGTGGAGATACATACTCCGGGCCAGATACAACACCAACTGTACTGGATGAATGGTAATCAGATAGATCACGCGGTTCCGTTGAATACATCGCGCAAGTATCAATCTCCAGTTTTCTCATCATCTCCTGTGGACACTGGCGTTCCGTACCCATTGGTGTTCGCTGTGAACAACATGACAGACGACTTCGCAAACATGAAGAACCTTGTACATGAGCTTGTGGTGCGCATACTGAAGGTCGCGTCTATACTCGACATACACGCCAGACCAATTATGGCGGGGCCTGATAATATGTTGAGCATTGACATGGAGACTGGTGAAGAAACATTGAAACTAAACGGGCGTTTCTTCCCAATAAGAGATCCACAACTCAAGCCGACATACATCACATGGGACGGGAAGTTGAACTCATCGTTTAGTGAGATGGATAGAATCACCGACATGCTGTACAAGGTGACTGATCTTACACCAGCCGCCCTTGGTGACTATACACAGGGTATGCAAGTCAGCGGGTCTGCCTGGAGGAGATTGCTTGTCAGGACTCTGGCTAAGACCAGTCGGATCAGGACGACATTCGACGTGCCACTAAAACGGATGCTGGCGGCGGCTTCCACACTCGATGTAAATGGGCACCTCCCAGGAGCCACTGTAGTGACGCTACACGGGGTTGGATGGCAGGATGGATTACCACGTGACATGAAGGAAGAAACGGCGGTAGAGCAAGCCAGGAAGAACAGCGGTTTGACGAGCAAGCTTTCCTCGATCATGAGGCTGGATGATTGTACAATGGAAGAGGCCCAGGCCGAGCTTGACCGGATGGCAAAGGAAATCCCAGATGCACCAAGGGAGCAGTCGCCTATTGGAGCGCGGCTTAGAAACGAGGGCAAACAGCCCAGGGCCGATCTTACTCCCGATGAGAACCATATTGATCTGATGAAGTGAGAGATGCGATATGAAATCTACAATATGTTTGTGCATGATTGTGAAGAATGAGGCGCATGTAATAGCACGTGCGCTTCGTTCAGTGAAGCCGTACATAGATTATTGGGTGATTGCAGACACTGGATCGACAGATAACACCAAGGAAATAATAGAAAAAGAAATGGCTGGTGTTCCTGGTGAATTGCTTGATATCCCATTCAAGAACTACGGATACAATAGAAGTGAAGTGTTCAAGGTGGCTGATACAAAAGCAGACTACATGTTAGTGCTTGATGCAGATGATGAATTCATATGCAAAGGAACAATGCCACAACTCACAGCAGACTCATACAAGATGAACATTGAGTTGGGTGAAGGCGGGTTGTGTACATACAGACAGCACAGACTATTCTCCACCAGACTGAACTGGCGTTACAGAGGCGCTGTACATGAATATCCAACCGCATCTGTTCCATGGAAGACAGACTTCATATGCTATCTAACAATCAAGTCATATGGAACTGGTGCAACATCCAAAGATCCAAACAAGTACAAAGAACACGCCAGGATGATCAGAGAAGATATGGAGACAAACCCGGATTGTGATATACCAAGATCGACGTTCTACATGGGACAATCCCTGTTCTGTGCAGGAGAATACAAAGATGCGATCCAGTACTTCCGATCCCGCACGCAGATGGTGGGCGGCTCCAACAACGACGAAATATACTACTCCTACTACCAGTTGGGCAACATCGCTTTCACACTCCATGCTGTGGACCATGCGGTTGCGAACTTCCTGAACGCGCACAACGAAGATCCAAGACGCGCCGAACCGCTATACAAACTGTGTTTGATTTATAGAACGGAGAAGAAGTACAACCTTGGATACATGTTCGGACAGATGGCACTGAAGTGCAAACCTGACAACAAATACATGTTCTGTGAGCCTCATCTTTACAATGTTGTGTTATGGGATGAAGTTGCGCTCTGTGCGTACTACACGGGTAAGATGAAGCTTGCAGAACAATTGAACAAGAAGATCCTCGCAACACATGGACTTGCCGAGGATTATCGCAAGCGAATTGAGAAGAACCTGGAATTTGCACGTAATGGTGGGCACGCTTAAATAGGATAAACGTACCCGTTATTACTAGGCAAACAACTGCCGTTAAAGGTTGGTTAATATTATGCCGGACGATGAAAAGAAATTCACTCAGGCCGATGTTGATAGAATCGTCAGCGAGCGACTTGCCAGGGACAGAGAGACGAGAGGCGATCCATCGGTGCTTATTCAAACCGTATCCGAACTGAGGAATCAGTTAGCACAGGCTACCGCCCTTAATGAAACTCTCAAGAGCAAAGTCGATACCAACGACCGAAATTCGATTCTGTCCAAGGTGGGGGTCGAACTTAAAGTTCCTCCCGCCCTCACCGAATTCATAACAGGAGCGACAGAAGAGGAGATGCGAGCAAGCGCGACTAAATTAATGAGCAGCATCGGCCCCGGCCCCAGTCTCGGAGGATCTACCAATCCACCTGACGGGAACTCCGCCCCGAAGATCTACACGGCACAGGAACTCCACTCCATGTCGCCTGATGCCATTAATAAGGATTGGGCTAATATCAGCGCACAGCTAAAAGCTGGTCAAATAAAGTAGTTGATGCGATGACAGTAACAGGATTTATACCGACGATTTGGAGCGCACGTCTGCTTGAGAATTTGCGGAAGGCGTTAGTGTATGGACAGCCCAACGTGATCAACAGAGACTACGAGGGCGAGATCAAGGGCAAGGGAAGCACGCTGAAGATAACCAGCATCGGAGAGATCACCATCGGTGACTACACCAAGGACAGCGATATCTCTGACCCCGAAGCCCTTGAGGACTCCCAGGCGATTCTCAGCATCACCCAGGCCAAATACTTCAACTTCGCTGTGGATGATGTGGATGCTGCGCAGACTTCTCCTTCGCTGATGAATGGTGCAATGCAGCAGTCTGCATGGGGACTGGCTGATGTGGCCGACCAGTTCATTGCCAACCTGATGTACAACAACGTGGCTACCGGTAACAAGATCGGTTCCAATGCCACCGCTATCGTTCCTACAACCACTGTAGACTCTGGTGCCATGGCCTACGACTATCTGCTCCAGCTAGGGACTGTGCTGTCCGAAGCCAATGTCCCCAAGCAGGGCCGGTGGGTGATCTGTCCTCCCTGGTTCATTGAGCGCCTTGCAGCCGACAAACGGTTCTCCGATGCCTCTGCATCAGGTTCCACAGACGCGCTGTTGAATGGTCAGGTCAAGAGGGCCGCTGGTTTCGATGTCCTTGAATCCAACAACTGCCCGACCAATGCTGGAACAGGGGCCGAGACTGCCAAGACTCAGACCCAGGTGATAGCTGGTCATGCGATGGCAACCACGTTCGCTGATTCCACGAACAAGGTGGAGGCGTACCGGCCTGAGAAACGGTTCGCTGATGCTGTCAAGGGTCTGCATGTGTATGGTGCCAAGGTCACTCGGCCTGATGCTCTTGCTCTCTTGACATGTAGGAAGGGGGCTTAAATGGCGAGAGTGAAAATCAACTTCCCCGAACTCGGTGGGTCGTACAATGATGGTGAGATCGGTGAGGTGAGATTCGTTGAGTCCACCGCCTCTGCCTCCCTCGGCGCGTACATCGATGCTGCCGACGTGGACGAGGCCGTGTGGCTGCGTCTGGCGCTCACCGCTCAGACCACTGGTGGTATCATCATCAAGGCCGGGAACGGGCCGCGTTCGGGCTTAGGAGACTTCGTTTCCGCGCTTCCAAGCTCTGCTGGTGGACAGACCCCCATAGTCATCATCGGACCACTGGAGACGGCTCGCTTCAAGTGGCTGTCTGGCACGACTGACTACAAGGGTAGAATCCACGTAGACTTCACTCACAAGACTGCTGGAACGATAAGCGGGTTCAAGTTCAGGTGATCGAATGAAAACCCGTTATCTACTTTTTTCAGAGCCGATTATCCCTGACAAGACCGAAGTGCATTGCGAGAAATGTGGCGGTCGTTGGACTATAGACAGTGATTCGCCAGTTGGAATATGCAAGTGTGGTATTCCATTCACAGTGGACATGCCGATCATACAGTCTGGTTTGTTCTGTTGGGTACAGGCTTTCAGAGAACAGGGCGGCGTGGGTGAGATGTATCCCACGATTGAGAAAGATTATTTGGAGAGATATGATATCGTTCATATTAATTATACTCCGGGTCATCCCAATTACATTGAAGCGGTACGCAATTCATTGGGGAAAAGCGATACTAAGATTGTTGCGAACGTAGACTATGCCATGAGTATGTGGGAAACAATAAACCCATTTAACATGAAACAACAGCTTGGAATGGCTGATATGGTGTTCCATGTTGAATCCATGGGCGCATATGCACTACAACGGTTCCTTGGACGGGTTGTTCACACCATCCCCCATCCTGTGGATGTTAAACATTTGAAGATGGTTAAGCGAACGCCAGACGAAAAACCGCTCGCAACATGTCAATGGCATAGGTATGGCGCGACATGGAGTTCATACTATTACGGAATGCTAGGTATTGACATCAAGAAGTTTCTAGTTGCGTTTGTTGGGCCAGGACCGCAGCAGTTGGTGAACCTGGAGACTATGTTTGATCGTGTTGTACCAGCAATGCAATATGTTCCATACATACAAGATGTGTTGAACAAGGCCACAATCAATCTCGATCTCGCACCGGACACGACATTTGGACGCGGGCTGATTGACGCTGCTGCACTTGGCATACCATCTGTCGCCAGCGAAACAATAGAAGCTGCACGAAACATCTGGCCTGAACTGACTGTCAGACCACATAATCATGGAGATATCGCACACAAAACCAAGAAACTGCTGACAGACAGAAACTTCTATGCTGATATGGCACAGCGTGGTCTTGAACGGTCTGAGTCATATAGTTGCGCCTCTGCATATAATAGAATGATGGAGGCTCTATATGGCAACGGCTGAAGACAAAATGTTAAGTAACCTGATCACAGGTCCTCTCGTCCTTGGCGAACTCAATGCGAGGGTTCGCCCCACTTTTGCTGAAGCACTGGCCCGCATTAAGAAGGCTGGATTCTTTGCTCCTGAATGCCCAACCAAGCCACTTCGTGTTGGTTTCTCTCTGATGCCAACTGATGCGCTTGATGGAACGATATGCATCTGTGATGACACACAGGAGATCTATCGCTTTGATGTTGACACGTGGGTGAAGATCGTTCCCATCTCCGAACCTTATGGTGTTCGAGCTATCCAGGGCGTTCCCGTTGAACTGGATGAACTTACTGAAGGCAGGGCGCTCGGCATCTCTGGCGGCATCTTCACCCTTGTGGAAGCTGGCGGTGGAGCCACAGGGCCGACAGGGGCGACAGGGCCGACAGGCGGGGATGGTGCGACAGGTGACACCGGACCCACTGGACCAACTGGGTTAGACGGATCAGCATCGGCCACAGGGGCTACAGGGCCAACCGGCCCGACTGGACCACAGGGGGCCACTGGTGAGCAGGGCGCAACTGGCGCAACTGGTGCAGATTCTACAGTGACTGGCCCCACTGGAGAGACTGGTCCACAGGGGGCTGCTGGCACAGATGGCCCTACTGGCCCGACTGGCCCGACTGGTGCAGATTCTACGGTGGCTGGCCCCACTGGTGATACTGGCCCCACCGGTCAACAGGGTGTGACCGGACCCCAGGGAGAGACTGGCGCACAGGGTGCTACAGGGCCGCAGGGTGCCACGGGAGCGACAGGCCCAACCGGAGCAAGTGGCAGTAGCAAGCGCAAGGCCACGGCCATAATCAATGGCGGTGGATCTGCAATAGCCACTGGTCCCGCCGGTGGATTCGAATGCCCGATCACCGGCCACATCACGGCAGCCAGGATTGAAAGCATAGATGCAACGAAGGGAGCAATAGCCATCGCTGTGTGGATTGAACCCTACTCCGGTGGAGTTCCTGTGAATGATGACGAAGTTGACATATTCAGCATAGCAGCATCTGGCACACAGTCGGCAGAAACAGGACTGACCATTGATGTAACCGAAGGCGATTGGATTACATTTAATGTCGATTCGTGCACTGATTTGAAACTGGTTGCGATCTCATTGACACTGGAGGAAACATAGATGGGTGTTGTTGATGTTCAAATCAATG
>Ga0116173_1004477_pt1 | contig 10117 bp, 8 predicted proteins | sample AD_UKC085_MetaG_FD_89800 | JGI IMG/M metagenome (GOLD analysis project Ga0116173, IMG submission 89800) | Active sludge microbial communities of municipal wastewater-treating anaerobic digesters from USA - AD_UKC085_MetaG | ecosystem: Engineered > Bioreactor > Anaerobic > Digestate | place: USA...
ATATAACATGGTGACAAATGGTGAGGGTCCCGTGGATAAATTTTATTGATTAACATGAAAATGTTTCTTGGGGAATACCAACCGAATATCACCGAAGGATCAAGAATAGCTTTGCCCAAGAAACTTCGGGAACAAATAAAGGGAGACGAATTGATTCTCTCTAAAGGTTTTGAGAGTTGTGTTTTCGGATACGACAAGGAAGATTGGTTGGCAGAGGCCGAAAAGCAAATTGAAAATCCAATAACTGATTCAAGAACCAGAGACCTTAAAAGATATATGTACTCCGGGGCATCAGAAACCGCGATTGATTCTCAGGGAAGAATTGTAATTCCGAGTAATTTAAAAGAATATGCAAAAATCGGGAAAAAAGTGGTGGTCATAGGAGCAGGGGATCATATAGAAATATGGGACTTTGAAAATTGGAATAAGCATTCTGAAAAAATTTCAGCAATGTTGTCTGACTGAATTAACAAAAGATGGAATACCACAAACCGGTACTTTTAAAAGAAACGATTGAAGCCTTAAAAGTAGAAAAAGACAAATTATATATTGACGCTACTTTAGGAGATGCCGGACATACTTTGGAAATATTAAAAAGAGGCGGAAGGGTTCTAGGAATTGAGATAAATGAAGAAGCGCTGAAAAGAGCTGAAGAAAGAATTCGCAAAGAAGGTCTTGAAGGGAATTTTTTAGGTGTTTTAGGGAACTTTAAAAATATAGAAGTGATAGCTCAAAATAACGGATTCGGAAAGGTCAGCGGAATAGTGTATGACCTTGGATATAGTTCTATTGAGCTTGAAGATATGGGCTTAGGCTTGAGTTTTCAACTCAATGAGCCGCTGGACATGAGATTGGATAAAAATTTAGGTGTAACAGCTGCAGATTTGGTTAATTCTTTAAGTGAAAAAGAATTGGCGGGTCTCATATACAGATATTCCGGTGAGAGAATGTCAAAAAAAATAGCCGGGGCCATTACGGAAGCTCGTAAATTGAAGAAAATACAGACTACGGGAGATCTTGTAGAAATAATAAATTCTGTGTCTTCTCCAGGTTACGAACGAGGTAGGATTAATCCTGCCACAAGAACCTTTCAGGCTCTAAGAATCGTTGTAAACGATGAAATAGAGAACCTGGAAAAATCACTGCCTCAGGCCGCGCGCCTATTGCTGCCTGGTAGTGTGATCGTCCTGATCACCTTCCATTCTTTGGAAGATAAAGTGGCTAAGGAGTTTAGCCGCCGCGCGCGGCCTAGTATAAGTGAGTTGTACAAAAAGCCTCTTACACCTGCTGAAGAGGAAATAAGGACTAACGTCAGAAGCAGGAGTGCAAAGTTGAGAGCGTTTATAAAAAATGGTAGCAAGATATAAATTAGACAAATTATTTAAAACTCTTTTTGTACTATCAATCGTATTTTTTGTGTCTACATTGGGTTATAAATTTTATCTGTGCAGCAGTATCACGGTTAAAAACGAGGAACTTGAACAGGCTTTTTCAATGAAAAAAGATATAGAAGAGGATATCAGCAGATTGAAGGCTGTAAATTCCTCATTGTCGTCGATTTCTTATATTGAAAAAAGATCAAGCGAGCTTGGTTTTATTAAAATGGATGCCAGATTGATTTCGTTGGATTTAGATTCTCCGACCCAAGTTGCTTTAATCAATTAAAAATTCAAGCTGTGAAAATTTGTTTAATGGTTTTTATGTTGTTGCAGTTGTAAAATAATTAAATATGAGCCCTGTCAGACAGAAAAAAAGATTTTTTGATGAATGGAGAATTAATACTGTTTATGTATCTTTTGTTTTCGCCTTTATTTTGGTAATTTTAAGACTTTTTCAAATACAGGTAATTGATCATGAGGATTATCGTGCTTTAGCTGAAAGCCAGTATTCCAGCCAATTTGAAATTCCCGCTAAAAGAGGTGAAATATTGAGTTCCGACGGTTATGTTTTGGCAGGTGCAAAAAGCAACTACCTGTTGTTTGCAGAACCTAAAAAAATAACCGATCCCTATAAAGTTGCTTCCGACCTTGCAGAAATTTTGTCTTCCATGAGGTCTGAGACCGACGAGTATGAGATTGAGTACGAAGAAAATAATGATTCTGATGATGCTTCTTTGAATATTGATGCACCCGAAGGACAGGAGAATTCATCCAAATTAACAAAAAGTGAAATGTTCGAGAAATATTTCAAAGATTTTTACAATTATATTTCTTCAGACCGATTTTGGGTTCCATTGATGAGGGATGTTACCTCCGAGGAGAAAATAAAAATAGAGGAGAGCGGAATTACAGGAATCGGTTTCGAGGAATATCCCGTTCGATATTATCCTGAAGGTACTTTGGCGAGTCATTTGCTGGGTTTTGTCGGAAGCACCGAAGACGGGGAAAAGGTTGGTTATTTTGGAATCGAGGGCAGGTTAAACGAGGATCTAAAGGGCAAACCGGGAAAGGTTTTGGAGGAGACTGACGCTTTAGGCAACCCAATTCTTATGGGCGAATATAAAATGGTACCCCCGATTCAAGGAAGAGATGTTGTTCTAACAATAAATAGATCAATTCAGTATATGGTTGAAAAAAAGCTAAAAGAGGGTGTGGAGAAATACAGAGCGTACTCCGGAACTGCTATTGTTATGAATCCTTATACAGGCGAGATAATTGCCTTGGCAAATTATCCTACTTACGATCCCGGTAATTTTAATGAAGAGGAAAAATATGATGAAAATTTGGGCAGAAAAAATATTGAAAGAAAAAATTTAGCCATATCATATACTTACGAACCCGGTTCAATTATGAAGCCTTTGACTATATCAGCGGCGATAGACCTTGGTTTAGTTGGTCCTGATACTACATTTGTTGACAGCGGCCCTGTAGTTTATTCCACGCACACAATTGATAACTGGGACGGAAAACATTACGGCGTTCAAACCATTACGGAGTTGCTTCAAAAATCAAATAATATCGGTGCGGCTTGGGTTGGTATGCAGGTCGGACCTGACAATTTATACAAATATCTATCAGACTTCGGAATAGGCACGAAATCAGGCATTGATCTTGAAGGTGAGGATACGGGAATTTTGAGACCTAAAGATAGTTGGACTGATATAGATACAGCTAATATATCTTTTGGGCAGGGTGTTTCCGCAACCCCTCTGCAAATGCTTACAGCTTTTAATGCTATAGCTAACGGTGGTTTTTTAATGCAGCCAAAAATAATATCTAAGCTTGTGGATGAAAACGGGGAGACCGAAATTCCCTCTAAAAATATCAGAAGAGTGATATCAAAAGAGACGTCGGATATTATGGTAGACCTTCTTGAAAAAGCCGCTGAAGGAGGCGAGGGAAAATACTTTGTTTTAAAAGAATACAGAATATCCGGAAAGACGGGTACCGCAGAGATTCCTGAAGGAGGCAGTTACTCGGAAAGCGGAACTAATGCGACTTTTGTAGGGTTTTTGACAGGGTCAAAAGCATTCTCACTGATAGTAAAACTACAGGAGCCTCAGGAGTCGCCGTGGGCGGCTGAAACCGCGGTCCCAATCTGGATGGACATTGCATCCGAACTTGTTAAGTTTTATGGTATTCCTCCGGATAGGGTAGTGGAAAATACTGTCACATCAACTACATCAACCATAAATTCAGAGACAAATCCTTCTCAGGATTAATATAAATCCTTTTTAAAATCCCAAATTCTATTAATAGTAGAATTAGACCCGTTGATAAAAATTCAACATAATATATTGTTATTTTGTGAATAAGAGGTATATGGGAAAGGTAGCAGAACGAATCGCTGTTATTTATCTGAAGAGCAGGGGCTACAAAATATTAAAAACTAACTGGACGTGTTTGGGCGGGGAGTTGGACATTGTGGCCTATAAACGGAAGCTGACCTTTGTAGAAGTGAAATCCGCTGAAAGCGGATTTTGTAGCCCCTGCGATCTGTTTACTTATAAAAAGAAACACCATTTATCAAGGACAATTAATTCATTTCTCATTAAAAATTACAACAGCAGTGAAAATATTCCTGATTACTCCGTAGAACTTATAACACTCTCAAAAAGTGGAGGTAATTACAGTCTAAAACATTATACTGATATTAATTTAGACGACTAAAAATCTTAATGGAGAATATTGCGGGATAGTTAATATATAAATAATTTAAAAATAGTTTACTTGTTTGAAATCATTTTGTAATATTACTGTATGTCCAAGAAAATATTTTTTGTCGAAGATGACGAGGGTTTTTATAATATATTTTCCGTGCCTTTAAAAATGAAAGGATACGATGTTGTCAGAATTTCCGAAGGAGGCTCTGTTGCCGAGCGTGTTATCGTCGAAAAACCTGATTTAATCCTCTTAGATATAGTTTTACCGGATATGAGCGGCTTGGATGTGTTGAAAGAACTTCGTGATAGAGAGGAAACTCAATCAGTAGTTGTAATAATGCTTACAAACTTTGGAAGCGACGAAAACATATCAAAAGCGATGGAGTACGGGGCAAATGACTATTTGATGAAATACAATATAGTGCCCTCAGAACTTCCCGATAAAATTGCTTTGTTTTTAGGTGAATCTCAAAACTTTAATGTGAAAGTTACGGAATCTTAAACTGCCGCAATGGAAAAAACAACATTACTAAATACTCTGGTTATACTGGAATCAATAGTCCTTCTTGTTATTTCATATATCCTGTTTTTTAAATTAAAGGATTTATCCAGGTTAAAAAAAATCCAGGAAGAATTTAACAATTTAAAATCTTCAAAAAATTCTGCCAGAAACGATTTTTTACCCATTCTTGTCCATGAATTAAGATCCCCTCTTTCAGTGATAAGAGGCGCCGCTGATTTGCTGATTAAGAGCACGGATGAGTTATCCGTGGCACAGATACAAACCCTTTTAAATCAGATTAAAAGTTCTTCCTCAACTCTTCTCACTATGGTAGGAAGTATTTTGGATGTTTCAAAAATGGAAAATGGGAAATTTGAAATAAATAAAACATACGGTGATATTAATTCAGTTTTAAAAGAAGAATGTTCCTATTTTGACCCGCTGACAAAAATTAAAAAATTGAGTATACAATGCACTGTTGATGAAAATATCCCCAATTTTAGCTTTGACACTGAGAGAATAAAACAGGTTTTGAGTAATTTAATATCAAACGCAATAAAATTTAGTCCCGAAGGATCGGTGATTACTATCTGTTCAAGAAAAGTAGGTTCCGATTGCAGAGTAGAGGTTTCCGACCTTGGGGTTGGTATACCTGAAAATGAGAAAGCTTCTCTTTTTCAGAAATTTTTTCAGGCATCTAATCAAGACGGAGTGCAGAAAGGAACCGGTCTCGGACTTTATATATCAAAGGGTATTGTCGAAGCACATGGTGGAAGTATTTGGTTTGAAAATAATATTCCTCAGGGATCAAAATTTTGTTTCTCCATTCCTATAAAATCCTAAATTTTAAATAAAAAGTTATTGCCCGTAGAATTTTTTGATGTTAACCTTTTTATATGATTAAAAAGACTGCCCATGTCCTTTGGTTTAAGGACATTAATAAAAATGATATTCCCTTGGTAGGCGGAAAAGGCGCAAATTTAGGAGAAATGGTAAAGGCCGGTATTCCGGTACCTGATGGGTTTGTTGTTACAGCAAAAGCTTATTTTGATTTTATTAACTCGACTTCCATAAAGCAAAAAATTATGACGGAACTTTCAGGTTTAGATGTTGATGATTCAGATAAACTTTTAGAAGCTTCCGAGAGAATAAGAACTGCGATATTACAGGCGGATATGCCCAGAGAGCTGGCGGAAGAAATAAAAGACTATTATTTGGAACTATGCGGAGAAAATGATAAATATGTTGCAGTAAGGTCATCGGCTACGGCTGAGGACCTTCCGGAGGCCTCTTTTGCAGGTCAACAGGAATCGTTTCTGGAAATAAAAGGTTGGAAAAGTGTTGTGTCTCATGTACAGAAATGTTGGGCCTCACTGTTTACTGCAAGAGCGATATTTTACAGAGAAGAAAATAAATTTTCCCACCTAAAGGTGGGTATCGCGGTACCGGTTCAGCTTATGTGCCAATCCGATGTCTCGGGAATTATGTTTACCGTTAATCCTGTAACGAATAATCAGGATGAAGTTTCCATTGAAGCTGCCTATGGTTTAGGTCAACCAATTGTTTCAGGTGAAATTACGCCTGATCAATATGTTGTAAGTAAAAAATCTAAAAAGATAATTGCCAGAACGGTAGTGCCTCAGGATTGGCAGCTTACCATAGAAGGAAAAACCGGTATTTCGGCAAAATACAAGAAAAAACAAAAACTTACCAATAGTCAGATAGTTGACTTGGCGAAAATTGGTATGGAAATTGAAGAGCATTACGGAAAGCCTCAGGATATTGAATATGGAATTGAAAAGGGAAGAATACTGATTGTTCAATCGAGACCTGTAACCACATTAGTTCAGAAAACACAAAATGTAGTAGTCGAAGAAGGTAAGGGTTCAAAAGTTTTGCTTGAAGGTCTTGCAGCATCTCCGGGGGTATTTTCAGGCGAAGTTCGAATCATAAAAAATCCTAAAGAAATCTCAAAAGTTAAAGAAGGCGATATTCTGGTAGCTGAGATGACTAATCCGGATTATGTGCCTGCTATGAAGAGAGCCGGAGCCATTGTGACCGATTTAGGAGGAAGGACCAGCCACGCAGCAATTGTCAGCAGGGAATTGGGGGTTCCTGCTGTTGTGGGCACTTTAAATGCTACAAAAATGCTTACAAACGGTGAGATTATTACTGTAGACGGGGCTTCGGGAAAGATTTACGAAGGGGATATAACACAGATAGTCAAAGAGACTAAAAAATCCTCAGTTGATTTAAGCAAAATAAAAACAGCCACAAAAATTTACGTTAATTTGGCTGAACCTGAATTAGCTTCGGAAATGGCTTCGAGAAATACGGACGGTATAGGCCTTCTAAGAGCAGAGTTCATTATTGCGAACATCGGAACACACCCTAAAAAATTTATCAAAGATAAAAATAAAAAAGAGTTTATATTGAAATTGGCGGAGGGTCTTGAAAAGTTTGCCGACGCATTTAATCCGAGACCTGTTGTTTATAGATTTACTGATTTTAAGAGCAACGAATATGCCGGGCTGAAAGGCGGTGCAGAATTTGAGACTGATGAACCGAACCCAATGATTGGTTACAGAGGAGTTTCCAGATATATCAAGGATTTGGAAGTGTTCGAAATGGAACTCGAAGCTATAAAAATCGTTAGAAATAAAAAGGGATTAAAAAATCTTTGGGTCATGATGCCTTTTGTCAGAACCGTAGAGCAGCTACGGGAAGTTAAAAAAATCGTATCGGCCTCCGGTTTGAGAAGAAGCGGTACATTCAAATTTTGGATGATGGTTGAAATACCTTCTAACGTAATCTTACTCGATGATTTTATTGACGAGGGAATAGACGGTGTTTCTATCGGTACTAATGATTTAACAATGTTAACACTGGGGGTGGATAGAGATAATGAAAAAGTTGCAGATATTTACAACGAAATGGATCCCGCGGTACTTAAATCTCTTGAAAAAATTGTTACTACGTGCAGAAAAAGAGATATTACCTGTTCAGTTTGCGGGCAGGCGCCGTCGGTATTTCCTGAGTTAGTGGAAATGCTGGTGGAGTGGGGCGTGACATCGGTGTCTGTTAGCCCTGATGTAATAGAAAAAACCAGAGAGATAGTATATGAAGCTGAAAAGAAAGTATTAAATAAAAAGAAGAAATAAAAAATGGCGAAGATAGAAAATATTAGAAGTCAAAAAATACTGGATTCCAGAGGTAATTGGACCTTGGAAACAAAAGTGACCTTAGACGATGGCTCCGTGGGGGTGCAGCCCGTTCCTTCGGGTGCGTCCGTTGGGGAAAACGAAGCTGTGTATATTGATGTGGAAAAGGCAGCCGATTTTGTTTCAACAACCATAAATGATGTTTTAGTAGGCAAAGACCCTTCCGACCAAAAAGGAATTGACGAAAGTCTTATTAAAATGGACGGTACTTCGAATAAAAGCAGGTTGGGGGCTAATAGTATTTTGTCGGTTTCTCTGGCGTGCGCAAAATCGGCTGCCGAGTCAGCCGGTTTGGAACTCTACCAATATTTGAGTCTAATATATTCGGGGAAGCAAAAGCTTAACGGAGATTTGAAATTTCCGACCCCTGTTTTCAATATTATTAACGGCGGAGAACACGCAAAAAATAAACTTTCCTTTCAGGAGTTTATGATTATTCCGGCCCTAAATACTCCGTACAATAAGGCGTTGCAGATGGGTGCAAACATATACAGGGACCTGAAAAAGATTTTGTTGAAAGAGGATTTTGAAACAGGCGTCGGTGATGAGGGCGGCTTTGAACCCCAAGGTTTGTCCGCCAGAACAGCGCTGGATTTTCTTGAACAAGCAGCTTCCGTTCAATATGAGCCCGGCAATGATGTATTTTTCGGTTTGGATATTGCTGCCGGTTCTTTTTATGAAAATGGAAAGTATTGTATTGATGAGGAAAATTTAGAGTTGAGCTCAGATGAAGTAATAAAATATTATCAGGATATTTTCATGCATTATAAGATTATTTATTTAGAAGACCCGATGTTTGAAAGAGATGAGTTCGGTTGGACCAAATTTTATAAACAAAATGCCGGAAAATATATGGTGGTAGCTGATGATTTGGTAGTAACAAATCCTAAAATTTTAGAAAGAGTAGCAAAAGAAAAAATGGCTAATGCCGTAATTGTGAAACCAAATCAAATAGGCACCCTTACCGAAACATTGGATTTTATTAGATTAGCCAGAAAATCTAAAATGGATATTGTTATTTCTCACAGAAGCGGGGATAACACCGATTCTTTTATATCCGATCTTGCAGTAGCGGTAGATGCGAATTTTTTGAAATCCGGCGCGCCTGCCAGAGGTGAGAGAGTAGCAAAATACAATAGATTGTTGGAAATATTTTACGGATTTTAGTAAATTATTTTATAACGTAAGCTGCGTAATCTTGTCCCAACGGAGTTTCCAGTTTTGAAGTTGTTTCGTCATCCAGTTTTTCAAAATATTTTCTAAATCCTCTCATTGAATTTCCGTGACAGGAAATTGCCACCTTCATATTTTTTCCTGATAGATCTTTGACCAGATCATCGCAGAAGTTTTCAACTCTCTCACACACCATTTTTATACTCTCCCCGTTAGGCGGAACGTAATCATAACTTCTTCTAATCTTTTGCAATTCTTCGGGATCTCTCAATTGTATTTCCATCTTGCTTTTTCCGGTAAAATCACCGTACGATCTTTCTTTTATTCTTTCGTCCGTTTCAATTTTTAAATTCTTTGCACTCGTATTCTGAGATACAGCAATTTCCATTGTTTGAATAGCTCTTCTTTGCGGTGATGAGATAAGCCTGTCAAATTTAATATCCTTGATTTTTTGGGCAAGTACTTCCGCTTGTTTTATTCCCTCCTTGGTTAGCTTTGCATCTCTGTTTCCGCTGAAAATAAAATTTGCGTTGTCGTCTGTTTGTCCGTGTCTAAAAATATAGACAGTTGAAAACTCATCCGATTCATTTTTTGGCAATTCATCTACTTTTTTATAATTTAAAAGATCTTTTGCCTGTTTTATTTTACTATGGTTCGATCCATTAGCGTCTTCAGAAAAAATTTGTTTTCTCTTTCTGTATCCCCAAAGTAAAATTCCTGCAACCATAATGACAATAATAACCATTCCTATTGTTTCCGATTTATTTAACCCTGCCATAACTTCTTCGGAGGCAGCCAGACCCGCATATCCCAAATATAGATAGCAAAGGTTTCTAACTATTGTTCCGGTAAAAGTTGTGATAAGAAATGTTTTCATTCTTATTTTTATAAGACCTGAGGTAATTGAAATTGGGGAGCTTGGGAAAATTGGCAACGACCTTAATATGAAAAGAACTAACCAGTCTTTCTTCCCGCCGTTAAAATAACCGCCGATTTTCTCAACGTCATTTGAAGATATTCCGATAAATTTTCCGAATTTTGAGGTAAAAACGTCTTCAATTTTGTCCGTTAAAATATATAAAAGCCAACCCCCGAAGGTTTTGCTTATAGAAGCAATTA
>Ga0116173_1004485_pt1 | contig 10103 bp, 10 predicted proteins | sample AD_UKC085_MetaG_FD_89800 | JGI IMG/M metagenome (GOLD analysis project Ga0116173, IMG submission 89800) | Active sludge microbial communities of municipal wastewater-treating anaerobic digesters from USA - AD_UKC085_MetaG | ecosystem: Engineered > Bioreactor > Anaerobic > Digestate | place: USA...
CTTCCAGAATCTCAGCAGCAGGAAAATGCCCAGTCCACCTATAAAGAGCAGGAAAATCCGCCAGTTGATCACCTTATCGGTGAGGCGGCTGATGTTTTCCAAAAAGGGATAGCGGTTTGGGAAGGAGATCATGTAGGCAGGCATGCCGGAAAACATGCTCTGAGTCCACAGCGCTTGATCGGGATGCTCTTTATTGTAGTCAATGATGCTCTTGGCGGCACCCTGCCATTGAGTGATATCGGAGGCGATGGGAGTCTTGCCGCCATAGGCCACGGGAAAATAGATCAGAGACAGCATCAGAAACAGCACGGCCACCAATACCCAGGGCAGATGCCTGGTCCAGTCCGGGCTCGTGTGTAATGCCGTTTCAGCCGCGTGTCCAACTTTGCTGCCGGGCTTGGCATATTTGGGATTGACAGTTTTCCTGGACATATAAATCCTCTATCCAAAACGTATTTTATCGCATGAGAAATCGTCCGCCCTTATCGGTCAAGGATAAAATCGCTGCGCAAAGCGTGGCCGGCCTGCCAACCAGCCTTACAGCTCTCAATGACTGGAACAGACGATTACTCGAGCCCAAGGAGTCAGCGATGATATTTGAATACCGCAAACGGATATATGGCTATGAATGCGACGTCTATGGCCATTTGAACAATGCCAACTATCTGCAGCTTTTAGAAGCCGCCCGGGCCGAAGCCCTGATCGAAATGGAGATGTCGATCGCCAGAATGAGAGAGCTGGACCTCCAGATCTTTGTCACCGCTTTCGAGCTCAGGTATATCAAAGCCATCCAGCTGGAAGATATCGTGACCGTAAAGACCTGGGCCACCAGCATCACACGCCTCAGGGGGCATTGGCGTCAAGAGGTATATGACGGTACCGGAACACTTTGCTTCACTGCTGAGATGGACGCCGTGTTTGCAAGGGGAGGGAAGCCTCAGAGGCTTTCGGCTGAGGTATTGGAGGTCTTTGTCAGCAGAACTGAGACTCAATAAAGAGACGTAACATGCTATTTTTGCATGGCATAATGAGATTGTTAGGCAACATTATGCTTGTCAAACATAATGTTTATGAAGCATAATGTCAGGGACAAATAGGAGCTTGTCCATGATAGATAAGCCTCACTTCTGTCCTTATTTCTCCTCTATCTGAGGCCCCTTCCCATAGCTGATCTTACCGGTAAAGTAACGTAGTCTGATCTCTGCATAATTCTCCAGCCAGGCCTGAACGCCGTAGCGATTGATATAGCACTGAGAGTACATCTTCATATTGTGAGGCAAAGAGTTAGCCCGGTCCGCGGCAGGCATCAGACGCACGCATGGAAAGTCCTCGCATTCATAGCACATCGTCACTCCATGCTCCTGCGCGCAGGCATAGTTTTCGCAGCGAGAGCCCAGATGTTTACAGTGGCCATCCACTGCCCGGCAGCCTGGGCAGGGCAGCTGCTCCTCATCGATGCCGTGGGCTTTCAAAACAGGCAGAAGAGCGGGATTGTCCTTCACTTTATGGCAGGCGCACTCACCACAATAGACACCGCAGGGAGAGATCAGTTCAAACTCCTGATCCTTGATCATATCACACCTCTTGGGATTTTGCTCCCAGGATGAGCTCAGAGCGATTTCGTCAAGCAAAAAGTGACCAGGACCACAGGAGTAGCGCTAAATAATTGAGCTCAGCGCTATTCTGATCAACCTGACCGGGCTACCTATGTCAAATTGGATATTCCCCTGGCTATTTTATCCTGATCAGCTTGCCGCTGAACTGGCGTCTGCCATCATCCACTCTGTAAAAGTAAAGGCCGTTGGAGACCTCCCGACCGGTTGAATCCAGGCCATCCCATTCCAATTGATGAGTACCGCCAGGGAGGTTTCCCGCAAACAGGTCTCGCACTTTCTGACCTCTCAGGTTGAAAAGGGAGACTTTCAACCGGGCGGGATTCTTAAGCTCGAAAGCCAGACAAGTCTTGCTGTTAAAGGGATTGGGATATGGATTTACTGAAGTGATCGCGGGAGTGAGCAGTTCATCGGAATTGGGAGAGCCGGGAGCTATAAGTTCCAATTCGATGGCCGCGGCCCCGATAATCCCACGTCCCAGAGCATCTGTCCAGGGACGGTTGGGCTCTGTAAGCCAGCTTTTTCCACAGGGGCCATTGTTGTCGAAGACCATGTTCTGATAATCCATGAGGTCGATAATCACGGCAACCCTGCCTGAGATGGTGGTTTGACTTGAGAGCTGATATTCAAAGCGGCCGTTCATGGGGTGGTCCAGGTCTCCGATATTGAGCAGGGTCTCGTCCGTTATCCCACTGGGACCGAAGCGGTTGATCTTCACATTCACCCTTCCCGGGATGGCAGGATTGCCCCAGGGATCTTCCACCGCGTTGAAAGCCAGCTTGCGTACCAGGTATTGCTGGGGGCCCAGCTCAAATTCCACCGCGGCCTTGATGGGCACGGCTCCCCGGCCATAGCTTTCCCAGATTGGCTCATCGGTGAGCCAGCTAAACCAGGAGGCCTGAGAAGGATCCACCACTCTCACAGTGGAGCGGGCTGTGCTGAACAGCGTTTCCGCGTTGTAGGCAGTCACCAGAATGTCGTGATGACCAGGTGTCATCAGGGCTTCCGGGATATTGAAGGAGTAGGGGGCCGTGTTGTCACTACCGATCAGGCTGCCGTCCCATCTGAACTCCACACCGGTCACAACCGAGCCCGGAGCGCTGACTCCGGCGCTGATCATTTGGTCTGCCAGCGTGAGAATGCTGCCCTGGGCTGGCAAGAGATTGGAGATCACGGGAGGAATGGCATCGGTGGACGCGAGAAGCGTGAAAGTGATGGTATCACCCGCTTCGCCAATGTTTTGGATATTGACAGGAGACGTATTGCCACCGGTGAGAAAGCAATAGGGATCGGTGTAGGTATTGAACTCGGTGCGGCGGTTATTGAGGCTAAAAGCTGCGGCGGCGATATCGCCATTGGCGTCTGAACTTCCACCCGGACGGAAGATATACACTTCGTCCGGAGGGCCGTCCGCGTTGCCATCCAGGTCGTCATTGACGCGATAGATCAGTAGTCCCGAACCCGGCAGATATTCTTCAAATACATCCGCGCCTTGTTTGCGGTATTCCAATACCAGATACTGGCTGCCGGACAGCGGAATCTTGTAAACGCTTCCCGTGGATGAGGTTATGGGCTGAAGAGTATGAGTCCCAGCTCCGATTGTCGGGATGTTGTCTATCCAGCCGCCATAGCGATACTTCATATACATGCCCATATGGCCGTTGCCGCTTTCCATGATGTCCCAGCATCCCGCTGGAGTGATGCCGTTGAAGGTATAGTGATAGAGGTCTGGCGCGCCCACACTGTGAAACATCTCATGGCAGAGGGTGCGCACGCTGTTCTGGTTTTCAGGCTGGAAGGTGAAGTCCCACACCATCTTACCGTTGATGTAGGCATCCTGGGTATAGAGCGCCCAGCGATGGGCCCACAAGAGATCGTTCCAGGCGCTGTGGGGTCCGCGGATGATGAAGCAGACGTTATCCACATAATCATCGTTATCAGCGTCGATATTGAGGTCAGCCGGCACCTGCGAAGCGATGGCATCGATGGCATCTGCCAGGAGCGCGTGTTCGCGGTCGGTGCGTTGCCAGTCCCGGTAGCCTTGAGGATTGGTTACCGCGTTGTAGGGCATATAATAAGCCCTTGGATGGCTGTCCTGATAGGAGAGGTTGACCTCGGGAGCGCAGACGGGGTAGTGATGGGTCACATAGTTGAGCTGATCGTAGCTCACCTGGTGAAAGTAATTGCGCAGGGAGTATTCACCAGGCCCCACGGTATTGAATTTGGCGTCATAAACCGCTCTGCTATCGGCAAATTCATCCTGGTCGCTGAAGCGGATGAAGACGTTGATATTGTTGACAGTACCGGTGTTAGGGCCTCTATGACCGCTTCTGGCGTGGGAGTTCATAAAGCTCACTTTGGCCCTGTAAGCATCAGGAGAAATGTTGATCCCGGTCTTCAGTCCCAGGCTGGCAGGATCATGCAGACCCACTCTCCAGGCCGATGGAGCAGGCTCTCCATTCACAACAGAGGCAAAGTAATAGTATCCGTCCACGGGACTCTGGATGACAGTGTAGCCTGACGCGTCGTGCAGACGGTTGGCATATTCATCACCCGAAGCCAGCAGTTGCAGTTCGCTTCCATCCGGTTGGGTGACGGCAGTGGGCAGGTTTTCAAACGGGGCCGCGCTCAGCACTAACAGCGCTGATGCAAAGATCAAAATCAAGGCGTGTTTCATCATTCCTCCAACTTTGTCATGTAAAGCAAATCTCGTGCCTTGTTGCATAATTAGTTCATTACTATCAGCGTCCCGGACTGGACAAAGGCGATAATCAAGATGGGTAAGGAGCCCGGAACCCTTATGTCAGAGACTGTTATTACTTGTGATGGAAGCAGATAGCTAGAATCCATGATCATGCCTTGAAGGCCAGAAACATCATGCTTGCCACTCTCTTCCGCTTATGGTTCTCGTATCCCACCCCTCACGCATGCTGAAGCACGGGATAGGCGTGCGATAAGCACGGGATAAGCGTGAGTGGCTGACAGGGAAGCGCGGGTAACCATGAAAAGCAGCCCTGGCACACGTGTCAGCACCTTGTCATACTCGCGGAGGGGAGTATCCAGCCCTTTGTGTAGCAAAGAGTTGTCAGTAAGTTGGACTCCCGCCTCCGAGCTTGTGCGAAAACTTACTAAACAAGAGGCTAACATAAGCCCCGTTGGAGTTCAAGCGGCCACGATAAAGGCATACATGACAGCGAGATTGCGGGCCGCTTGGACTTCAACCAGTACACCCGCGAGATAAATATCTTCGATGTGCTGCACGTAAGTCCAAAGCCCAGTCAGGGGCGATATTTCAGATAGACCAGCACGCGTAACCCCCACATCTAGCTCCGCCAGGAGCGGCATTTCAGATTTATATGGTACGGCATAAAAATCTGTCTTACATTGTGATACACATCTAAAATATCGCCCCTGACGGGGCTCAGGGTGGTTCTGTGGGTCTGCGTTGCCTAGCTGAAATGCCGCTCATGACGGAGCTTGATACGACATTTTCGCACAGGCTCCTCCACGGGAATGACAGTAAGGCTATGCATGTAAACTCCAACAGGGCTACATCAGACAATGCTGTTCTCAAAAAAGCAAAACGGCGCCAGATATTGGCGCCGCTTTGATATACCGACATGAGAAGCGCGGTTTACACTTCCATGATCTCTTTTTCTTTGGCCTTCTCGGCTTCGTCGATTTTCTTGATCCAGTCGTCGGTGAAGTCCTGCAGTTCTTTGAGGAGTTTCTTTTCGTCGTCCTCGCTGATCTCGGAATCCTTTTTCATCTTCTTGGCCTGCTCGTTGGCGTCGCGACGGATGTTGCGGATGGCCACGCGGGCGTCTTCAGCCAGCTTCTTGAGGGACTTCACGATGTCTTTGCGTTTGTCCTCGGTGAGGGGCTGGAAGGGCAGACGGATGACGTTGCCGTCGTTTTCGGGTGTGATCCCCAGGTTGGCTGCCAGGATGGCCTTTTCGATATCGGCCAGGGTGGTTTTGTCCCAGGGCTGGATCACGATCAAACGGGCTTCCGGGATGGAGACGTTGCAAAACTGCTTGATCGCCTGGGGCTGACCATAGTAGTTGATGCGTACGTCGTCCAGGATGGAAGCGCTGGCGCGTCCGGTGCGGACCTTGGAATACTGATGCAGCAGTGCCTCAAAGGACTTTTGCATCTTATCTTTGGTGCTTTCTTTCAGGTTTTCCATGGTGTTTATACCTCTTTTCCACCTCAGGGGTGGATAAATGTGCCCACACCGGCGTCCGTGAGCGCTTCGCGCAAGCGGTTGATGTTGCACACCTTGATCGGCAGCTTGTTTTCACTGGCCAGCGAGAAGGCTGTCATATCCATCACTCCCAGCTGCCTGGAGATACACTCCTGATAGCTGGCACTGGCGATGAAACTGGCCGTGGGGTCCTTGGCGGGATCGGCGCTGAAGAGACCATCGACCTTGGTGGCCTTGAGCACGAGGTCAAGGTCCAGTTCGATGGCGCGCAGCACGGCAGCCGTGTCCGTGGTAAAAAAGGGTGAGCCCGTTCCCCCGGCTAAAAAGCAGATCTGGCCATTTTGCATGGCACAGCTTGCCTTGAGGGGGGAGTAGTGCTCGGTCATCTTATCCATGGGCAGGCTGCTGAAGACGATGGCGGGATAATTCTTGTTGTTCAAGATTTCCGCCAGGTACAGCGCGTTTTGGACCGTGGCCAGCATGCCGATGTTGTCCAGAGTGACGCGGTCCAGGCTTTGATTTTTCCAGGTCCCGCCGCGGAAGATATTTCCACCGCCCAGCACGATGGCGATGCTGTAGCCGAGGCGTTTGATGGCGATGATCTCGTCTGTGAGACGGTCGATCACGTCGTCATCAAAGCCGTAGCCCCGAGCTCCGGCCAGCACTTCTCCGCTGAGTTTCAGCAGGATACGGTGGATCTTTTCTGGCTGGTAGGTCTGGCTGTTCATCACTGCCTGTATATGAGTCGCTTATTCGCCCAGTTCGAAACGGGCGAATCTGGCGATCTGGATATTTTCGCCGGTGGTGGTGATGGCTTCCGTGATCAGGTTTTTCACGGTGCGCTTGTCGTCACTGATCAGCTCCTGCTCCAGAAGGGAATGCTCGCTGCAGTACTTTTTGATGTGTCCTTCCACGATCTTTTCCACGATCTCGGCTTTCTTGCCGTCCAGAATAGCCTTGTTGCGGGCAATGTCTTTTTCGGCTTCGATGACGGCGGGGTCGATCCTGTCGGCAGAAATGGCCAGGGGATTGGTGGCGGCGATCTGAAGGCAGATCTCGTCGGCCAGGGCCTTGAACTGGTCGGTGCGGGCCACGAAGTCGGTCTCACAGTTGAGCTCGATCATGACACCGATCTTGCCGTTGAAGTGGATATATGAATGGATGACGCCCTCTTTGGTCTCGCGGGAAGCTTTTCCCTCGGCCTTGGTGGCACCACGCTCACGCAGGAATTTGATGGCGGCGTCCATGTCGCCGTTGGTCTCGACCAGCGCTTTGCGGCACTCCATCATGCCGACGCCGGTGCGCTCACGTAACTCTTTTACCATGGTTGCATTAATCTCTGACATGGCTTTCTCCTTGTGTCAAAGTAGGGGAGCCGCATACGGGTCCCGCATGCGAGCTCCCTTAAATATTACTCTCCGTCCAGGACGGGGATTTCAACTTCGGGTGCGGAGGCTGCCATCTCCACGGTCTCGGGGGCAAAGCCCTCGGCGGGAGTGACTTCCTCGGCGTTTTGCTCTCTGCCTTCGGAGGCGATGTTGCGGCCTTCGATCACGGCGTTGGCCATGATGTCGGCAATCAGATAGATGGCGCGGGTGGCATCGTCGTTGGAGGGGATCACGTAATCCACGAGGTCGGGATCACAGTTGGTATCCACCATGCCAACGATCGGGATGCCCAGAACGCGGGCTTCATGCACCGCGATCTTCTCATAATCGGTGTCAACAATAAATATAGCGCCGGGAACGGCGTCCATATCACGAATCCCCCCCAGGGAGAATTCTATCTTGTCGTGCATGCGCTTCATCTTCTGTTGTTCGAGCTTGGTGTAGTTGCTGATGGTGCCATCGGCAACGATCTCTTCATAATACTTCATCTTTTCGATGCTCTGACGGATGGTGGCCATGTTGGTGAGCATGCCGCCATACCAGCGCTGGTTCACATAAAAGACGCCGGCTTTATCAGAGGCTTCTTTGATGGCGCCCTGGGCTTGCTTCTTGGTGCCCACAAAGAGAATGTATTCCTGGCGGTTGGCCACTTCTTTTACAAACTGGTAAGCTTCATTGATGGCATCGACCGTCTGTTTGAGGTCGATGATATGGATCCCGTTGCGCTTGATGAAGATATACTTGCGCATCTTGGGATTCCATTTGAAGGTCTGATGCCCAAAGTGGACACCGGCCTCGAGCAGTTGCTTCATAGAAACTACTGACATGGTGTGTTCTCCTTAAGATGATACGGTTGATTTTCCGGACGCGGATCTAAACAATTCAGAGGGAGCCTGTCCCTCACCGCCTTGCAACTCCGCGAGCGGTTTGATGGGTTTGCGTGCAGCTGTTTATTCATTTCAGCAAGGGGGAAGCAGGTTTTGCTTCCCCAAAACCCGGGATTAACGTTTGGAGAATTGGAATCTCTTTCTGGCTTTCGGACGGCCGCTTTTCTTGCGTTCCACCATACGGGGGTCGCGGGTCAGAAAACCACGGGCTTTGAGGGCAGGTCTCAGCTTTTCATCATAGTCAACGAGAGCTCTGGTAATGCCATGACGGATCGCTCCGGCCTGGCCGCTGAGGCCACCACCGCGAACGTTCACATGGACGTCGAAGTTCTCGCTCAGTCCCAGCTCCTGAAGGGGCTGTTCCACCACCATCTCGAGAGTCTCGCGCTGGAGGTATTTCTTCATCTGGACCTTGTTGATGATGCGCTTTCCGGTTCCGGGAGTGATCCGAACGCGGGCCACGGCATTCTTTCTTCTGCCTACGGCATCATAATTTTGCATGTTTTACTTCTCCTTGAGGTCAAGCACGACGGGCTGCTGAGCGGTGTGAGGATGCTCGGTGCCGGCGTAAACTTTGAGTTTTTTGAACATCGCTGCTCCCAGGACGGTCTTCGGCAGCATGCCTTTAACGGCGTGCTCGATGATCCTTTCGGGATGCTTTTCCATGATCCGGGCGTAGGGGATTTCCTTGAGGCCGCTGGGATATCCGCTGAAGGTCTTATAGATCTTCTGTTGGGCTTTGAGACCGGTCACACGCACCTTTTCGGCGTTGATCACGATCACATAGTCCCCCGTGTCGAGATTCGGCGCGAAGTAAGGCTTGTTCTTGCCGCGCAGAATCGATGCGACCTGGGTGGATAAGCGTCCCAAGGCTAAACCCGTGGCGTCCACGACATACCAGTCCTGCCGGATGTCTTTGGGACTCGGTGTGAGGGTCTTCATTGGGTCTCCTTGTACGGTTTTTTATTCAGAACGCCAGAATTTTTGCCCCGGCTTCCATGTCAAGCAAAAAGGTAAGGGATTGAGATTTACGGGGCTTGGGGAGTGACTATTTTAGCAACATCAGCTTGCGGATAAAGACCTCGGGTCCAGCTTCCATCCTGAGGATATAAACTCCGGAGGGGAGCGCTCTGCCAGACCCGTCAACAGCTTGCCACGAGATCTGATGAGTACCAGGGAGGAGTTGCTCATCTTTGATAGTGGCAATTCTACGGCCCCGGATGTCATATACGCTTAGCTTGAGGCGGCAGGATTTGGCCAGTTCCAGTTCCAGGCTGCAGTGCTGGCGGAAGGGATTGGGATAGATGCCTGTGAGGGATGTCTTTACAGGTGGTATGGAAGGATCATCGATGGCGCTGCCAGGTTCGAGATAGAAGTTGAGGGTGGTCACCAGGCTCTCTGAGATCAGGACATCCGTTTGAGTGGAGCTGATAAATCCGGGAGCGCTGGCTGTGACTTCATAGGTCCCGATCGGCAACACGAGGTTGTAGGCCCCGGCCCCGTTTGTGGTGGACTGATACTGTCCTGCCTGAATGAGGGCACCCAGGATGGGAGCAAATCCGGCCGACCTCACTATTCCGGCTAGTGAGCCGGTTATATTGTGCCGTGTGATAGCATTAGAGATTGCGGGAGAAGCGACTACACCGTTGGCATAGATGGCGGTCACACTCCATCGATAGAGCCCGTCTGCCAGCGATCCCCAACCCGGATCAGTGTAAACTGTTTGGGAGAGTGGCAGTTCCGCCAGATCGGTCCAGGTCTCAGAGGAGCTTTCCACAGCCCGGAAGCCTCTGGCTATGCGGTAGCCGGTGTGCTCTCTGCTTCCGTAACTCCTGGGAAGGGGCTCTGCTGGATGTTTTGCCGCAGGGCCGTTGCCTGATAACTGAATGCTTTTACGAGATCGAGCCGAGGTTCCTCTGCTTCCTGAAACCTCATCAGTAAAGAACTTCAGGGTCTTGGAGGTATTGGACACGCTGACCGTGTCGATAAACCACACATACCAGAGCCC
>Ga0116173_1004493_pt1 | contig 10094 bp, 8 predicted proteins | sample AD_UKC085_MetaG_FD_89800 | JGI IMG/M metagenome (GOLD analysis project Ga0116173, IMG submission 89800) | Active sludge microbial communities of municipal wastewater-treating anaerobic digesters from USA - AD_UKC085_MetaG | ecosystem: Engineered > Bioreactor > Anaerobic > Digestate | place: USA...
AATGAAGGCGGCCTCCCACCTGTGGCACTAAGAACTTCAACTGAGCTGGCTCATCACGCCGCCTGACTCCTGCCTATCCATGATTTTGGGTATTCTCTGACTGCACATTTCTTGACAATTTCAAATAATTTTACATATTTCGTTCTCTTTCAAATCAGCGCTCAAGACATACACATCGGATCAATCAGCTATCATTAGCGCTCATTCAACCAATGTGACAAAAAAGGACTCGATTCCAGTACTTTCACATTTCGTGAAAGCCGCTAAAACCGAGTCCGGAACTTTGTATACTTTTCGCCGACACAACCGAGAATTTCCTGTATTACGGACTTTCGAGGGTACTGAATCCGCACTTTTGAGAGTTCAAATCCAGCCAAAGGTGTCAAATGCCCAATGTCATCTATGATAATCGAAGAAAGTTTTAAGAGATTTGGACATATCATCAATTTAGTCATGCCAAAATGTAAGTTCAATACTAAAAAGATGACATACGGCGATGGCTTTTTTCTGACTTTGCCCAAACGATCATATCATCAAAAATATCTGACAGGTTTATCGTTTTCTAAATTCAGCTCCATGTGTGAATAGCAACATGGAGCTTTTGTTTTATTCAGATCAGATGCTTGAAGTATCAGGGAAGGTCGAACATGACCTTTGCCGGCACACAGAGCGATGCAATCGTGTACTCATAGTCCGAACCGTATGAAGCTTCCATTCGTGATGCGCTAAAATGGACCGTTGCGTACGGCACCTTTTTGAATGCCTGCGCACCGATAGTATCAGCACCTGGGAAATAAATATCCGTTATGCCGTTGCCTGAATTCCATGCGTCGCCGCCGAATGCATGGTCAAATACATACCTGACCGTATCATCAAAGAAGATCCGTGTCGGCGGGTTCTGTTTTACATAGCGGTAAAGCAGAGAGTTATTCCTGCAAAAGCGGAGCATTTCTGCATCGGGACGAAAGATCTGCGAGTCAGCCCATTTATTCATCCAGAAGGAGCCATGTCCCAGCGATCTGAGTTCGCCATTGCAGCGGAAGCCTACCATTGAAGGAGTATTGTAGAATGTATAATCCCCCATGGATCGGATACCTGCACCGATAGAGACCGTCCGCAGGGAAATTGCATCCGCACAGAACAGATTTCCGATGGATATGCATTTATCTCCGATGGCAAGGGTCTCCAGTCCGGATGCGCCGCGAAAGGCTTCATTTCCAATGCTTTCCAGTTCCGCAGGCATTTTTATATGTCGGAGGTAAATGCAGCCCTTGAAAAAGAAGCTGCCGATACGATGTATCGTGTCAGGCATAATAAGAGTTTCGATGACTCTGCACAGTGAGACAGGATCGTTTGCAAAGGCGTTGTCACCAATAGAAATAACAGGCTTTCCGTTCAGCTCAGACGGAACAGTTACCTCCTTCAGCGAATCCTTGTTGACACAGCGGTTGATGACACAGCTGTCCCACTGTTCTGTTATATCCCACTGACAGCCATTGGCTTCAACAACAGAACGGACAGGCTCAGGAGGGAGCGTATCAACAGAATCGTTCAGCATATCTATGAATTCTTCAACGCTGTCAGCGATCAGTATCTTATCGTCGATCTCTTCATGGAACACATAGTAAACCTGCTGTGTTTTGCTGCTCCAGAAGAAATGATCGCCGCCTTCATCCTCTGCCAAAGGATACCAGTCAGCAGGAATATACCTGTTCATCGGTTCGGCACGATATATGCCGTCAACAAGCCATTCAAAACCGCCGTCTTCATCTTCCAGTGTGACCAGATCATAGACTTCATAGCCGTAATCATCTATTTCAAGATAACAGGTTCTCATTCCTGAACCATCTGTTCTGGAATAAAGATCCTTTAATATGTCAGGAAAAACTATTCCGTATTTCTGTTCGAGATAAGCTATCCGTGCTTCACTTTTCTCCTTGTTGTCTGTCTCCCTCTCCAGAAACCTGTACTTTGAAGCCCCTTCGGATTTTCCGGTTTCAAGGGACTTATTTACTGCATTTCCAAAATAGTAAAAATCATCATGCATTGCATACCAACTGGTCAGCACTTCATGACGTATCCCCCGGTCATCAGTATATATCAGCTGCATCTGTGATACATCACCCTGCGCATTCCATGTGCGGTAGAGCCGGTGTTTATCTTCAAATTCTGTCCAGACTTCCTGACCGTCACCGAATTCTTCATAGAAGCGTTCATCTGTTACTGTTTCAGGGATTACTTTATAAAGCTGATCAAGTGGAATGGTTTTTAACACTGTTGCGTATATAATAGCAGAAAAGTCATCCGCACAGAGAACCTCTTCAAAGCGGCAAAGTACAGCACAGGCCTTGCCGATATCGTCCGGACTTTCAGCACTTTCCCAACCGTTCAGGAACATTTGCCACGGCTCAAAGATCGTAGTGAATGTATCGCCTATTTCCTCGTCAAAAGGTGCTGTGACCTTGAGTATACGCTTTTCTCCGACGACCGGCACCTGATTTGTATGCACCCATTGCCTTTTATCGAGCGGCAGGGACAATTCTTCCTTTTTGCATTCCATCCATGCCAGATGATATCCTATATTATGGATACCTGCACCTTCGATCAGATGACGTTTCTGATTATCATTCGTGATACGGCTTTTACAGCAAGAGCATAAAAAGTTCACAATATCATCTCCCCTTCAGTTATAGTATGGTTATGAGCTAATATTGAAGTTATGATCAGCTCCCTATTATTTCTTATAGATTTTGTCACAAATATACTTCACTGGTACTTCCTCGGTACACCAGACTTTTTTCGGTAATTTTAGATTTTTCATAAGATCTCTAATACTTTCAATCAATGACTGTATTTTGCCTTGAACTATCCTTATAATCCTGTCCCCAAGCCTGCATCGCATCAAGTATCGGGCGGAGGGTTTCACCGAGCTCGCTCAGAGAATACTCCACTCTCGGCGGCACCTCTGCATAGACTGTGCGGACGATAATACCGTCACTCTCCATTGACCGCAGACTTTCTGTCAGCACCTTCTGGCTGATGCCGTCAAGGGATTTCCGCAGTTCATTGAACCTCCACGGACGGGCAAGCAGATTTCGCAGTATCAGCAGCTTCCACTTGTTTCCGATAAGCTGTACCGTAGTTGCAACAGGGCAATCGGGCAGTTCTTCTTTTTTCAGCATAGCGCACCTCCAATAGTTTCAAAATGAATGTTATATTCATTATAACATACAGCCGTCTGAAAAGCAATCAATATATACAGTTCACAGAATGTTTACATTTCGCTGTTTTCTTGAAAAACACGCTATTGCAGAGGAGTTACTTTTTTGTAACTGAGTCACAAAAAAGTGCGTACTTGTGCAGTCAGGGCTTTTCTGCTATACTTAACACAACAGGGAAACCTGATTCCCCAAAGGAGGTACAAGCCATGAGTGAGATACTGAACAGAGTTGCTGCTTTCGGTGCTGAGAACAGTGCCTGCGGTACAGCTATACGAGACTGCTGGGTGGTGTCTATACCCTTGACTGCTTCGATCCGATCAAGGAAATTCCCAACGGAGTTTTCCTCACAGGATTTTTCAGCAATTCCCCGACACAGCAGACCGTTGATGAGATATTTGCTTTTCTGAATGAACACAAATTAAAGCCTTGCTTCGGAGTGTGCTTTGATCTTGCGCATATTAGTGATGCCTGCATCGCACTTGACAGCGGCAAGGTAAACGAAAAGATCGTAGTGAAAGTGGAGTGATGATATGACAGAGATAGAAAAATTAAAAGCTGAGATCAAAAGTGCCGACGCAATCGTTATCGGTGCAGGGGCAGGACTTTCCACCGCCGCAGGCTTTACCTATTCGGGCGAACGGTTTGAGCGGTTCTTCCCGGATTTTGAAGCGAAGTACGGCTTTCACGATATGTATTCCGGCGGATTTTATCCTTTTGCAACCCCCGAAGAAATGTGGGCATACTGGTCACGCTTCATCTGGTGCAACCGCTATATGGACATCGACAACGTAACATACAAGACGCTGTTTGAGCTTGTAAAGGACAAGGACTATTTCGTTATCACAACGAATGTTGATCACCAGTTCCAGAAAGCAGGCTTTGACAAAAAGCGCCTGTTCTACACTCAGGGTGATTACGGTTTGTTACAATGCAGTGAACCGTGTCATACCGAGACCTACGACAACGAGGAGATCGTCAAGGACATGATCGAATTTCAGGAGGATATGAGAATACCCACGGAGCTGATACCGAAATGCCCGAAATGCGGTAAGCCCATGACTATGAATTTACGCTCCGATGATAAGTTTGTCGAGGACGAGGGCTGGCACAAAGCTGCGGAGCGCTACGATAATTTCATTCGCACACGCAGTGGCCAGCATATCCTGTTTCTGGAGCTTGGCGTGGGCTATAATACACCCGTTATAATCAAATATCCCTTCTGGAAGATGACAGCACAGAATCCCAAAGCAGTATATGCCTGCCTGAATTTCGGTGAAGCCTATGCGCCTGATGAGATCAGAGAGCAGAGCATCTGCATCAACGGGGATATTCGTGAGGTGCTGTCTAAGATCCAATAAACCATCTGAAAAAAATCTGTGCTTTATATCTGCATAATTGCTTATATTCATAATAAGCTTATTTACCAATTTTTCGGCCTTATCCTTGTCCGTAAATGCGTTGACCTAACGGCTCGGTATATTATCATAACCGAATTTTACTCCTGTGGCACAAGCTGTTGTATCCGTATCACCACCTCTGATAATAGTGATATGTTGTGTTCAGGTGGTCGCCGACTGTGACCATACCGATTATGTTTTTGCCGTATGACACAACAGGCGGCACAAAAATCAGATCGGTCAGTCGGTATTCCCCGTATTCAACAGGAATATCCAGCCTTGTCAGATTTGTTATGCTTATATCCTTGGTATTCTGCCCGTATTGGTGGCGCAAATATAACTAACGCTAAGAATAGAAGGAATACATCCAGCTTCTGCACGGGCTGGATGAGTGCAGCGATGAGGACGATCAAGCAAAAGAGCGAGCAGTCGTAAATGACAGCTCGCTCTTTTACTGTTTATTCAGCTTAGTTAAGAGAAATTGATCAATTCTCTCCCTTTTTTCTCAGCAGCAGTGCCGCATTGACTACCACGAACACCGAGCCGAAGTTGTGCCACAGCGCACCGGTGATGGGGGTCAGTACGCCGAATGCAGACAGGATCACGGCACTCAGATTTATGACAAGAGAAGCAATGATATTGACCTTGATCTTCTTCATGACTCTCTGCATCATGTCGAACAGATAGGGCAGGCGCTTGATCTCGTCACTGACCAGCACCGCATCAGCTGACTCAATGGCAATATCCGAACCGATACCGCCCATAGCGATACCCGCATCGGCGCTTGTCAGGGCGAGGGCATCGTTCACGCCGTCACCGATCATGCAGACAGCTTCGCTCTTGTCGGAATAGCCCTTGATGATCTTCATTTTATCTTCGGGCAGAAGGTCGGTGTGGACAGTTTCGATGCCGACGCTTTTTGCGATATTATTGGCGGCAGACGCATTATCGCCGGTAAGAAGCATTGGTGTTATGCCAACGGCTTTCAGCTTCTGGACTGTGCTTGCCGCATCTTCACGCATCACATCGGAGAGTGCGATAAATCCGACAGGTTTGCTCTCAGCGTGAACATAGACCACAGTTGCGCCTTTGGAAAGCTGTTCATCGACTCTTGCCTTGTCCGCAGAGTCAAGCTCACCAATGAGTTTTCCGACCATTATCATTGTTCCGTCAACTGTTCCGGAAACTCCCTGTGCTGCGGTCATTTTGAAGTCGGAAACCTCTTCGGTCTTGCCGTTTTTATCGGCGTAAACTTCGCATATCGCATTGCCGAGAGGGTGCTCGGACTTCTGCTCCACAAGTGCGGCGAAGCGGAGAATATCATCGTCCGAATAAGTATTGTCGCAGGAGCATACTTTAACCACCCGGGGCTTGCCGTAGGTCAGCGTACCGGTCTTATCGAAGGCAATACGCTTGATGCGTGACAGCTTTTCAAGCGCTTCGCCCGACTTGATGATAATGCCGTATTTCGCTGCATTGCCGATGCCTGCAAGAACGGCGGTAGGTGTTGCAAGGATAAATGCACAGGGGCAGAAAACCACCAGCACCGTAACAGCACGCATAAAGTCACGGGTGACTATCCATGTGATAACAGCGCAGGAAAGTGCAATCACAACCAGCCATGTTGCCCAGCGGTCAGCCGCACTGACGATCGGCGCTTTGTTCTCCTCGGCTTCCTCCGCAAGACGAACCATTCGCTGCAAAGAGCTGTCCGAACTTTCGAGGTCACAGCGCATGGTGAATGTGCCGAACTGATTCATCGTACCGATGGAAACGGTATCGCCAACGGTCTTGTCAACAGGCAGACTTTCTCCCGTCATGACCGACTGGTCGATAGAAGTTTCGCCGCTGAGAATCGTGCCGTCAACAGGGACAGTTTCTCCTGCGATAACGCTGAGCACATCACCGACTCTGACCTCCTCAACGGGAATAATATTCTCCGCGCCGTCACGGATAACTCTTGCTGTCTGCGGCGTTAAGTTGATGAGCTTTTCAATGCTCGCTCTTGCCTTGCCCGAAGTGTAGTCCTCCAGAAGTGAACCTATCTGCATGATGAGTGCGACTTCACCTGCGGCGAAAAACTCTTTTGTTGCAGCAGAAGCGATCAGCGCAAGGGACACCAGCAAGTCAGCCTTGATGTCATGTTCAAATATCACGCCCTTGAATGCGCCTATTAGTATGGGGATACCGCATAGTATTATTGCTATCCACGCAATATCAATGGGTAGAATGTCTTTCAATACACCTGTAATGCTCAGTACCAGTGATACCGCCGATAAAACTGCACACACCAGCGTGACTTTCGGCTCGTTCTCAAGCCAGCGTTTTAACATAAATATTCCTCCTTGATACTTATTCTCTTTCGAGACAGACAAGCTGTGCATAGGCATCGTGCTTATCATATGCTTTTCTGAAACCATAGCCTGAGAAGTTTTCAGCCATTTCATCAGCGGTATAAACTCTGCCGTTGATCTTGTGTATATCAAGAGCAGTATTCAGCACCTTGCGTATGGGCAGCGGCAGCTTCGGATCGGCAATATAGAGCCTGCCGCCCTGTTTCAGAATCCTTGCACATTCCTTTGAGAAGCCGTCTTTATCGGGGAAATGATGATATGCCATACAAGCTACTATCACATCAAACTTACCGTCCTCAAAGGGCGTATTATCGCAGGAACAGTTAAGTATCTCCATATCGGGACATTTCTTCCTTGCCTGTTCAAGCATTTTTTCTTCCACATCTACCCCACGACCGCTGATACTGCATTTCTGCGAAAGGCGATGAAGTATCGTTCCAGTACCGCAGCCCATTTCAAGCACTTGCATTCCGTCCTTCAACTGCACATTCTCTGTCACAAGGGTGTAGAACTTTTCCGACAGCTTTCCCTCATAGCTGTCATCATATTTCTCTGCTTTCTTGTCAAATCTGAAATCTATTTTTTCGCTCATCGTAATATCTCCTTGACATTTTTTTAATTTTGTGCTACTCTGTATACGATAACAAACATTTTGTTCTGTAACTATACTACCACTTTACAGTTCAGATTACAATAATCAGTTTATCGTAAATGTAGGATACCGAACAAAAACCGGAAATTGTACGATAGGAGGAGTTATGGACAGAAGGCAGAGAAAGACAAGAAGCGCCATATTTCAGGCGTTTACAAGACTTCTGGAACAGAAAACATATTCGTCACTTACGGTGCAGGAGGTAATTGACGAAGCGGACATCAGCCGCAGCACTTTTTACGCTCACTTTGAGACAAAGGACGAACTGCTGAAAGCAATGTGTACGGATATTTTCGATCATGTTTTTTCACATGATATTATGAGCGAGGAGCATCACGATTTCTCCGACAAGGACAGCTTTCAGGATCATATCACCCACATACTATGCCATTTGCAGGAGAAACAGCAGACCATCAAGGGTATTTTTTCCGGGGAATGCGGCGAGATATTCATGCGATATCTCAAGGAGTATCTCTATCAGGCCTTTGACCTTCAGCTTACCGATGGGGAGGATATTCCGAGGGCATACCGCCTGAACCACACTGTCAGCAGCTTTGCGGAAACGGTGCGATGGTGGCTGAAAGAACACTGTGAATATTCGCCCGAGGAGATCAGCAGTTTCTATTTTGAGAGTGTTGATATCTGAATCATAAAGCCCTGAGAAATGCTTGTCAGTAGATCTCAGGGCTTATTCTGTTATTTAGTTCCAAAAGGGTATGCTGTTATTCCGGCGCGCGCCATAAAGCTGAAATGGACTTATATGGAACGGTTTATAGGTGTTCCAATGGGCTATTATCTGAACAAAGAAACACAGCAATTTTAATGTAAATTTCGCCATTATAAACAGCCATTGCACAGCCAAAAGAAAACGGCATATAGCCATATCCGCCTATATTTACAGCTTTTAAGGGCATAAAAAAGAACCCTTATTTTGTATTAAAATAAGGGTTCCGATATGCCAAAGTACGCCAATTTTGATACAACCATAAGGGCGTATTCTTTTGGTACCTCGCGTTTTCTTTTGCTATACCGCGAATTCTTTTGGTTGTTGCGTTTTCTTTTGGTATATGCCGTTTTCTTTTGGTCTATAAGGATTCACACTTATACTTCTGTGTATCGCAATGTATTAGTAATATGTTTTATATTAAATGATTGCAAAATTGCTCCCTGTGTTTATTACACAGGGATTTTTTTCGTTTCTATCCCGCTACTTACTATTTTTCTTATGTTTAACGATAATAAGTCTTATTTTTTCAATTTTCTCAGAAAGATCATTAGTTTGCAATTCATCATAATGAAGTTTTCCTGCAATAAACTGAAACATTTTTTCACGTTGCTTATCATCACTTATATACACATAATCGATATAGCACTGATGGCACCAATAGTTACGTATAATTCTAATTTCATCAATTACTTTATAATCTTCCTCTGTTAATTCCGTATCGATACCTTCTAATTCAAGTTTTTTTAATTCTTTTATTATCATACCAAGATTAGTCTTACTCAGGCTTTCGAAGTTTTCAACAAAATCACCGGAATTAATCGTTGCGTAAATAACCTTAAGATTATGCTCAATACATTGTACTTGCTGAATAAGTTCGCTGTGTATCAATTTGAACATATCTCTATTCATTCTAACATAATTTCCATTATCATCAAGTTCTAGCTGAAAATAATTATCTTTAATCTCTTTAAGCGCATCTTTTCTGTAGTTTTTAAGAAATGTCTCCATTTCTTCACGGTTCATTTTTTTAGCGCTCTATATGTGTCTCTATCCAAACCATTTTCAAATATATCACTCACATTATTCATATCCTTTCCACACATGCACAGCTGACCTGTGAGCCGTTTACCGAACAACATATTTAAGGCGTATTGAAAAATATTTATTTACAATATTTGCTCGTTTTCTTATGCTCGCACATTGTACTTATCAATACCTTGTTATGCTTTTTATCCCAGCCGAAATAAGTCCTCGGCCGATCACAGTTTGGAAGGCTCCTCATATACATATGCATATTTATTAAAACTCCGCTGTCTGTATATTCCTCACGGAATTTGGCCTCTGTACTTTCGCTTAAAGCATCAAAAGTTGCAATTCCCACAAGAGCAGCAGGTACTGCAAGAGCCAAGGATCCTGATGTCCCCACAACTCCTGCGCATACAGACTCAATTGCAGGGACAATAGCAACTCCATCGCTTTTGAAGCGCCTTTATCAAAAGTATAAGAAAAAGCGGATTTTGCTATATTCTTAAATGCCTCTTCCTTGTGAATTCATCTGTAGTCTCGCCGTTATAGAGTCTGTCGAACCATTCCTCGCCAACGGCAGCTGCAACAGCATTTCTAAGGTTTCATATTCGTGAAGTGGGATGTCACAGACAGTGTACTCAGCGTGATCTATTCTGCCGTGTGCATTTCTCGGATACCGCCGCCGCAGATATCCAAGCTGTTCCAGTTCTTTTAAAG
>Ga0116173_1004506_pt1 | contig 10083 bp, 8 predicted proteins | sample AD_UKC085_MetaG_FD_89800 | JGI IMG/M metagenome (GOLD analysis project Ga0116173, IMG submission 89800) | Active sludge microbial communities of municipal wastewater-treating anaerobic digesters from USA - AD_UKC085_MetaG | ecosystem: Engineered > Bioreactor > Anaerobic > Digestate | place: USA...
GTATACATGCGAGGAGGCCCCCTTCACCCCTGAGCGTAATGTCATTACCTGGGTGTGGTGCACGCTTCGCGGCATGGCGTATGAGGCGTTCGATTTGTGCCAGGCACTCGGGCGTCGACAGGATACGCATAAGAGCGTAGTACGTCCACTCGGTTCGCTTTTCAATGATGGGGGTTTGGTCGTGAAGCCTCCTAAGCCTTGTGAGTTGGTTGCCAACCCTGCGAGCCGCAAACAGGATTTCAACACAATAGACTGGGAGTATCGAGAGACTTCACGAAGAGCAAACGCCTATATACGGTCGGGGGGCATTGTCAGCCTGCTGTTGACAATCTTCTCCAGTATGGAGAACGCTCAGTTCCGCTCGATTCGGCATTCTTCGTGTTCATCGGCGGTAACAGAAACAGGCATTGACAGGTTCCATCATGCGTAAAAGACTGAAAAAACTGGAGCGGTATAACCCGTTCAAAGACCGGACGCCCGTTCAGCGCTGGAACGCCGCCCAGTACCTGATGATCACCCTGTTGAGTTTTGCTGCTTCAATCAGCGGCACCAGGCTCTTTCTGGAGGTGACGGGATTTCCAAGGCTTGAAAGCGGTGAGATTCACATTGCTCATGTATTATGGGGAGGGTTGCTGCTATTCATTGGCGCGCTGCTGCCGTTGATATTGGCCAACGAGTGGGGGCTACGCCTTTCAGCGTTGTTGACCGGGTTGGGAATCGGGCTCTTTATTGATGAAGTGGGAAAATTCATCACCCAGACCAATGATTATTTTCACCCTGTGGCCGCCCCCATCGTGTATGTCTTTTTTTTGCTCACCGTTTTGTTGTTCGCATTCATTCGCAACCGGCGCAAATCTTCCAGCAGGGCAGATATGTACGAAATTCTGGAGCGGTTCAATGAAGTGCTGGACCATGATCTTTCTACAGAAGAATATCGCGGCTTGCTGCAACGTTTAGATAATGTGATTGCAGCCGCTGAGCCCAGGTCATTGGTGGAGCTGGCAGAGAGTATGAGAGATTACCTCAAGACAAACCGCTCCAGGGTAGTGCCTGATGACCCGATATTTATCGAGCGCATACGCGCTGCGCTGCAGCGATTCGAAAAGAACTGGCTTGTGCCAAAACGTTTTAAAAAAGTGGTGGTGCTTGGCCTTTTAATTTGGGGAGTTTGGGCATTAGTGTCGCCTATCGGCTATCTGCTGATCACCAGAGACGCCGCGCAATTATCAGCGTTTGTAGACCAGCTTATTTCTAACCGGCTGGTGCGCAACGCCAGTGGATTAAACTGGTTTGAAGCCAGGGTGCTCATCGAAGGAGGGGTGGGTGTACTGGCCATACTGAGCGCCATTATGGTCTTGTTTAAATTTGAGAAAAGGGGCGTAATGCTGGGAATTGTTGATCTCTTGGTGACGCTCACTATTGTCAACCCGTTGGTGTTCTACTTTGAACAGTTTTCCACCTTGATTGTGGCAGCATTTCAATTTATCCTCTTAATATTGCTCATTCGATACCGCAAGCGCCTTCAAAGAATGGAGAATGAATAATGGAGCCCGGTAACCTTCCCTATCCTGAATCCTACTGGGTTGTACCCGGTAAGCTGATGGCTGGTGAGTACCCAGGTAAATATGACAGCGAACGCACCAGGCAGCGGGTTGTTTCCCTGCTGCGCTGCGGGCTGAACGCGTTTATTGACCTGACCAGACCCGCAGATTCTTTCTTTCCTTACCTTCAAGTATTGAAGGCAGAAGCAGAGGATTTTGGATTGGAGGTCACCTGGCATAATTTTCCCATCGACGATTTTACCGCTCCGCCGCCAAAGTTAATGCGGCAGATTCTGGATGAGATAGATGCGCAAATCGCTTCAGGAAAGACGGTGTACGTGCATTGCTTCGCTGGAATCGGCAGGACAGGAACGGTGGTGGGCTGTTATTTGGTTCGCAGGGGTTTAACCGGGTCTGAGGCGCTGCAGCGAATTAATGAGCTGCGCAAGGATACACCAACCTGGTGGCACCGCAGCCCCGAAAGCCAGTCGCAGGTAGATTTGATCATGGATTGGAAAGATGGGACGAATCCGGCTGCCGACCAACGATGATCGATGAATCAGCAGCCAACATGGCGTCTATCTTGGTGTCTATCTTGGTTGACCAACCTGGCGCGTTGCGGTAAAATCCCTGTTCACATGCGTTGTACCCTTCGCATGAATTCTGCTTTGAAAGGGCTTGAACATGAAAGTACTGCTTTTAAAAGATGTATACAAATTGGGACATGCTGGGGATGTCAAGAAGGTAGCGGATGGATACGGCCGCAACTTCCTTCTCCCACAGGGTCTCGCGGTGCTTGCCACCGCCGGAGCGCTCAAGACCGTTGAGAAAATCCGTGAAAGGGCAGCTGTTGAGCGCGCCAAACTGAACCAGGAGATGAGCGGAGTGGCTGAGCTCCTTCAGGACCTGGAATTGCAATTCTTCAGCAAAGCGGGTGAGACTGGCAAGCTTTACGGTTCCATTACCAGCCAGATGATCGTGGATGAGATCCACAATAAACTTGCCATCTCATTGGACAGACACCAAATTGAAGTTGCCCCCATCCGCACATTGGGTGAACACCTGGCGACAGTACGTTTGACCGTTGACCTGAACCCGAAGATCAAAGTGCTGGTCAACCGCGAGGGAGAAGCTGCCAAGGTTTCTGCCAGGAAACAGAAGGTTGAGGAACCCATCATTGAAGCCGCCGCGGTTGTGGAAGAAACAATCACTTCCGCAGCCGAAGAAACAATGGCAACCGAAGAAACAGAAGAAAAAGCTGAATAAGGCGTTTTACCTGGATTGCCCAAATGACCGGCCAAATCAGCCAGGGGCTGAGGCCGGTCTTTCTTAAAATCGGTTAAGATTAAGACATGACAGTTGGTGAATACCTGCGCCGTATAAGAGAAGAAAAGCAAATCTCGCTGGAGCAAGTTTCCAGTGGGACAAATATCCGCGTCTACTATCTCGAAGCCATAGAAGCTGATAACTGGGAACAATTACCATCTCAAGCCCAGGGAAGGGGATTTGCCCGTTTGTACGCGGCTTACCTGGGATTGAGTTCTCGGGATGTGTTTGACGAGGTTGAACAGATGGCCCGGCATGAACTCGGGGGGGCGCCTGAAACCGAACCCGCGCTTAAGCAGCCCGCTGCCATTTTGGTCGAAAGACCACAACCTTTTGGCCAGAAACCAGGCAAAAAGCGGTCATCGTTAAGCGCCACCTCCCGGGAAAGAAATGAAGAAGCCTTGTCACCTGTGACGGCTCCCCCTGTTTCTCAGCGCATTTTCAATGAAATTGGTGTGGAACTTCGGCGGCAACGCGAAGCACTGGGCTTATCTCTGGACGATGTAGAACGGTTGACAAAAATTCGCGAATTCTATGTATTCGCGTTGGAGAACGGGCGGGTGGATGACCTGCCTTCCAGCGTGCAAGGCAGGGGAATGCTGAACAATTACGCGTCTTTTCTTAGCCTGAACGCTGATGCATTGCAAATGCGTTACGCCGAAGCTTTGCAGCAACGCCGCCTTGAAAAGCTGGAGCAAGAAAGAGTAGAAAAAAAAGAAGGGGTGGCGGTGATGGGCAAGGAACCGCTTACCGGCTGGCGCAGATTTTTAACACCTGACCTGCTGGTTGGCGGTATGGTCTTCTTCGTTCTGTTTTCGCTGGTCGTTTGGGGTGCGGTCAAGATGATCAACACCAGCATCCCGCGTACAGAGCCAACCATCAGTTCAATTTCGGAGATTCTAGTGGGCGAGACGGAAGACATCACCGCGCTGACTGATGAGCCCACCACCCAGTTGACTGAAGACACACCTGAAGCAACCCAGTGGATCAATGTTCCGCAGACAGATATGCAGGCGACCATCGCCGCGGTCGAACCAGGGCCAATCCAGGTGGTCGTGGTGGCGTATCAGCGGGCTTATATGAAAATCACCGTGGATGGCAATGAAAAGTTCAGCGGTCGTGTCATTCCGGGGAACGTTTACGCTTACACGGGTACCTACAAGATTTCGCTTATCACCGGGAACGCAGCTGCCTTGCAGGTGTATTACAACCAACAGGACCTCGGCGTGCTGGGCCCGTTGGGACAGGTGGCCGAAATTGAATTTACCCGCCAGGAAATGATGACGCCCACGCCGCGCTTTTCACCAACGCCCTCTTTAACGCCGCTTCCCACCCTGACCGCCTTACCGACCAATACCCCCATGCCTACCGCTACCGTACCCACGCCTACCATCACCCCGGCGCTCACCACAAAACCCTGAGGAAAACTGGATGAAGAGAAATTCTTATTACCTGGTTTCACTGGGCTGTGCCAAGAACTCGGTGGATTCGCAATCCATGGCCGTCTTGCTTGACCGGGATGGATATAAAGCGGTTGAAAAACCTGCCCAGGCGGAGGTGTTGATTGTGAACACCTGCGGATTTATTGAACAGGCGCGCCAGGAATCGATGGAAGTGCTGGCTGACCTGGCGCGGAGCAAAAAGACTGGCCAGTTGCTCATCGCTGCCGGCTGTTTCAGCCAGTTATACCGCGAGAGACTGGTGGAGATGGTGCCTGGCATCGATGGATTGATTGGCACGCGCCGTTGGATGGATATCGCTACATACCTGCATGAGCTGCGCGCCCATCCTGGAGAACCGCGCTACCATCTTCCCGAAAATCCCACGATTGGAACAGATGAACAGGGAGTACCCAGGGTTTCACTGCAAGGCGCCAGCGCCTACCTTAAAATTGCGGATGGCTGCCGCCGACCCTGCGCTTTTTGCTCCATCCCTCTGATCAAAGGACTACAGGTGAGCCGACCGCTGGAAACCATCCTGCATGAAGCGGAACTTCTTCAATCTCATGGCATCAAAGAGCTGATCCTCATCGCGCAGGATACCACTGATTATGGCTCTGACCTGGGGATGAAAGATGGATTGGTTCGGCTGCTCGAACAACTTCTGCCGCGTATCCCCGCAATCCCCTGGGTGCGCATTCTTTACGCCTATCCCGGGTATGTGACGGATGGGCTGATTGACCTGATGAGCAGCGCGCACCAGATACTGCCTTACCTGGATATGCCGCTGCAGCACGCTTCAGTGCCAGTATTGAGGGCGATGAAACGCCCCAGCAATATGGACTGGGTGCGCCGGACCATCGAAAAAATGCGCGCGCGCATCCCTGACCTGGCGCTGCGCACTACTTTCATCTCAGGGTACCCTGGTGAAACTGACGCACATCACCAAGAGCTGTTGGAATTTATCCGCGAAATGACTTTTGACCACCTGGGTGTTTTCCCCTTCTCCTTTGAGCCGGGCACCGTTTCGGCGCGGCTGGGCGACCCTGTACCCGCGGAGGTCAAACTGCAACGGGTGGAAGAGATCATGCGCCTGCAAGAACAGCTCTCCCTGCGGAAAAACCAGCGTTTTATCGGTTCGACGCTGGATATTCTGGTGGAGGGGCATGGCGACGGAATTTCAGTAGGGCGCAGTTACCGTGACGCGCCTGAAATTGATGGGCTGGTGCTCATTGATGAAGAGGTGCCGGTAGGGGAGATGACCCCGGTGACGATCACCGGCGCGTTAACGCATGACCTTAGCGGTCATCTCTACCGTCCCAGGTAAAAAACAACAGGATCAGCCCTGTTCAGGCGTGGCTGTGGGCGCTGATGGATCCGGTGTGGGGGTTGGCGTTTCAGGCGGATTTTGACAGAATTCTTCAGCCTGGGGGATCTTCTCCGCGAGCGCTGGCAGGGAGAAAATGGTTGCAGCCTGCTGGTAATTTGGTACGGCGCTGCAGTAATCTCCCTTGCGCTGATAAAAATCACCCAGGTAGACCAGGGCTTGCGCGTAGCGTTGAGAGACGGTGATACCCGAGGCGTCGCGCAGATTGGGCACCAGGCTGTGCAGTTCTGAAAATTGAGAAACCGCGTAAGTGTGCAGCACGGGGTTATCCTCGTCTACGTCTCCATAAGAAGCCGCTTTGAGATACCGGCTGGCCCAATCAAAATATCCCGCGGCATCCGTATCTATAGGCGCGATCTTTGACGCCAGCGCGAAACTGTAAAGCCCGGGTTCGAGATGCCCGGCCTGGATTTGAGCGATGCCGTGGTTACGCAGCGCCAGGTAGAGCATGCCGTCTACTTTCACCGCTTCATATTCAGGGTCAATATAGCGCATCTTCTCCAATGTGGTGTAAAGCCCTGGCCAATCTTTAGCCTTCAACTGGTTTTGCGCCTGGTTAAAGAGGATGCTGACCGAGGTGGTATCTTTTGTGGCTACAGGGGTGATGACAATTTCGGGCTGACCGGGGTCCTGTGTGGGAACCGCTTCCGCACTTCCCTGGCTTTCGGCGAGCGCCAGGCCAACTTCCACCAGTTTATCGGTGATGCCTGGGAATTCGGGATAGATGCCCAACACGTATTCATAACGCTTTTTGGCGGTCTCGAGCCGGCCTTCACGTTGATCGACCAATCCGAGCTCAAATTGCGTGGTGGCTGCGATAAGACGCTGGTTGGTCTGCTCGATGATCCTGGCGCGAATGGCAGATGCGTAGCCCACGCCTGCCCCGAACAATATCAGGATGAGCATGCCCAACAATCCCAACCATATCCATTTTCCGTGTTTCATCTTGCCCGCGGGAGGTTCGGTTTCAACAGGGGGTTCTTCGCCGCTGCCTGCGAAAGGTTGTGTTTGCGCAGAGTCTTTGAAAACGGGCTGGGATAAAACAGCCGATTTTTTTGGGTTTCGTAGAGCAGGTGCAGTTTGCGCAGTTGCTGGTTTGGGCGTGGGCTGATTGCGTTTTTTGATGGGAGCGGTCGCCCCTTCTGCGGTGGGCGCTTGAGAGGTCACGCTACGAGGTTTTCGCGCTGGAGGGGGGACTACCGGGATGGTCGCGTCAGCATCAAGGACGAGTGAGGATGCGGCTGAACGGGGTTTTCGTTTTACCGCAGTCTTTACAGGGATGGTAGCGCCTTCATCCATGACTGGTTTCAACCACGGTCCATCAGCATGGTTTGGTTGGGTATCCTCTGTGGAGGAGGGTTGAATTGGTTGGGTGTTATCCTGGTTTGTTTTCGACATGAGCGTAATTATACCGTAAGCCAGTGGAGGGTCAAATTGCTGCGTTTTTCATAATTGGGTGAGCAGTTTTATTTCGCGCCAGATCCAGGGGAGGCTGACCAGGATGCCGGCAAACATGGGAACTGAACCAGATATCAACGGGTGCGCATGCGCTTCGAGCAGGGTCACCCCCAACCACGTTACAGCGCCGGCGCTTACGCATCCCAGCAGCGCGCGACAGGCAGTGGAGCTGGGAACAATCGACACCCTGCCACTGCGTATGAGCAGCGCCAATAACACCAGCGCTTCCAGTGAAAAAATCAACGAATCGGTGAGGGCGATGCCTGGCGCGCCCAGAGGACGGTAAAACAGCGCTCCGCAAAGCGTGTAAACGAGCACATTACCCCCTGCGGTTGCCAGCGGCACCCAGGCGTTTTGACTGGCATAGAAGGCGCGCGCGCTGACCTCCTTGAGAGAATGACCGAACAAGCCCAGCATAAACGCAGCGGTGACCCAGGCGAGCATACGGGTACCCGCAGCGCCAAAATCGAAAGCCAAGCCGAGCAAAGGCCTGAGCCCTGTTGCCAGAACAGCTGTGACGGGCAGCGTGAGCGCCAGCAGCGCCTTAAAGGCTTTGTCTATTCTTTCGCTGAACGCCTGCTTTTCATCGCGGCTGAAGTGTTCTGAAAGCGTGGGTAAAAGAGCCGTGCCGATGGCGGTGCCAATGAGCGTTTCAGGCACCTGCTGGATCATCCAGCCATAAGTCAACGAGGTAACCGCCCCCTCTGCCAGGCGTGATGCCAGGTTATCGCGGATGAGGAAGATGAGCTGGATAAAGAACATCGTCAGCAGGCGAGGGCCCATCAGACGCAGCACCTTGCGAACCGCTTCGTCACGCAGGTTCAGGCTGATGCTCCACTTGAAATGGTATTTTGCCAGCCCGGGAACCTGGATGGCCAGGTGCAATACCGCGCCGATAATCACCCCATAAACCAGCCCCTGTACGCCCAACCCGTAGGCAGGCAGGGTGAGCGGGCCAAGCCTGTAACCCTGCTCAGGCGAAAGGATGCCGACCCCCAAGATTTGACCGATGTTGTAAAAAAGCGGCGCCATTGCTGGCAGCAGAAAATGCTGGTTCGCCTGCAGGCCGGCCATCACCAAGCCGCTGATGGAAAAGATGATGGTCGCGACGAGGTTCAGGCGCATCAGGTGGATCACCAGGTGCTGTTGCGCAACGGTGAAACCGGGAGCGATACCCAGTTCAGCCTGGACCATTGGCGCGGCGAAGATCGCCACCAGAATGGCCAATGCGACGGTGACAAGGAAAGCCAGGTTGGCGATGCGGCTAAAGAGCAGCCAGGCGGGTTTTTGCCCTGACCGGGTCAGCACTTCAGAAAGCACAGGGATAAAGGCAATGGCCAGCGCACCGCCTGAGATGAGCGCGAAAAGCAGGTCAGGGATGTTATTAGCCACATTGAAGGCATCCAGCTCGGCAGAAAGACCGAACTGTCGAGCGATAAGGACCTGACGCGCAAACGCTAGCACCTTGTCAAGGAAGAAAAAAGCAGCCAGAAGCAACGAAATTTTGGTCAGGCGGGAGAATTTCATATCTGCACCAGAGATGAAATGGTAACATAAAAAATGAAATCAGAGACGATTTTGCCAGGAGAGAGTAAGCGGCATGGGAGGAAAAACCGGCGGTGAAGAATCGGTTACAATGGTTTTGGCTGCCATAAATCCGAAAGGGAGAGGATGATTTGACCAAAAAGAAGGGCACCTTGTACATTGTCGCCACACCTATTGGGAACCTGGGCGACATCACTCTACGCGCGATCGAAACCTTGAAACAGGTGAACACGGTGATATGCGAAGAGCATAAACCGGGCAGCACGCTGTTAAAAAAACTGCAACTGACCGGCAAAGAACTGGTTCTCTTGAATGAGCACAATGAAGCCGAGGTCGCCGCGCAACTGCTGACGCGGCTGTTGAACGGTGAATCGCTGGCTTTGATTTCTGATTGCGGCACGCCGGTATTTTCTGACCCGGGGGCATACCTTATCCAGCTGGCTTCAAGCGCGCGAGTGGTTGTTTCGCCGCTGCCGGGGGCGTCATCCTTGATGGCAGCGCTTTCGTTGCTGGATACCAGGATTGAGCGCTTCGTTTTCGCTGGGTTCCTCTCACGCGACCCGCATAAAAGGAAACAGGAACTGACACGATACCGTGGGTTTGGTATGCCTGTGGTCATTATGGATACTCCTTACCGGCTGACCGCATTGCTGGAAGATGTGATAAAGGTGTTTGGCAAAGGTCAATGGGTGATGGTGGCATTCGACCTCACCCTGCCTGGGGAGATGGTCTTCCGCGGCGAAGCAGAAAGCGTCGCCAAACAGGTGGGCGGAAAGAAGGGCGAATTTGTACTGGTGGTGGGAAGGTAAAAGTTCCGGGCAGATCGAGCCTAAAAACACCCGATAAACGGTTATACATGGAAGTACACTGCACGAAAAAAGGGCTGAAGGTAACTGCTGGCAGTAAAGCCTGTGTGTAGAAAAAGAAGGCTTACCGGGATTCCACGTAGTCAAATCAGTCAAATTACAGAATTTGGATAGAATCCCAACTATTGGTAAAAAGACAAGCTTTTTGAATCAAAATTACTTGAATTTATAGCCAAAATAACCACTTATTACCTACTTTCGATGCTTATTTGGTTTTTCGGCATTCGCCGGATTTCACTAAATAGTGAATCGGATATTTTTGGTAGAGATACAATGTCTAAATTTTTCGTGTAAGAAAAGATGTGTCTTGTTGTAACTCTCAACAAAATATCCTTAACTAGAAATCCATGCAAAAACTTTTCCTGAAAAAAAAACGGTATTATGTCCTAATCTGTTGATGTAACATATTTTCTGTAAATTGTTGAACCTTAACAAAAGCGGTGAGTCAGAAGTATCCTTAAGGTGACTAAACCATACAAGGAGAACAAAATGACTCACCAAAATGATTATACCTTTGCAGA
>Ga0116173_1004523_pt1 | contig 10066 bp, 11 predicted proteins | sample AD_UKC085_MetaG_FD_89800 | JGI IMG/M metagenome (GOLD analysis project Ga0116173, IMG submission 89800) | Active sludge microbial communities of municipal wastewater-treating anaerobic digesters from USA - AD_UKC085_MetaG | ecosystem: Engineered > Bioreactor > Anaerobic > Digestate | place: USA...
CCAATGCCTTTTAATTCTGATATTGGTGTATCTTTTGCTAACATCTTTATTAGAGACTTGTGAGAACCAAAATCATTGGTAGTAGAATACCTGCAAGCATAACTACGATTAGTATTATGTTTAAGATGGTTTTTGCTTTTTGTTTTGTTTTTTTCTTTATTTTTGCCATGTTCTATTCTATCTCTTTTTGAAGAATTATTTAACCCCTATTTTCAGATTCTTTTTAATTTTACTCTTAGTAGTAGGTGAATTAGCATATTCTAAAGTAGCATCTTTCTGGTGTGTCTTGTTCTTATCCACCCTTATCTCTACCTCATCTCCTGTTTCTAATTCTTGCCCTAGCTTAGCAGGTTTACCATTAACCTTTGCAGATTCTGTACTATTTCCAATATCCGTATGTAACTTAAATGCGAAATCTAAAGGAGTATCTCCTCTGTTTAATTGAATAATTTTACCTTTAGGTGTAAAAGGAAATACTTCATCTTCAAAAATATTGCATTTAATTGGGAAACTTTTTGTTCTCTTTGTTTCTTCTCTGCTCTTAGCTATCTCATCTTGTATATCTTTTACCCAATCATATTTGTTAGTAGGTTTAGCAAATCTAGATTTACTAGTTTTGTATGCTATGTGAGAAGCTTTACCAAAAGTATTCTCGTAATACATCTCTTCTGTAAGAATCTGTATCTCTATATACATATCTGAAATCTCCGAGAATCTAATTGGAAATTGTACAGCTCTGTATCCATTTGGTTTTGGATTTGATATGTAATCATCATATCTTTCCTCTTTTATCTCTCCCCTATCCATTAGTTTTTCAATGACTAGATAGCAGAAGTCTTTATCTGCACCGATTATTCTAAAAGCGATTAGGTCATCTAATCTTCTAATATTTGGATCAATCCACTCCTTTTCATATTTTTTTAATTTGTTGTATATACTATATTTGTTCTTAATTCTACCTTGTATCTTTGGTTTTATATTGGATTCCTTGATACATTCTTTGATAGTGTTTTCATATTTCTTTTGTAGTTTAGGAGATATGTCTAATTCATCCATTTTTTTAGTAATACTTTGATATTCAAGAGGGAGGTAATGTTTGAAAGCATTCTCTTCTAATGTTGCTCTAAGTTTTTCTAAGTGCAGGTATTCTGCTAATTTGGAATAGATGTTGAGAGCTTTGTTGAGTTTTCTTTTTTTATGTTCTTCGGGAACTTCATCAAAAGCAAGGATGTCATGTAAGGTGTCATATATTTTTAGATATACTGGTCTGAGGTCTTTTGAACTGTTTAAGATATATTTAATGATTATCTCAGGATTTGTATCTTCACTATCTGCTCCTCTTTTGATTTTTGTAATACCATCAAGTATATTTAATACATCTTCTCCAAATTCTTTAGCAATTTCTTTTCTTGTTTTTTCATCTAATGTCATTTCATGGAAGAGTGTGGCAAATGCAGTGTTTAGGTCTAACCCTTCTTCTAGGAGTGATATGGCAATTCTAAGTGTGTGATTAATCATAGGTTCATTGTTGTATCTAGAGGAATTTTTGTATCTTTCCTCTGCGTAAGCTATTGCTTTCTTTAAGTCTCCATAGAATAGCTTAGGCACAAGGGAGTATATCCTGTTTTTTAGTACACCTGTTGGTGTTTCTGTTTCCATTATTTTTGAATTGATATATTTGTAATATGTTTACCTACCTTAAGGGTTAGAGGAGAGTCAGTGATAGTTATCTCTTCGTTGTAAGTAGTCTTTTTTTCATCGTTAATCTTTACTGCCCCTTGTTCTACTAATCTTCTTGCATCACTTTTGCTTTTTGCAAAACCGATATGTACAAGTAAATCATTGAGAGGTAGTTTGTTTTCTTTAACAAATATTCTTGGGATTTCTCCTTCAATGTCTTTTTTCTGGAATACAGATTCAAAAACTTTCTGAGCATTCTCTGCTTCTTCTTCTGTTTTTAATTCTTTTGTAATTCTGTATGCTAATTCTTTTTTAAGAATCATTGGATTTTCACTACTCTCTAATCTCTTTTTGTATTCTTCCAGTTCATGGAGTGTTGCATTTGTAAGAATTTCAAAACCAATGAGTATCTTTTCATCTTCAAAGGACATAATTTTTCCGTAGATGTCTTTTGCACTGTCATCTAGTCTTACCATATTACCTTCAGATTTACCCATTTTTTCTCCATCTGCTGCTTCTAAGAGTTTTCCTGCAATTACAATTTTTTCTTTGTTAAGATGGTTAAATACCATATCTCTTCCTGCTAGCATATTGAAGAGTTGGTCATTTCCACCTACTTCTACATCTACATCCATCATTACAGAGTCATATCCTTGCATTAATGGATAGAGGAATTCGTTTAGGTATATTGGTCTGTCTTCTTTTAGTCTTTCTTGGAACATACTTCTCTTTAACATTTGCTGTACTGTGAATTCTGATGCTAGTTGAATTACTTCTGCAAAGGTTAATTTGTCATGCCATTCTCCATTGTATTTAATCTCAACGGGATTTTCTTTGTTGTTAATATCAATGATATGTGATGCTTGTTCTACATAGTTTTTTAGATTATCTGCAATCTGTTCTTTGGTTAGTACTTTTCTTGCAGATTCCCTAGCCTCTTTTTTATCCCCAGGATCCCCTATTCTTGCAGTGAAGTCACCAATGAGGAAGATTACTTTATGTCCTAGTAGTCTAAAATCTTCTAGTTTCCTCATTCCAACAGTATGTCCAATGTGTAGTGTTGGTGCTGTTGGATCAAAGCCTTGGTATATTGTTAATCTTTTACCTGAGAGAAGTTTTTCTTTTAGTGCTTCTTTTGAAGGGAGTATTTGTTCTACTCCTTTGGTTAGTATTCTTTCTATTATTTCTAAATCTTTTTTGATTTCCATGTCTTGATTATATATGTATTTGGTGGATTTAGCTATATGTTCTTCACAAGTAATCTTTATATTCTCATAGTTATTAGTTTTTATTAGAAGATTTACAAGTTTGTAGCACTTCTAACAAGAGACTTGAAAGATGTGGAGAAGTTGATAACGATGTAGTTCTCTTTATTTGAAGTATATTCTAAAGAAAACCTCTAACATCCAATACAGCTCTAATATATTTTTTGAGTTCATAGGGAGCGTACTGAACTGCTTGAGGAATGTCTTTAATTATACTTAGCATGAAGTCACTATCCCAACAAACAAATTCCGATGGAAAATACCTTAAGTTGTGAAAATTCTTCTTTGCAATTTCCATCATATAATTTCTATCCTTTTTTAATTCTTCAGGGATATAATGTACAAAATGGTCTCGTACTGTCTCGAGGATACCCTCTCTCTGGTTTTTATCTTCTGTTAGTAGTCCGTGTACGATAATATAGTTTGCAAAAGAACCTTCAGTCATATTCTTAGCTTGTTCAAAGAAATCCTTGTCCTCTCTTAGTCTACCTGAAGCGTTTCCCATTTCTCCAATACCTGCTTTTCTCATAGCTGCGAATACAATCTCCTCGTCATCTCTTAACTCCTCAGCAAGATAATATGTAAAGGGTCCTTGAGTCATATTAATTACTTCCATAGCGAACTCCTTATTCTTTTGGAGTCTCTTTGAAACATGTTTCAAAAAAGATTCTTGTTTAATATCTTTATTGGCTGATTCTTCTAACAGATATCGTAAAAAGGAACCCTGCATTACATTAATGGCTTGTATCATAAATTCTTCATTATCTCTTAATCTTTCTGAAGCATATTGTAAATCATCGATAAAAAAAGTGTTTGCTAAAGCTAGTAATACAATCTCTTCATCATCTCTTAGTTCTTCTTCAATGTGTTTTAATTGCATACCTTTCTTTATAGCTAGTTTCTCAACATCTCTGTCGCTTTTCACTTCTTTAGGTATGTAGTATCTTATGAAATTCGTATTATGAGGAACATTGTCCAATGACTTTATTGTTCTGAGTTTTATATGTGAATATTCATCATCCTTGTTTTCTAGTTCTTTAATAATCCTTTGTTTCTCTTCTTCCTCACTGGTTTGTTTTAGAATGTAATCAGATACCAATGTGGGATCATTAAACTTTGTTGCAAGATTAACAATCTTGTCATATTGCTTTCCAAGATAAGATTCGCTTGGCTCTTGATTAAATCCGTCTGCTCAAACTCGGAATTTTCCATATTATTATAATTTTAAAATAATATATCTGGGGAGTTTGTGTAAGAATTATACTATTAGAGAGCTAAGATGACAATGTACACTGTGTTTACATTTCCTTAGCTCTCATTGCCTTGTAAACAATATCTAATGTTTCTCTTGCATTCTTTCTAGCAATATTCTCTCCTTTCTCAAGAATTTCAGAGATATATGTAGGATCTTGTTTTACATATTCTCTCTTCTTTTGGAAATTATCAAGAAATTCACAAACAACAGATGTCATAAGTTCTTTAAAATCTCCCATCACCTTCTCTCCTTTCATATGTCTTTCTAGAATATCTTCAAGTTTGTTTAAATCTGTTTCCTTTGTTGTCAGATTTCTAATTAGTTCAATATGACTTTCTAATGCAGGAGTCATCTCTTTCTCAAAAGCAGTTGTTGCTCTTTTAATTTTCTTTTTAACTTCTTTCTGAGTATCTGTTAGGAATATGGCTTGTTCTGGATGAGTTTTACTCATCTTAGCACTTCCATCTAATCCTTTAATCCTAAGAGGTTTTACTTCTTGTACCATTGGTTCTGGGAATACCTCTCCATACTCTTTGTTAAATCTCTTTACTATGGTTCTTGTCATCTCCATATGTGGGAGTTGATCTTCCCCTACTGGTACATATTTTGCTCTTTGGAGAAGAATATCTGCTGCCATTATAACTGGGTAGTTTGCAAGAAGAGCATTTGCTTGTGATACACTCTGTCCTTCTTTCATCTTTTCTTTAAGTGTTGGTACTCTTAGTAATTCAGAGACAGTTACATGTCTAAGAAGTAGATTTGTTAATTCTAATACTTCCTCTTTGATACTAGATTGGATGAAGATTTCACACTTCTCAGGGTCTAGTCCTAATGCTAAGTAATCGGCAACAATCTCAGGTGTGTTCTTTTCTGCAACAGAGAGCTCATGGTCTGTGAGAGCATGTATATCTGCAACAAAAACCATTGTATTTGGGTTACTCTTTTGTAAATCTAGTAAAGGTCTTACTGCACCAATATAGTTGGCAATTGTTAAGTCTCCTGTTGGCCTTATACCTGTAAAGAGGTCTACTTTATACAATGATTTTTTACTTTTCATCTTTTTTTATATACTTCCTATTCTTTAATTTATCTGGCATACACTGTTGATTTGACTTCTTACTTGGTAAGTCATGGTCATATTCATAGCCTTTACCATACCCTATCTCTTTCATTAATTTTGTAGGTGCATTTCGTATATTCATAGGCACAGGAAGATTACCATACTTCTCAATATCTACTTTTATCTCCCCCTCTACTCTGTATGCTGTATTATCTTTAGGTGCATTGGAGAGATATATTGCTAACTGCATGAGGAATACTTCACACTCTGGCATTCCTATCTTCTGACAAGATTCGTATACTGCATTTGCTAATATGACAGCTTGTGGATCTGCATTACCGATATCTTCACTTGCAAACCTTAGCATTCTTCTTGCGATGTACAGTGGGTCTTCTCCTCCTGCTAACATTCTACTTGTCCAGTAACATGCAGCATCTGGATTAGATGACCTCATTGATTTGTGTATGGCGGAGATAATGTTGTAGTGTTCTTCTCCTGTTTTGTCATAGTATACTGGCTTTTGTACTGTTGTTGTTAATATGTCTGTAGTTATCTCTTTCTTCTCTTCATCTGTTGCATTTGCTAGTGTAGAACTCATTTCCAATATATTTAATGCAGACCTAATATCTCCATTTGAGAGATTAGCCATCTGTTCTAGTACCTTTTTTGATATTTTAATATCAGGATATTCTTCCTTTGATATTCGTTTTAGTAGATTGTATATATCTTCTTCTGTTTGTTGTTTGAATACAAATACTTTTGTTCTAGAAAGAAGTGCTGATATTACTGTAAATGATGGGTTCTCTGTTGTTGCACCAATTAGTGTAATGATTCCTTTTTCTACATACGGTAGGAGTGTGTCTTGTTGTGCTTTGTTCCATCTGTGTATTTCATCTAAGAAGAGGATTGTCTTCTTACCATATTGTTGATTACCAATTGCTATTTTAATAATTTTCCTTAGATGTTCTTTTCCACTATTTACAGCTTGCATTTTATGAAAGTCGTAGTAGAGATTTAAAGAAAGTATGTATGCTAAGGTTGTTTTACCTGTACCTGGTGGACCCCAGAATATCATAGATGGGATATTTCCTGTTTCCAAAAACTTCCTTATTGGTCCGTTCTTTCCTACTAGGTGTTCTTGTCCTACAAACTCTTCAAGAGTTTTAGGTCTGTATTTTGATGCTAGTGGTTCGTGTGTATTCATATTTTATTATACCATTATATATGGGGGATGTTGAGAAAATGTTGTTATTATGGTATAATTTTAATGTTCTTTATGGTGGATATAGTAAATATATAAGGAGAAAAAATGTCTAGAAACAAATTGGTTATAGCAATAATTGATGTTACAGAGTTAAAAGATTTGATGAAAGAAGGGAGGAAAGTTATTCTCGCTGAGATTCAAAGTATTGACAAACATCCAGATGAGACAATTTGGGAGACCGTTCTTCGCAGAACAGGAGGGGTCACAATGGGAAAAGAACTAGACCTTTCTTTTATAGTGAGTATACAAGAAGGGGTGGTTGACTTTTTTTTAACAGGATCTCCATTGAGTGATGTGCAACTGGCCCCAATACTTAGTCATAAGGATAAGTCTGACCATGAGAACCCTGATTGGAACTTTGACCCAGACAAGTGGTTAGTGGAAAAAGAATGATGTTTTTAACTATCAGCACCATTTAAAGAACAAAAAAGAACGACAAAGAGAGTCCTTATCTCTATATATAACGCGATTTCATTTCGTTAGTAGATAAGGCTCTCTAGTTCTCTTCACTTGCAATTTTAGACAACCTATAGTATAATGTAGTTAGGTATGCATTAATGCTACCAACTGCTCTTTAAAAAGGTTCTACCTCCTTTATATTCTTTTAGTTTTGGGTTACCCAATATGTTTTTTAGATATATGTTTAGAAGATATGTTGGGTATAACCCAAAATAAAAAAATAAAAGAAAATAAAAAATAAAGGAGTTGAGATGAAAGTTTTGTTGTTTGCAATTTGCTTGGTTTTGTTGTTAAGGGGAGTGGATGTGTTGGTCAGAAAAGACATGTCGCAATTACCACGAAAGGAATATAAAGGAGTTCTTACAGTATGTATTTTTTTGTCAATATGGCTTCTTTCATTCCTAATCCCATTGTGTTTTGGTCTAGCAAATTGGCCATGGACGCTAATTCAGCGGATACTGGGAATACTTGCTTTGTTAATTGCTCTCTGGGGAGCAATAGAAGAAAAAGAACAGAGTAAAGTTTATATAATCACCATTCTCCTATTTATAGGGGGACTTTTGGGGAATTGGCTTCCCTGGTAGAACCTTTTCACCCGAGAAAGGGTAACATTACACATGTGGTGTTACCCTTTCCTCAAATTTTTCAAAAAAACTAACTATAAATATACAAATACTCACCATTACTTAGTTTAACCTTCCTCTCACCTTTCATACCATTAATACTATATCTATAACTATATACTACTCCCCCATTCTTAATAAAAGGAATAAATTTCTTTTTTAAAGCATTCATACTCTTCTGATCAAGATAACAATATATCTTTGTAATATCTTTTAAATCAACACTAAACACATTATCAGCATCAAATACAATATCTTTTGACATTGGAAAGTTTAAAATTCTTCTTGTTCTAGCAAGTATTATCATAATTGGAGAAATATCATATCCAAAACACTTACACTTAGCATACCCATATACTTCTAATACCACCCTACCATCTCCACAACCTAAATCTAAAAATATATCCTTCTTTTTTAGATTCATAAGGTCAATAATTTCAGAGATTACCTTCTGAGGAGTCTTAACTGTTGGAGCAAGTAAAGCATTAATTAAAGCTGTTAGTATAACACCAAAGAAGAAAAGAAAAGCAGTAATTATAATTCCCATTGATATTCCATTTAACATGTTTGTAGTAGAATAATATATAATTAGATATATGATAGACGGAATTTTACTAATAGACAAGCAGAGAGATATTACATCATATGATGTGATTAGAAAACTAAAGAAAGTTTTACCTAAAAAACAGAAGATTGGTCATGCAGGTACTCTTGATCCATTTGCTACTGGTCTTTTAATTATCCTTTTAGGAAAAGCAACTAAAAGAATGTCTAGCATTTTACAGTTGAAGAAAAAATATTTAGTTAAAGCAGAGTTTGGATATGCAACGGATACACAGGATAGTACTGGTGAGAAGATTAATGTTTCAGAAAATTTAGAAAAGATTTCTAAAGAAAAGATTGTTGAGGAGATAGGGAAAAACTTTTTAGGAGAGATAGAACAGACACCCCCAGCCTACTCTGCTGTAAAAATTAAAGGTAAGAGAGCATATGAACTAGCAAGAGAAGGGAAAGAAGTTGAAATTAAACCAAAGCAGGTACATATTCATAGTTTTGAAATAGTTAAATATGATTGGCCATTTGTAAGTTTTGAGATTGAGTGTTCTTCAGGAACATATGTTAGAACATTGGTTGATGATTTGGGCAAGTGTCTTAGTACTTTTGCAACAGCTGTGGAATTAAGAAGAAGTGAAATTGGAGAGTATGATGTAAAAGATGCACTCAATTCAAAGGATATTTCTGAAAAAACTGTTTTAGAGAAGATATTAAAATTAGAAGATTAAAATATGGAAAAAGGAAAACTATATGTAGTTGCTACACCAATTGGTAATTTATCTGATATGACTCTTAGAGCAATTGAGGTGTTAAAGAGTGTAGCTTTTGTTCTTTCTGAAGATACAAGAGAGAGTAAGAAACTTCTTGATAGATATGAGATAGGGACACAGTTGATTTCATACAGAGATCAGAATCACGAGAGGATGATAGGTAAGGTTTTAGAGAAATTAGATATGGGTTTAGATTTAGCACTGATTTCTGATGCTGGTACTCCCCTAATCTCTGATCCAGGTTTTAAGTTGGTTAGAGATTTAATGGAGAAAGGATATGATGTGGTATCAATACCTGGTGCATCTGCAGTAATTGCTGCTCTTTCTGTTAGTGGTTTACCAACAGATAGGTTTGTATTTTTAGGTTTCTTACCAAAAAGTGATGAAAGGAGAAAGAAGCTATTAGAACAGTATATTAATCTAGAAAATACAATTGTAATTTATGAATCTCCACAGAGATTAACTAGGCTTTTGAGATTAATATTGAATGAGTTTAAAGATATGGATGTGTATTTAGCAAAAGATATGTCAAAGATGAGAGAAGAAAGTTTTAGTGGGAAGATATCTGATGTTTTACAACAACTACAAGAAAGAAAATTTGATGAGAATCCACATGGTGAATTTGTGTGTGTGTTTAGATAAAGAGAGATTGGTAACTTTCATCAGTAACTCTTTCTAGTTATCTATACTGATATTCTTAACTTCAGTAGCTACTTGCATTATCTCTCTAATATCTTTTGGTTGTGCAAATTTCTGTTTTATCTTACTATTCTTCCTTACAGATTGAGGAGGAAGAAATGGTCCATCTGTTTCAAAAAGTATCCTTTCAATCGGAGTGTTTTTTAGAACCTCTCTTACATTCTCCCCACTTTTATATGTAATTATTGCATTAAATCCAACATGGAAGCCTAAATCTAGAACTTGTTGTAGCTGTTCAATGGTTCCTGTAAAACTATGGAAAGATCCTTTGATTAAACCCTTACCTTCTTCTGCAAGTGTCCTTATCGTATCATTCATACACTCATGTTCCCCCATTGGGTCTCTTGCATGAATACTTAATGGTAATGAATTCTCTATTGCTAATTGAATCTCCTTTCTTAACATAATCTTTTGGATTTCTTTTAGTTGCTCTTTC
>Ga0116173_1004534_pt1 | contig 10050 bp, 8 predicted proteins | sample AD_UKC085_MetaG_FD_89800 | JGI IMG/M metagenome (GOLD analysis project Ga0116173, IMG submission 89800) | Active sludge microbial communities of municipal wastewater-treating anaerobic digesters from USA - AD_UKC085_MetaG | ecosystem: Engineered > Bioreactor > Anaerobic > Digestate | place: USA...
CAAGTATTGGGAATCGGGTTCGAGTACATCCTGGACTTCCCTCTGTTTTTGATGAAGGCGACGGCGGGTTATGCGGTCAAACTGGGATTGTTCGATCCGGAAATCGGGGTCACATACGGCACCCACGCGATCCACGTCGGGGTCTCCTTTTTGTTTCCTTTTCCGTGGAGGACTCCTTAGAGAGAATAGACGCGAATCCCGATCTTTCCGCGGCCATTCGCGCTCGTTTGGAGGCACAAGATGAAGGATCAGCTTTATCACGATTTTTATATCTTCACCGGGAAATCCCCCCATGACTACTTCCGAGGAAGCCTCTGGGTTCGTGGCGGGCGTATCGTCAACGTTTTCCGTTCAGATGAGGACATACCAAACCTTCCTTGGTCCTCGAAGATGGAGGGAGAGGGGAAGATCTTGCTTCCGGGAATGATCAACGCCCATACCCACTGTTATTCGGCCTTCGCTTGTGGCCTCTCGGTTCACCCATTTCGTCCCACCTCGTTCAAAGAGATGTTGGAGCAACTCTGGTGGAAACTGGATCGCGCGTTGCTTTCCGAAGACGTGTATTGGAGCGCGCGGGTCTCAGCGTTACGCTCGATCGACCACGGGGTGACGACGTTCATCGACCATCATGCGAGTCCCTATTGCGTACGCGGAGCTGGTGCTCTGTTGTCGCGGGCGCTAATCGAGGAGTCGGGTATGCGCGCGGTCTTATCGGTCGAAACCAGTGATCGGGACGGCGCGAAAATACGTGACCTCGAAATTGAAGAAAACTTGGCGTTGATGGAAGAAAAGGAAAAGCACCCGGGTAAGATGGGCGCTTTGTTCGGGTTACACGCGTCTTTCACGTTAGAAGAGGACACGTTGCGACGAGTCGGCTCGTGGGATTTTCCGGTCCACATTCATATCGGAGAAGGGGACGAGGACGGGAAACTGCACGAAGAAAAATATGGATGTTCCGCGTTCGAACGCCTTCAGAGGTACCACATCTGTAAAGCGAACTCATTGCTCGTTCACGGAATACGCCTCAGTCACAAGGATATCGATGAGATAGCGGGCACGGCCTGTCGTGTCGCCTTCAATCCCCAATCGAACCAGAACAACGGGGCCGGGTTGCCTGCCTACGCGCGCTTCAAGGCGCGTGGAATACCGGTTCTTTTAGGTAACGACGGATTCGGGTACGATTTTTCGCGAGACGTTCGCTCTCTTCTGATCACCCAGCATCACGTTACGCAAAGCCCTTTGGGCTTTTCTTTGGACGACCTGTTTCAAGTGGTGTTCCGGAATAACGCCGAGTATGCCAGCGCCCTTTTGGGTGAGCGGGTGGGAGTGATCGAGGAAGGCGCCGCCGCCGATTTTATCACCTATCGCTATAAACCATTCACACCGATCGATGAAAATAATTTCCTGGGCCACTGGTTCTTCGGGATTCTGGAAAACGGGAAGCCGGAAGAGGTCGTAATCGACGGGAAGGCGTTGAAACTGGGCGGCGTTTTGCAAGGACCGGCCGATGACGCGATGAGAACGGCCCAAAGCGTCGCAAGAAAACTATGGGAACGCCTGAACAATTAGTTCGGTTACCTTAAAAACTGTGAAAATCGAGACGAATTCGAAGAAAACCGGCGATTTCGCCACCATTTCGATGTTAGTCTTGCTTTGTTTTCGCTTATCGGGTTCGGCATAAGTTGACAGTGGAACGGAACTATGATACTCTAGACAGGACTGGGGTTCTTAACATAAAATGGGAGAATTCCGCGGAAAAACCGCGAATACGCTGAGCCCCTTATGAAATAGCGGCCCAGATATACCTTCGACCACTATACTCGTTCCTTCTCTCGAAATAACGTCGTGCTCGATCTGGAAAAAAGTCACTTTTATCATTATAAGGAGGTTAGTATGCGAAAACTAGGATGGATTGTGGTACTCGTAATGGTCTTGATATCCAGCAGCATGACCTTTGCGTACACGGGCGTTGACCCGTTGAACCTGCCCGTGACTTTTCTGTTGACGAACGCGGGTCAAGGGACGGGTCGCAAGATGATGGAGGCGCAATTCTTGGCGACCAAGACCTTCAAGAAGAGCGTCGATTTCATTTCCAACGCCGAACCGGGGAGAGATAACACCTTCGAAGTGGACTTCACCGACGAACAAGGAAATATGGTCAAAGCCGTTGTTGCCGCGATCGGCTCTACCGCTAAGGGGTTGGGCGCGTCCGGCATCACGATCGACGACGAGATCGCCCGTCTGAACAAGATGATTGAAGCGATCAAGAAGTATAACCTAATGTTGATCGCGATCCACATCGAGGGTCAAGTACGTCGCGGAGACAGCGCGAACGAGCGTTCTATCGACGCGATTGCCCCATTTGCAGATTACATCGTTGTGACGAAAGACAGTGACTTCGACGGCAAATTCACCAAGCTCGCCAAAGAGAAGAACATACCGTTAACTATTCTCGACAATCAGCTGGAAATCCAAAAGGTCATCAGAATCTGGTACGAAAACAAATAGTTTTTTCCATCGGGGGAGGAATCGACTGTGTATGGAAGCGCAATATTCACAGCAATAGTAATCGTCGTTGTCTTCGCCCTCTCGAGCTGGAAGCTTAAATCGACCGAGTTCTCGATTTTTCTGGCGGCCGTAGCCGGAGCGATTGCAGGCGGATTTGGTTTCCCTGTTCGGCTGCTTGTAGAAGGGTGGTTCACCTATTTCGATGTGGCGTTGATCTTCGTCACCGCGTCCATTTTCATCAACATGTACACGGAAACGGGGGCGATGGACGCGTTGATACGCAAATTGGTAGAAAATTTCTTCAATCACAAATGGATCATGATGGTCTTTATGGCCATCCTGATGATCATCCCCGGGGCCTTAACCGGCGCGGGCAGCGTGTCGATCTTTGTCGTCGGCGGCTTAGTGACCACCGTTTTGACCTATATGGGCCTATCCAAAGGCAAGATCGTTGGCTTCATCTACGTCTTCGCGATGCTGGCGGCCGCCGCGCCTCCGATCAACCTTTGGGCGATGCTGATGACCGCGCAGGCGAACATGCCGTACGTGGGGTTCGACGTGGTGCTCATCGTTCCTATAGCGATCATCGCGGCCTTCGCTATCATTTGGTTTGGCCGTGGGTCGAAACCGAAGAGCAAGAAGGAAGTCTTGGCCAATTTACCCAAACCTGTCGAGAAGATGAATTGGGTCAGGATCCTAACCCCTCTACTCGTCTTGGTGGTCTTGATTCTTCTCCAAAAGTACGCCGCGTTCTACATCCCCGTACTCGGTTTGCCGTTGACCTTCGTTCTTTCTGCGATCGCCGTTTTACTCGTTAATCCGAAAAAGACTTCGTTCAAGCGATGGATGACGGTGATTTCGAACACGATGGAGCAGGTTTTCCCGCTGTTGGCGACGGTTATCAGTGTCGGGGCCCTCGTCAATATCCTGACCGGAACAGGGGTGCGAGGTCTGATCGCCATCACCTTCGTCACCCTTCCTTTAGGTTTGATCTACGCGTTGGCTTTGCTGTTCACACCTTTCGCGCAAGGTTCTTTGAGTTATGGAAGCGCGGTCATCCTCGGCACGCCGATCATCTTCTTGTTCAACAATCTCGGGTTCAATGTCACCGTGGTAACGGCTGCGTTGAGCTTGATGTTCCCGTTGGGAGACTGCCTGCCGCCTTCCCGTATCGTCGGCCGATTGAGCATTGAAGCGGTGCAGTACGAAGGGAGTTATATGTCGTTTTTGAAAGAGATTATGGTTCCGGCTTTCTTTATGGCAGCGGTCGCGCTGATAATGTTTATCTTCCCCAACCAACTGAGCTTTTTAGTTGTTTATTGATCGGGGGGGCTGAAAAATGGTTATCCTTAACGAAATCATCCACATCCTCTACTTTGTCCTAACCGCTGTGATCTGTATCTTTTTGATCTGGAATCTCTTCAAGCGAACAAAAAAAACAGGATGGGTCTATGACATAGTCTATGCTTACGTGATCATCACCTTCATACTCCGCGTCCTGATGATCAAGTAAGGGGCTGAGACGTATGAAAAACACACCTCTATGGTTTAAGCTACTGGCCCTGGCCCTGATCGCGATTATGGGGTTTATTGCGGGGAAAGAGTTCTACGAGCTCCGGCACTATCAGGAGTCGGTCGTCGTCTCTCCCGCTTTCACTAAAAAGCTCATGCTCAGTGACTATCTGCCGAGTCTGAAAGGGACATGGGGCGACACGCCGATCTATCTCTTCGATTCGGGCGTACCGGGCGGGTCAGCGCTAATTTTGGGCGGTTCTCACCCGTATGAACCGGCCACGATGCTTACCGCCTATATGGTCGCCGAAAATATCTCCGTCGAAAAAGGGAAGGTCTACGTCGCCCCCGTGGCCAATAGGAGCGCCAATACCCTCGGAATGCTCGGGAACGCCTACCCGATGTTCTACCATTTGAAAACTCCTTTCGGAACGAAGCAGTACAAGATCGGAGACCGCAACACCAATCCGCTCGACCAGTGGCCGGACCCGTTCGTTTACGTCCATTATCCCTCCGGACAGAACCTGGCCTATCAAGACCTTCGGAACTTTAACCGCACGTGGCCTGGCAAAGCGGATGGGTCGCTCACGGAAAGAATCTCCTACGCTTTCATGGAATTGGTTCGGAATGAGAAGATCGACATTTTTATCGATTATCACGAAGCCTCTTTGATGTACCCCGTGGTCGACACCTATGTCGCGCACGATTTCTCGATGGATATCGCGATTTTGGCTCAGATGAACCTGGACACCTTCAAGTACCCGATGAAAGCGGAAGCTTCTCCAAAAAAACTTAGAGGGCTTTCCCACCGAGAAGTCGGGGACTACAGCATCGATCCCGAGCTCGCGAAAGAATTGTACGCGGCCGAAGAGTTCACCAATGCCAAAAACGACTACAAAGAGAAGCTGAAAATTATCGAGAAATCCAGTCATCAAACACTTGTCGTCCTGATGGAAACGTTGGAACCTTTCATCGAACGTGTTGCCGGAAGAATCGACGAAGACCTGATGTTGGTCGGGCTCGACGAGTTTATCCAGACTGCCGCCGATAAGAGGTTGCTGTTCGCGAAGTACGACACGAGAACCGGAATCACGATGCCGATCGATATGGACGGGCGAGGCGGCTACGTCGTGAAAGGCGCGCCGATGTATTATCGGGTCGCCAGACACTTGGAAGGAACCTTGGAAGTCATCGAAATGATGAACTTGTTATTCCCCGAGCGCGAGTTACTGATTAGCTACCCAGGCTTTCACGATATCATGGAAGCCGGGAGTAAAAAAGGTAACGACGCGATCGGAGATTTCTTACACGATCCGGCCAAGTCCGACCCAAAACGGGTGTTTTATCAGTAAGCCGAACTAGAGTTACCAGAAAAGGAAAGGGAGACAAGAGAGTATGTGGAAGCTTAAAACGGTGCTGACGGTACTTTTGGTGATCGTTATTCTTTCCAGTGTAGGGTTTACGTGCACGATCATAGCTGTCGGAAAAATGGCCACAGTGGACGGGTCCGCCATTATCACGCACAATGACGACTCCTCTGTCGCCGATTTCCGCCTATGGATTCAACGGGGTGGAAAATGGCAGACCGGGGCGATGCGACCTATCGTGATAGACTCCCACGACTACATTGACTACAGCAAGTTTCCGATCGTCGATATCTCGAAGAATCGCAATGGAAGGGCTATTCAACTGGGAGAAGATCCTCAGCCCCCAGTCACCAACGATTACTTCCATTCACGTTATTCTTTTATGAATGATTGGGGTGTCGCGATGGGAGAGTCCACGGCCGGTATTGCGACGAACAACGATTACGGGAAAGCGGTACGAAAAGCCCTCTTCGAAGACGACGAAGGGATCGTGGATTGTTGGGCGGCGCAGGACATCGCTTTGGAAAGGGCTAAATCTGCACGTGAAGCCGTTCAGATTATGGGTGATCTGATCGACCGGTACGGCTGGAACGTCACGGGTGGCGGTGGGGAACTGATCAATATCACCGATGGAAACGAAGTCTGGGTCGTGGAGTTCTATGGTGCCAACCTGTGGATGGCGATTCGTATGCCCGACGATATGGTGTACGTGGGCGCGAACCGGATGCGTTTCCAAGTTGACCCGCGCGACGGCATCGACCCTGTTTCTGGCGCGAAGTACGAAGAGATTCTCACCTCCGCGAATTTTATCGACTACGCGGTAGAAAAAGGATGGTACGATCCCGCTTCCGGGAAAAAATTCAGACCGGCTGAGGTCTACGCCAACCGTATCGATTCTCACAACAAGCGGGAATGGCGCGTTCTGGATATGGTCGCCCCTTCTTTAGGACTGGAAGACGAGATTGGGGAGTACCCCCTTTTCGTGAAACCCGACCGCTTGCTGTCCGTCCACGACATTTTCCTGATCTCCGGAGACCATTACGAAGGCACGAAATGGGATCTGACGAAGGGCGTAGGCGCGGGACCCTGGGGTGACCCGCTCACCAACTACGGAATAGGCGGCCGACAAAGACCGATAGGGATTCCGTTGACCTGCTACCTCCATATCGCCCAAGTGAAAGAATGGCTACCCAGAGAGTTCAGAGGAATCAGTTGGTACGGTTACGGTTCGGTGGGCCATTCTTACCTGACCCCGCTCTTTCCGGCGATGGAAAAACTACCGGACTTCTACAGCGTCGGTTCCAGATACGAAAAATTCCGGCGGGATTCCGGCTGGTGGGTCAACACTTACGTTCAAGAGATGGTCGGTATGCGCTACAGCGAGGCGATTAAAGAATTGAGGGCCTTCAGAGAGCCCAAGATGGCCAGCGTCTACGCGCAGACAGCGCAGCTACAGGAATATGCGGCGATGATGTATCGCCAAGGCAACCCGAAAGAGGCCGTTAAGTTGATGAGCGATTTCTGTTACCATACGGCTGTCGGGTGGAACCAGGACTGGTTGGATCTTGGAGATAGGTTGTTCACTAAATACGCCACAGAAAGAATCAACTTCGGTTCTGCCGGTTACCCCACGTGGTGGCAAGATTGGCTGAACCCAGCGAAAAACCCTGAACTTTTGAAGTACGCGAATAAGTAAAACACCTTAAAAACGGAGGGAAAACATGAAGAAAAGCACGTTAGTCAAACTGTTAGTTGTAGCGCTGTTGTTAGTGTACTCGGTCTCCTTCACTTGTACCATTCTCGGTGTGGGAAACAAAGCAATGGCGGATGGATCGACCGTTATCACCCACAACGACGACTCCACCGTCGCGGATTTCCGGTTATGGAAGATCCCGGCGGCTGATTGGCCCGAGGGCGCGATGAGAGACATCGTGTTGGACGGGCACGATTACATCGATTATGGCAACTTCCCCAAATCAGTCGAGTATCAAAAGAACCGCACTGGTTACGCTATGGTTGTAGGTCAGATTCCCCAAGTCGCCCATACCTACAGCTACTTCCACTCCCGCTATTCCTTTATGAACGAGAAGGGCGTTGCCATCTCCGAATCCACCGGAGGCGTGGACCGATCTCTTCCAAACGGGCCGGCGCTCATTAAGTACTACTCTGACAACGAAGGGATCATCGATTGCTGGATGGCGCAGGATATTGCGTTAGAGAGAGCCTCTTCCGCGAGGGAAGCCGTTCTGATCATGGGCGCCCTCATAGAGGAATACGGATGGTCCAACGTCGGTGGCGGTCCCGAATCGATGACCATCGGCGACGGAAAAGACGTCTGGTTGTTCGAAGCCTATGGAGCCGACCTCTGGGTTGCCATTCGCATCCCCGACAACGCCTTCACCGTAACCGCCAACCGATTGGTGATTATGGAAGTCGACCCCGATGACCACGCCAACGTTCTGTATGCGAAGAATCTTTTTAGAACCGCTGTTGAACAGGGTTGGGTAAGCCCGAGTCTTCCGAAAAACCAATGGAAGCTCGCCGAAATTTATTCTCCGAACAACAGCTTGTACGCGACCAGAAGAGAATGGAGAGCTTTAACCCTCGTTGCTCCGAAGTTCATGGCCGAAAACGGCTACGATTCTCACCAACTCCGCTACCCGGTGTACGTCGTTCCGGAGAAACCACTGACGCTTCAGGACATTTGGAACATTAAAGCCGACTACTACCAAGGCACGGAATACGACCTCACCGTCGGCCCTGCCGCCGGTCCTTGGGGAGACCCGATCCGCTACGCCAACTCCTCGTCGACTGAGAGAACGGCTACCTGGGAAAGATCCATCAATATGCACCGAACCTGCTACCTCCACATCGGGCAAACCAAAGCGTGGCTGCCTGATCCGATCAAAGGGATCAGCTGGTACGGATACGGCGCGCCGGATACCGCCTACCTCGTTCCTTTGTGGCCCGCAATGGAATCCTTACCTTTGTTCTACAAGACTGGGAACCGATTTGAAGATTTCCGCAGAGACTCCGGCTGGTGGGTGTCCTCGTATGTCCAGCAGATGGCGGAGCTGAGATACTCCAGCGCGATCAAAGACATCCGCGCTTTCAGACAACCGAAGATGGATATGCTCTACATCGTGACCCCGCAGGTTCAGGAAATCGCAGCTCAGATGTATCGAAGCGGAAATGATAAAGGCGCCCTCGCATTGATCCACAACTACGCCTACCAGAACGCGGTAGCGATGTTCAACGAATGGCTGAAATTGGGAGACTGGCTCCTGGGCAACTACGCTCTCGGATACAACAACTTCAAAACCACGCCTTATCCGCAATGGTGGAACGATCTCGTCGGCTTCACCACGCCGAAGCCATAAGCGCTGCTTGATTCAGGGTTTTCGAGCATACCGGGTTTGTGCCCGGTATGCTCTTTTTATAGGCGTTCCCAGGGCGCTCTCAGAAAAGTCGGAGTTAAAAGGCGTCTTTCCATAAAAAAACGGGCGTAACTCAGCCCGTGGTTCACAACTGATACTTTGAACGTGGTGAGGGCAACCGGTCGAAACGCCCGCACGTCTTTTTTCGTTTAATGCGCGATCATATCATTTCCGCTTGTCCTGACGCCTCCCAATTCGGGGATCGCTTTCTTTGCTCGCGAATTCTGGGCTTTCTCAAAGGTAAGCCTAAGTGGAACAAACGTCTATTAAGCCCTCTCAATGTAGTCGCCGGTTCGCGTGTCGACCTTGATCTTTTCGCCCGTTTCCACGAACATCGGCACGGTGGTCTTGTACCCGGTCTCTAAGATCGCGGGTTTTCCTCCTCCGGAAACGGTATCTCCTTTGAAATTCGGTTCGGTTTCGACGATCGTCAAGACGACGGTGTTGGGCAGCTGTACGCCCAAGAGGGTGTCTCCGTGGTAGAGCAGGCTCATCTGTATGTTTTCCACCATGAAGTCTTTCGCATCTCCGACGAACTCTTCGTCGACCGGGATTTGATCGTAGTCGCTCAAATCCATAAAATAGTAAAGCCCGCCGTCGTTGTACAAATATTCGACAGATTTCATCGTCAATGTCGCTTCTTCAACGTTCCCGCCGCTCGTGAAGGTCTTTTCGAAGATAAGCCCCGTCACCACGTTTTTCAAACGCGCCCGGACCATCCCCCGCCCCATCGCCACTTTGTGCTTGTTCACTTCCACGGCGCGATAGATCTGCCCTTCGAGGACGATGACGTCCCCTTTCCTTAAATTGCCCACTTCCATGCTGTGCGCACCTCCTGTATCGACACCTTGGGTCATTTTCGGCAGTTATTATAACATATCTCCCCTGCGGATGAGGAGAGCCGCCCGTTTCGGAGCGATTTGGGTAGGCCGGTCACGGTCAAATGCGCCCGCGTTTTTCGTCTACCTTTCGAGGTTTAAGGTATAATCAAGGTATCGAGGATAGGGGAGGGATAAGATGAAAGCGATCATATTAGCCGGGGGAGTGGGGGAGAGGTTTTGGCCGATATCGACGGCCAAGACGCCGAAGCAATTTTTAAAGCTGTTCGGTCATGAAAGCCTTATCAAGCAAACCTTCGAGCGCCTGAAAGGGTTCCTCAAGCCGCGGGATATTTACGTGATCACATCCTGTCGCTATATCGAGAAAACGGTGAAAGAGCTGCCGGA